>JGI25321J50212_10002104_pt1 | contig 15524 bp, 12 predicted proteins | sample AutmiccommuBRH23_FD_50212 | JGI IMG/M metagenome (IMG submission 50212)
GCGCATGCGCGCGCCGGCCAGCAGGCCGCCGAGCCCGCCGCCGATGATGGCCACCTCGACCTGATCGGTGAGCGGCTCGCGCACCAGGGGCGTATCCACATAGGGGTCGTCGAGAAAATAGGAATACTCGCCCTTGATCTCCTGGTACTGCTCATTGCCGTCCGGACGCAGGCGCTTTTCCCGCTCTTGGGCATATTTGCGTCTGAGAAATTCCGGGTCGAAGGACTCCCGGGCTGCGGAACTGCTCATGGTTCAATCTCCTGACAGGTGTGGATCAGTTATCGTTCTTCTCGTCCTGGTGACGCTATCGCCATCCCGGATACCGCCTTGGTGCCGGACTCTGGCGGGACTGTGGCGAAACCGGGCCGGGAGCGGACGGCCTGGCCGTCCTGGATGCGGACCGGCGCTGTCGGTTGGCGTCATGGTTGACTTGTTCTGGGGCGGCCGCAATGCTGGCCATCTGCCCCAAGCGTAAGAAAAAGTATTGGCTATTGCCAGCACCAATTATCCGGGCGAGGTGACACTCCAGTGCCGGGTTTTGCTCCAAGGCAGACGGCGGGGTGGCCTGGCCCCGTGCCGCTACCCGGGAGCGTCATCACCCCGCCCCGCCAACGCCCGGCGCAGAAGAAAGGGTGTCAGCAGGGTCGTGGCGACCGCGACCACCACCACCGCGGAGTAGAGATTCTCGACGACCGGGGGCGGCGGTTGGGGCGCCGAAAAAACACCCCCGCGCAGCGCGATGTCGGCAATGATGAGTTCCACCGCGCCGCGCCCGCTCATGGCGATGCCCACCGCGGTGGCACCCCGCGCGCCCAGGCCCAGACCCCAGGCGATGCCGCCGGCACCGAGCAGCTTGCCGCCGAACGCAACCAGCACCAGCAGCACCACGAACAGGGGCACCTGAGCGAGCGCGATCAGATCGAGATGCAGGCCGATGGAGGCGAAGAACACGGGTCCCAAGAAGCCGCTGTTGATGCCGGAAACCTGGGTCTTGACGTGCTCGAAGCGCGACTCGTCGATGGTCGTGCGGTTGAAGAACAGGCCGGCCATGAAGGCGCCCAGAATGAAATGCAGTCCCAGCCATTCGGCGAGCACGGCGTAGGCCAGGGCCATGATCAGCACCGCGCTGAGTTCGAACTCCGCGACCCAGGCCCGCTCCAGCAGGGGCCTCAACCTGGGCACCAGGTAGAGGCCCAGGACAATGGTGATCGCGAAGAAGACCAGGATCCGCGCACCCAGGGCCAAAAGATCGGCGAGTCCCGGAAAGGTGCCCGTACGCACCACGGCGAGCAGCACCGCCAACAGCACCAGGCTCAGCACGTCGTCGAAAATGGCGGCCGAGACGATGGTCCGGCCGGTGCGCGTGTCGAGCTGGTTCAGGTCGATGAGGATCTTGACCGCCACCGGGACCGCGGTGATCGCCAGCGCCGTACCCACGAACAGCGCCTGCACCAGCTTGAGTTCGGAATCCGGCAGGAACAGCCAGGCGAATCCGAATCCCGACACCAGGGGCACCAGAAACCCGCCCAGGGCGACCGCGAAGGCGGTCATGCTGCCCTCGGCCAGTTCCCGGGGCTTCAGTTCGATGCCGGCAAAGAGCATCAGAAAGAAGATCGCCAGGTCGGTGATCGCCAGGAAGACTTCGTTGTCGGGCAGATCGGCGAGCACCGGAAAAAGACCACTGCTCTGCGCCACCACCAGGCCCAGGGCGATGCCTGCGACCAGTTCACCCACCAGCGTGGGCTGGCCGAGACGCGCGGCGATCTCTCCGCCCAGCCGGGTCAGCACCAGCAGCACCAGCAGGATGTAAAGCAATTCCATTCGATCGCCGCTCCTGGATCTCGGGTTCGCGCGGAATCCGCCATCCGCTGCGCCGCCGGCGCCGCGTGGACCAATCACGGCACGACACCTGGGCATGCTAACCCAGTCGGCGGGTCGGCCCCCACTCTCGCCCGGGACCTGCCCCAAACCGCGAACCCCGGGCCGCGGGGGCTGTCGTAGCGATCAACCCCGGGGCTATCCTGAGACCCTATGAGAACCTTTGCCTGTCACTGCGGGAATACCCTGTTCTTTCGCAATCTGGGCTGTGCCCGATGCGGCCGTCAGGTCAATTTTTTACCCGATCAGCAGCGCCTGAGCGCGGTGGCGCCGGCGGCCGACGGCACCCTGGTGCCGGTGAGCCCGGGGGCCGTGGTGCGGCCCTACCGGCAATGCCAAAACCAGATCCAGCACCAGGTATGCAACTGGTTGATCCCGGCCGCCGAGCCGACCGCGATGTGCGTGGCGTGCCGCCTCAATCGCACCATCCCGGACCTTTCGATACCGGGCAACCTGGAGCTCTGGCAACGCCTGGAGGTGGCCAAGCACCATACCGTCTACAGTCTGCTGCAGCTGGGACTGCCGGTCCTCGACCAGCAATGCGACCCGGTCAACGGCCTGGCCTTCGAGTTTCTGGCCGACAGCACGCCAGACAGCGAATTCACCGAGCCGCTGTACAGCGTCCCGCCGGTGGTCACCGGCCACGACAACGGCGTGGTCACCATCAATCTCGCGGAAGCCGACCCGGTTGCGCGCACCCGGATCCGCCGCGATATGGGCGAGGGGTACCGCACCCTGCTCGGCCACTTCCGCCACGAAGTCGGTCATTACTACTGGCAGCAGCTGGTCGCGGGGAGCGGCGACCTGGCGGGTTTCCGCAACCGCTTCGGCGACGAGCGCGCCGACTATGGCACGGCCCTGCAGGCCTATTACGCCCAGCCGACCCCGCGGCAAGTGCCACCGCAATACATCAGCGCCTACGCCAGCTCCCACCCCTGGGAGGACTGGGCGGAATGCTGGGCGCACTATCTGCACATGGTCGATACGCTGGAGACCGCGGCCGATTTTGGCCTGCATATCAACGATCGCCTGCTCGAACACAGGCCCGATCCGGAAACCCCGGTGCCGATCGGCAACCCCGGCGACGACTTCGCGGCCATGCTCGAAGACTGGCACCGGCTCAGCGTCGCCATCAACGCGCTCAATCGCAGCATGGGTGCGGAAGACCCCTATCCTTTCGTGATCACCCGGGGGGTCGAGGAGAAGTTGGAATTCGTGTACCGGATCATCGCCCGGGCGCGCCGCCGACCGGGGCTGGAGTACTGAAGCCGCCGTTCAGGCGGAAGTCAGCGGTTCGTCTTCACGCAGGCTGCCGCCGCCGTGAGCGCCATGCTCGGTGGCCAGAATCCAGCGATCGACGCGGGCTTGGCGCCATTCCTCATCCATGTCGACCGGTGCCTCGCCGGCCACCAGCTGCCCCGGAGACAGATAATCGTGGAGCTCGCGCATGTTGCGCACCCGCAGGTTGTCCACCCGCCGGAAAATGTGGTCGGGTGCCAGTTCGGCGGGCGAATGCAGGCCCATGGCACCGAGCAACTCCATGAACCCCTTGATCGTTGCGGTCTGGTAGTTCGCCACTCGGACTCGCTTGTCGGCGACGTCGAGTCCATAGGTCAGCGCCGGATCCTGGGTGGTGATCCCCGTGGGACAGGTGTTGGCATTACAGCGCAGCGACTGGATGCAGCCCAGCGCGAACATCATGCCGCGCGCGCTGTTGCACAGGTCGGCGCCAATCGCGAGGGCACGAATCATGTGGAATCCGGTGATGATCTTGCCACTGGCAATGACCCGGATCTGGTCGCGCAGGCCGGCGCCCACCAGCGCGTTGTGGACGAAGACCCAGGCGTCCCGGGCAGGCATGCCCATCGAATTGGAAAATTCCAGGGGCGCGGCGCCGGTACCGCCCTCGCCGCCATCGACGGTGATGAAGTCCGGATAAATGCCGGTTTCCAGCATGGCCTTGCAGATCGCGAAGAAATCCGTGCGCCGACCAATGCACAGTTTGAACCCGACCGGCTTGCCGCCGGACAGTTCACGCAGCCGGGCGAGAAATTCGAGCAACCCTGTGGGACTGTCGAACTCCGGGTGTCCAGGCGGCGAAATCACCGTCTCGCCAGCCTTGAGCAGGCGGATCCGGGCAATCTCCGGCGATACCTTGACGCCGGGCAGCACGCCGCCGTGCCCCGGCTTGGCGCCCTGGGAGAGTTTCAGCTCGATCATCTTCACCGCATCGCGACGGGCTTGATCGGCAAAGGCCTCGGGGTCGAAGCGGCCGGCGCGGGTGCGGCAACCGAAATATCCGGTGCCGATCTGCCAGATCAGATCGCCGCCCTCTGCCCAGTGTGCGTCGGAGATTCCCCCTTCGCCGGTGTTGTGGGCGAAGCCGCCGATCCGAGCGCCGCCATTGAGCGCCCGTATCGCCGGCGCGGATAGCGCCCCGAAGCTCATCGCCGAGACATTGAGCAGGGACGCGAGATAGGGTTGGCGGCACTGGTCGTTGCCGATGCGAACGCGCGGCGGCTCACCCAAGCCGTGGTGCGCTGCCATGGAGTGGCTGGCCCATTCGTAGCCGATGCCATATACGTCCCTCTGGGTGCCCAGAGGCTGGGTTTCCAGCTCTCCCTTGGCGCGCTGGTAGACGATGGCCCGAAACTCCCGTTCCACCGGATAGGCGTCAACGTTGCTGTCGATGAAGTACTGCTGGATCTCCGGGCGGATACGCTCCATCAGATAGCGGAGATGGCCGATGATGGGAAAGTTGCGCAACACCGTGTGACGCCTTTGCAGAGCGTCGTGAAAACCGAGTACGGCCAGCGGCACGATCAGCGCCAGCAGCCACAGCGCCTGGAGCGTAACCAACGCCGCCGCCGCGGTCAGCGCGACCACCAGGACCAGCAGGTAGAGCAGTCGGCGGCGGATCATCGCTCGCACCCCGGGCGCGCAGCGCCGCGCGGTGTCCTGGTTGGCATGACGCGCATAACAGACCTCAGAGGAAGATGCTGCGGGGCAACAGGGCACTGACCACGAAATTGGGCGAGTTCACCACATTGCTCAGGCGCAGGTCGGCGGCGACGCTGCAGATCACATAGGCTTGCTCGGCATCGTAACCACGCGCCTCGAGCAGGTCCATCAGGTTGAGCAGGGCATTGCGGCTGGCAAGCTCCAGATCGCCAGCCCGGTTCTCCCCACCGGCGGTAATCGGCATGCCCATGGCGCCCAGCGCCGCGCCGGCGGCCGGCTGCGCGGGCAGTTCGAACACCGGCCCCAGATCCGGCCGACCGGCCGCCCATCCCTTGTGCAACCGGAATCTCAAGCGCACCGTCGCGCCCATCTCGATCGCGGTGGCGCACACCTCGCCATCGCCCTGGGCGAAGTGGGCATCACCGGCGGAAAACAGGGCCCCCTCCACATACACGGGAAGCAGCAGGCGCGCACCCCGGGTCAGCTGGCGGACATCGAAGTTGCCGCCGTTCTCCCGCGGCGGAATGGTGCGTAGCCCGGCAGCGGCGCAGGCACCGCCCGGCACCGCGCCGCAGGCGTCGGGCAACTGTGCCTCGCCGCCCAGTTCCGCCAGGCGCCGCTCGCGCGCCGACCAGCGCTCGAGCAGCGCCGCCGAGGGCGCCACCGCGGACACCCCCAGGAAGGGAGCGCCCGGAATCCGGATGCCCGGCAGGCGCTCGGCCGTGGCCCAGCCATCGGCGATCTGCCAATGCACCAGGTAGGGATCGGGAAAGCGATCGCGCAGCAACCCGAAGCCGGGCAGGATGCAGGACACCCCGTACGGCTGGGGTTCGATAGCGAGGAATTCGATTTCCAGACCATCCCCCGGCACCGCGCCCTCGATCCACAGCGGGCCGGTCAGCGGGTGCACGCGGCCGCCGTCCATGCGGCCGACATCGCGATCCTCGCTGCCGGGCGGCAGCTGGCCGTCGAAGGCATCGCGGGTTTCCAGGAGGATCTCTTCGCCCGGCGCCACCGCACAGATCGGCGCGATCTCCGGATGGAAGCGGTTGTGGCCGGTGTGGGGTTCCTCGGCCAGGGGTCTGTTCCGGTCGATACCTATCCGCTGCATGGATTCCCGGTGCTCGCGCTGGAACCACCAAGGCTAATAAGATCCTCCACCACCTGCACAAACCCGCCAGTTACCGTCGGGCGCTGGCGCAGCGGAAACCGGCCCCGCGATCCACTGCCGATCGCGAAACGAACTTTCCGCCATGACCATGAGTCCCATCCTTCGTCACTCAACGATCGGGATACACCCATGACCATTCATCTCGCCTTGCAGCCGCTGCTGGCGCTGATCGCCGGCATTCTCATCCTGGTGATGCCGCGCCTGCTCAACTTCATTGTCGCCATCTATCTGATCGTGGTGGGCTTGACCGGCATCCTGAATCTCTAGTGGGCCATGCGGTTAATTAGGTAACGCTCAGCCGTCGCACAAGCGTTGTGGGCAAGGCGCGCGAGTGCAGGACTGGCTTTCCCAATTCAAGAGAGCGGAACGCAGCTCACGACGCTTGCGCGGCGGCCCTCCGGGAGCCACTGTGCTGGCGCGACTCGGCGTTGCGTTTCTTGGCAAGGGAACAACCATTCCCTGCGAAACGCGCCTTGATTCGCACCAGCACAGTGGCTCTGAGTGTTACCTAATTAGCCGCGTGGCCCACTAGTCCGGGCGCAGCACCGAGTTGGCGCTGGCACATTGCGCACCGTCCGCAAAGGCTCTGACGATATGCTGGCCGTCATCGAGCAGCTTGTAGTTCCACAACAGCCCGAAGCCATTGCCCTCGCCACAGTCGCCGCATCGGGGTGCTGGGCTCAGCTGGGCTTCGGGCGCCGGGGAGCGCCAACGCCGCCCACCGGCCCGGCGGCCGGTGGATCCGAAGCCGGGAACGACTCCTCCACGGCAGCATCGATGCCGGCCTGCCGCCGGGCATTGTCGTGTGCCGGGGCTCCGACCCCAAGCACCGGGGACCCGGCGGGGGGATCGGACGCCGGAAAGGAATCTGCGCCAGGATCATTTGCAGTGGTAGCCTGCGGCCTGTGAGAACCGGGGCGCGCCATGGGAGGCCTCCAACGGTATTCGTGTGTACAGGCTTTGGCCATTCTCATCCTGATGGGTTCCCGAGACAGCGCGAACTGCGACCCCAAAGGCAGGTTCGCGGGAATGCCGACGTGCAGGGTGGGTCAGCGCAGCGCACCCACCACAAACAGGGAGCGAGGTCTTGTTTCCTGCATTCGCCTGCCTTCTTGCTGGCGGGGGCCATCTCAAGTCATCACGACCTCGTCCGTCCAGACCCTGAAACTCTCCAGTGCATGCGGACCATAGGTCGTCGTGATTGCCACGTCGGCGGCATCACGGCCGCGGGCGATCAGCACCCGGCCAATGCGCGGTTGGTTGTTGCGCGGGTCGAAGCTGTGCCAGGCACCGCCCAGGAAGACTTCCATCGAAGCGGCAAAATCCATCGGCGACACCACAGGCAGTACGTCAATGTCGCCCAGATAGTTGGTGCAGTATCGCGCCGGAATGTTGAGGCTGCGACAGAAGGCGATGGCGAGATGGGCATAATCGCGGCATACGCCGCGGCCATCATTGAAGACCTCCCAGGCGCTTTTCGTGGGCCGGGCATGTTCGTAGCCGAACTGGATGTGGTTGTGGACAAAATTGCAGACGGCCTGCACGCGCGGCCACCCCAGCGGGGTCTGGCCAAAGAGTTGCCAGGCCGTATCGGACAGCAGATCCGATTCGCAATAGCGGCTCGGCAACAGATAAATCAGGGTTTCTTCCGGCAGGTCTTGTACCGGATGCTGCTCCGCCTCCGGGAATACCGGGTCCGGTGTGCCGCGATCATTGATCACCGCATCGGCGCTCAACCGGATGCGCCCGGCCGGTGACACCAGGCGCGTACACCAGTTGCCGAAGCCATCGCGATACATGCTCATCGGCACCCAGGGATCGGTGTGCATCTGGTCGGGGCGCACGAGGTCGGAAGCGCGCGTGTAGTGCACGTTGAGCGTAATGATCATGGGCGTCGGCTGCGGGCATTGGTAGACGATGTCGTAACCCAGGCGAATTTGCATGGCGTCCTCCCTTGGGCGATCGCGCGGTCGCGCTCACGCATGCAGGAAATGGATAGCAAGCCGGCGCCGAAGCGGCGCAGGTTGGTGCGCATGATTGGCGCCGCGGCTAGCGGTTATGAGAGGCGCCCAGTGTACGCTCGATCGGGCGCAGCAGGCGCGCCAGGCGCTGAGTCCATGCCGCCTGCCCGGCCGCATCAGCGATCAGGTCCTGACGAAGTTCCAGCTCCACGTGCGCCAGGCCGCGCGCCTCGCCATGACGCGGAATCGAATAGTCCGTCTCATCGCTGACCGCATAGGGCTGGTTGTCGCCCACCACGAGATCCCCTTCATCAAGCAATGCCCGGGCCAGTATGTGCGCCAGGCGCGCATCGCGGTTGTAGAGCACGCCGACATGCCATGGCCGCGCAACGCCAAGATACACCGGAGTGAAGCTGTGCAGGGCGAGCAACAGGGTCGGTTGTCCCCGCTGCACGCGCGCATCCAGCAATGCGGAAATNCGCGCATGATAGGGCGTAAAGATCTCCCGCTCGCGAGCNGCGGCANCGGCGGGGGTAACGCCCTGATTGCCGGGAATCGTCGTGCGTTCGCTGAGGTCGACGATGGCATCCTTGCTGTGCGGCGGTCGGTTGCAGTCGATCACCAGCCGGGAATACGGCTGGAGGATCACGGTGGCATCAAGCGCCGCGCCCAGTCCGGAAGCCACCGCCGCCGCCCCGATGTCCCAGGCGATATGGCTGGCCAGCGCCGTCGGGTCCAGGCCGAGCGTGCCCAGGCGTCCGGGGATCCGCCTGCCCGCGTGATCGCAAATCAGCAACCAGGGAGACCGGCCTTCCGCCCGCTCGATGCGCCAGGGGGTTGGTTCATCGGTTGCGAGTAGCGGAGCATCCACCGCGCTCATGAAAGGAAGCAGGCCATGTCGGGCTCCGGAAAAGGCGGGTTGTACAAAGGAGCCTACACGCCACCGATCCCGCCGCATAGCAATTGGAGTTGCAGTGTTGCCGACCAGCCTTGGCGGGCCTCCTGCCCGTCCCGAAGGCACGTGCCGGCAAATCATTCCGCGACCTTTCGGTGGATGCGCCTGCGGCTTATCCACCTTACGTCCAGACGTCCAGACGTCCACCGCCGTCCTCGTAGGGCAATGGATAAGCGCAGCGTATCCGCCATTCCCTCGAGGCATCGCCCGGGCGTCAGTCGATGCCCAGCTTCTTCAGCTTGTAGCGGATTTGCCGAAAGGTGATGCCCAGCCGCTCGGCGGCGGCGGTGCGATTCCAGCGGGTCGCCATCAGGGTGCGCTCCAGCACGGCGCGCTCGATGTTGTCCAGCCAGGCATCCAGGCTGCCGGCGGCGACGATTTCCGCATCCGTGGGCAGTGCGGCTGCATTTTCGCCGACATTGCCGCTGCCCGCCGGTCCAGGCTGCAAGGGTGAGGGGGTGGGCGAGGCGATATCGGTGGGCATCAGGCGCAGGTCGTGGACCTCGATGCGCTGGTTTTCGCACAGGGTGAAGGCGCGCTCCAGGATGTTCTCCAGCTCGCGCACATTGCCCGGAAAATCGTACTGTTCCAGCACCGCCAGCGCAGCGGCACTGAGGACCGGAGGTTCGCCGCCGACCTCGTCGCTGAATCGTTTGAGAAAATGATCGGCCAGTGCCGGAATGTCTTCGGCATGCTCGCGCAGTGGTGGCACGGCGATCTCGATGACGTGAATCCGATAGTACAGGTCCTGGCGGAAGCGGCCGGCGGCGACCTCTTGTTCGAGATCCCGGTGGGTGGCGCTGAGAATCCGGACGTCGACCGGGATCTCGCTGCCCTCGCCGACCCGGCGGATGGTCTTTTCCTGGATGGCGCGCAGCAGCTTGACCTGCATGGCCAGCGGCAGGTCGGCGATTTCGTCGAGAAACAGGGTGCCGCCTTCGGCCATCTCGAACAGCCCCCGCTTGTCCTGGTGGGCGCCGGTAAAGCTGCCCTTGATATGACCGAAGAACTCGCTCTCCATGAGTTCGGCGGGAATGGCGCCGCAGTTGACGGGCACAAAGGGTGCGTCGGCTCGGGCGCCGCCGCGGTGGATGGAGCGGGCGACGATTTCCTTGCCACTGCCCGAGGGGCCGCGGATGCAGACTGGCGCCTGGCTGCGCGCGACCCGGGCGATCTGGCGGCGCAGGTACTGGATGGGTAGGGATTCGCCGACGAAGTCCTGAAAGCCTTCGGGCTCCGCGTTTGGATGCGCGTTGGCCAGCTTCAGCGCGTTGTGCACCAGGGTGCGCAGTCGCGGCAGTTGAATGGGCTTGGAGACGAAGTCGAAGGCGCCGCGCTGCAGGGCCTGTACCGCGATCTCGGTGTTGCCGTAGGCGGTGATCATGGCCACGGGGAGTTCCGGGTACCTGAGCTGGACATGATCGATCAATTCCAGGCCATCGCCGTCGGGTAGGCGCATGTCGGTCAGACAGACGTCGTAGGCATCGCGTTTCAGCGCGTCGATGCCATCGCGCAGGCTGGCCGCGGTGGTGACGCGGAGATCGAGCTGATTGAGGGTGATGGTAAGCAGTTCCCGGATATCGGGTTCGTCGTCGATGACGAGGGCTTTGCGCATCGCGGATACTCTGGCTGTCTGCGGGTTAGCGGTCATTTGCTGTGGGGCTCGATACGGCGGTGTGGATGGGCAAAGCCGATCCTGAAGCAGGCGCCCGTGGGCTCTTCTCCCTGGGCGGCGGATCCTTCCCGGCACTCCAGGGTGGCATGGTTCATTTCACAAAGTTCGCGGGAAATATACAAGCCGAGTCCGGTGCCGTTGTGAGAGGTGGTGAAAAAGGGCTCGAACAGGCGTTCGCGCTGCACCGCCGTGATGCCCGCGCCGCGGTCCTGGACTTCCAGCCAGGGCCGACCGTTGTCTGGGTCGGTGTCGGTGCGGATGCGCGCCCAGCGGACGCCGCAGTGTTGTTCGCTGTGGCGCAGCGCGTTGTCGAGCAGGTTGACCAGTACCTGCTGGAGGTGGGTGGCGTCGAACTCGATGGTTGCCGGCGCGCCGGTGTCGATTTCCAGGGTGGCGCCGGCGTCGGGCAGTGCCTCCAGGTCACGGGCGAATTCGCGCACCCAGGACTGGAGCTCGAAACGCGAGCCCTGTGCCGGTTGCTGGCGGGACAGCTTGAGCACGTTTTCGACGATGTCGTTGATGCGATCGGTATGGGTGATGATGATTTCCGTGAGCCTGCCGGTCTGGGTATCCAGGGCGCAGGTCTCGCGCAGCAGTTGCGCGGCGTGGCTGACTGCGCCCAGGGGGTTGCGGATTTCGTGGGCGATGCCGGCAGTCAGCTTGCCCAGGGAGGCGAGTTTGAGCTGCTGCGCCCGCTGTGCCTGGGCGCGATTGTCTTCGAGAAAGATCAGCGAGCGTCCGCCGCCTTCCTGCTCCAGCGGCGCAAAGCTGGGTTGGACTTCATTGCCGGCGGCATGGAACACCGGCGGCTGTAGCCACGGGTAAATCTTCCAGCGCTGATAGAGTTGGTTGAGTTCGGGAATGACGCTGAGCAGTTGGCGCGGCGCCAGGGGGCGTTGGCGTTGGTGGCCGCCGAGCAGGCTGACCGCGGCCTGGTTGATGAGTTCGATCTGCCCCGACCGGTTGATCACCATCAGGCCGGTGCGCATGCGCTGGATGATGCGCTCGTTGAGCTGTTCCAGACGGGCGGTTTCGTCGGCCTGCAGCGCTTGCTGGCGCCGGGCATCGCGCAGCCTGTTGTTGAGCTGGCCGATGCCCACCGCCACGGCAAACAGCAGCGCGCCCAGCAGCCCGGCGGCAAACAGGTTGGGTTCGCCACCGCGCAATCCCAGGGCTGCCTCCTGGGTGAGCAGGGTAAGGCTGGCGATGGCGGCGAGCAGCAGGCCCAGCCGCGTGCGCAGCACGACGGCCGCACAGGCGGTGGTGATGACCATCGGCAGCGCAAAGCCGCTGGCGAGACCGCCGCCGGCGGAGATGATGATCCCCAGGGCGGCAACGTCGAGTAGCAGGTGGGCGAAAAACGCGGCCTCGCCGAGGACGAAACCGCGCGCCAGCGCATGGAGCAGGAACAGCGCCGAGCCGGCCGCAAACAGATAGGTGCCGCTGGCGTACATCGGCAGGTGCAGCGCGGCGAACAGATCCCGGCCCGCTCCGCTCAGCAGCAGGCTGAGAAACAGCAGAGAGAAGGCGATCCGGTACAGGGCGTAGAGCCGGATTGCGCCGCTCGTCTGGGCGCCAACGTCCCGGGGGCGATCTGCCATGGCGTCTCCTGGCGGTTTTGCGGGTGATGAAATTTTAGTCGAGAATGGCCGCTCTCCCGCTGCTCGGCGTCTCAGTTTCATGAACCGGCTCACTATCTCTTTGGCGCAACTCAACCCCCTGGTCGGCGATATCCCGGGGAATGCGGAGCAGATCGTCGCCGCGTTGCGCACCGCCCGCGATCGGCACGGTGCCCAGGTCGCCGTGTTCCCCGAGCTGGCGTTGATCGGCTATCCGCCCGAGGATCTGTTGTTGCGGCCGGCGCTGCAGTCCCGCGTCGAGCGCGGATTGCAGGTGGTAATGGCGGCCTGCAGCGGCATCGTCGCGGTGCTCGGTTATCCGTGGCGCGAGGGTGACCGGCTCTATAACGCGGCCGGCGTGATCCGCGATGGCCAGTTGGTCGCCCGCTACTACAAGCAGAGTCTGCCCAATTACCAAGTGTTCGACGAGCAGCGCTATTTTGCCCCCGGCGATGCGCCCTGTGTGGTCGATCTCTGCGGTGTGCCCACCGCCATCACCATCTGCGAGGACATCTGGCGGCCGGAACCCACTGCTTGTGCGGCCCGCGCGGGCGCGCGCCTGATGATCAATCTCAATGCTTCGCCTTTTCATCGCGGCAAGCAGGAGCGCCGCCACGATGTGCTGGCGGCGCGCGCGCGCGAAGGGCGGATGCCGATCGTCTATGTCAACCAGGTCGGCGGCCAGGATGAGTTGATCTTCGATGGCGGTTCCATGCTGGTCGATGCCGGCGGCGCGGTCTGTTATCAGGCGCCGCAAATGAGGGTGGGCGTGTTTCCGGTGAGTNTCGACCTGATCGACGGTCACCCGGAAGTAGCACGCCAGCAGATCACGCCGGCGNTGGAGCCGCTGGCCTCGGTCTANCAGGCGCTGGTGTTGGGCGTGCGCGATTATGTGCGCAAGAACGGTTTTCGGGGCGTGGTGATCGGNCTTTCCGGCGGNATCGATTCCGCGCTCACGCTGGCGATCGCGGTGGATGCCCTGGGCACGGAGCAGGTCGAGGCGGTGATGCTGCCCTACCGCTATACCTCCGAGCTCAGCCGGGATCTGGCGAGCGAGCAAGCGGAACGCTTGAGAGTGCGATATCGGACCATCGACATCGCGCCTGTGGTGGACGCCAGCATGGCGGCGCTGGCCGAGGAGTTCGCCGGCCTGGATGCCGACAAGACCGAGGAAAACCTCCAGGCCCGCGCCCGCGGCATGCTGCTCATGGCGATCTCCAACAAGAAGGGCTCGCTGGTGCTCACCACCGGCAACAAGAGCGAGATGGCGGTCGGCTACGCGACCCTCTATGGTGACATGGCCGGCGGCCTGGACGTGCTCAAGGATGTACCCAAGGTCACGGTGTTCGAACTGGCCCGCTATCGCAACGGGCTCTCGCCGGCGATTCCCGAGGAGGTGATCACCAGGCCGCCCTCGGCGGAACTGGCGCCGGACCAGAAGGACGAGGATTCTCTGCCACCCTACCCGGTGCTGGATCGTATCCTCGAACTCTACGTCGAGCAGGATGCCAGCGCCGTGGACATCATCGCCCAGGGTTTCCCGGCGGAGGATGTCCACCGGGTGCTGCGCATGGTGGATCTCAATGAATACAAGCGCCGTCAGGCACCCATCGGGTTGCGGGTCAGCCAACGCGCCTTTGGCCGCGACCGGCGTTACCCGATCACCAACGGCTGGCGGCCGGGAGGTTGAGTGCGGCTGCGTGTTGGTTGCCGGCAGTTGCCTTATTGCCGGATGCGCCGCGGTGCGGCTTATCCGGCCTACGGGCGCTGCAATCGCTGAAGCAGACGTAAGGCAGATAAGTTGTAGGGTGGATAAGCCGCAGGCGCATCCACCGGAGTCAACGCCCACCGCGTCGTAGTCAATCCGGCGTTTCGGCTTCCGGTTCCGGTTCCAACGCCAGGGTGAGGCCGTTGCCGTCGGATGGCTCTGCTCCGGGCGGCGCGTCGAGTTGGATCCTGAGGCGCAGGTTGTTCACCGAATCGGCGTTCTGCAGCGCTTCCTGCAGGGAGATACGGCCGTCCCGGTAGAGTTGGTAGAGGGCGCTGTCGAAGGTCTGCATGCCTTGGGTGGCGGACTTTTCCATCACTTCCTTGATGTCGTCGATCTTGCCGTTCTTGATCAGGTCGCAGACCCGCGGCGTGCCCAACAGGACTTCGATGGCTGCGGCGCGCTTGCCGTCGACGGTGGGGATGAGGCGCTGGGAGACGATGCCGCGCAGGTTCAGCGAGAGATCCAGAAAGAGCTGTTTGTAGCGATCCTCGGGAAAGAAGTTGATGATCCGATCGAGGGCCTGGTTGGCGTTGTTGGCGTGCAGGGTGGACAGGCAGAGGTGGCCGGTCTCGGCAAACGCCAGGGCGTGCTCCATGGTTTCGCGGCTGCGGATCTCGCCGATCAGGATGACGTCCGGCGCCTGGCGCAGGGTGTTGTGCAGGGCGTCTTCGTAGCTGGCGGTGTCGATGCCCACCTCGCGCTGGTTGACGATGCTGCGCTTGTGGCGGTGGACGAATTCCACCGGGTCCTCGATGGTGATGATGTGTCCCGCGGAGTTGCTGTTGCGGAAGTCGATCAGCGATGCCAGCGAGGTGGATTTACCCGATCCGGTGCCGCCGACGAACAGCACCAACCCACGCTTCTGCATCACCAGCTTGGGCAGGGTGTCGGGCAGGCCCAGGCTGCGGTAGTCGGGAATCTCGGTCTTGATGGTGCGGATCACCATCGCCACCTCGCCCCGCTGGCGGAAGATATTCACCCGGAAGCGGCCGATCCCGGGTTTGGACAACGCCAGGTTCATCTCCGGCCGGCGCTCGAATTCGGCGCGCTGTTCGGCGTCCATGATTTCCTCTGCCAGTCCTGCCACCGCGCTCGGCGGCAGGGGCTGGTCGGAAACCTGGGTGAGCTGACCCTGCACCTTCATGCTCGGCGGGGCGCCGGTGGAAAAATAGAGATCCGAACCGTCGCGTTCGACGATGGCCTTGAGAAAAGATTCGAGTTCCACGCGGAGCCCTTGTGTACGCCAGGGTGCGCCAAGTTAGCAAAACCGGCGCCGCCGACTTCGTGAAGGAGTTCACAATACCGGCTGGTGGGCGACCGAACGGGCGCTGGCGCCGATGAGTTGCCGGCGCGGTCGCTCCGGTTCAGTCCCCGGCCGGCTCGAAACGCACCAGCTCGGCGCCCCCGTCGACCAGGTCGCCCTCGGCGTAGAAGAGTTCGGCGACCACGCCATCGGCAGGCGCGCGGATGCTGTGCTCCATTTTCATGGCCTCGAGCACCAGCAGGACGTCGCCTTTGGCGGCGGTCGCGCCC
>JGI25321J50212_10002112_pt1 | contig 15484 bp, 15 predicted proteins | sample AutmiccommuBRH23_FD_50212 | JGI IMG/M metagenome (IMG submission 50212)
CTCGCCGGATCGGCGGGCCTTGTAGAAGCCGCCGATAGGCAGAACATCGGTCCCACCCAGCCATCCCTTGGCATGAACTTCTTCGGATTTGCGCTGGATCCCCGTCACGCCGATGCCACTGATACGGCTGGTCATGCCGGGGAAATACTCGGCGCACATGGCGCGGGACAGACCGACCGCCTCGAAGTTCAGGCCGCCGCGATAGGAGGAGACGACAGAGATGCCCATCTTCGCCATGATCTTGAGCAGACCCTGGTCGATCGCTTCCCGGTAGCGGCGCATAGCCTCGGTCAACGTGCAGTCGATCAGGCCGCGCGCGATCCGGTCTGCGATGCTGTCCTCGGCCAGATAGGGGTTCACGACGGTAGCCCCGCAACCGATCAGCACCGCAAAGTAATGCGGGTCGATACATTCAGCCGACCGCACATTCAATGAACAGAAGGTCCGCAGACCTTTGCGGGTCAGATGCGAATGAACAGCGCTTGTCGCAAGGATCATCGGCATGGCAACGCGGTCTGCGTTCTGCTTGTGATCGGTCAGCACCAGATGCCCGGCACCCGAGCGCACAGCGTCCTCAGCTTCGGCGCGGATCCGCTCCAGACCCTTGCGAAGCGCATCGTGATCTTCGCCCATGGGGAAGGTGCAGTCGATCTCGACCAACGGCGCATTGAAGTTGCGCGTGACCTCATCCCACTGTGCGTTGCCGACAAATGGGCTGTCCAACACCAGAATCTCGGTCTGGGCAGAGCTTTCGTCCAGCACGTTCTTGAGGTTGCCGAACCGCGTCTTGAGGCTCATCACGCGGAATTCACGCAAGGAGTCGATGGGCGGGTTTGTGACCTGACTGAAGTTCTGGCGGAAGAAATGCGACAGCGGGCGGTACTTGGTGGACAGAACAGCCGCGGGCGTGTCGTCCCCCATGGAGGCCAGCGTTTCCTTGCCATCCTCAGCCATCGGCGCAAGGATTTGCTCCAGCTCTTCGATGGTATAGCCGGCCGCGATCTGGCGCTTGCGCAGTTCAGCGCCGCTGAACAGCGGTGCTTCCGTCACACTGGCCAGCGCATCGTCCAATTCGTTGATCTTGCCGACCCATTCCCCAAAAGGCTGGGCAGCAGCCAGACGGTCCTTGATCTCTGAGTCGTGGAAAAGCTTGCCTTCCTTCATGTCCACCGCGATCAACTGCCCCGGCCCCAGCGCGCCTTTTTCGCGCACGGTAGCTTCCTTGATCGGGACCATCCCCGCCTCGGACCCGGCGATCAGCAGACCGTCACCTGTCACGACATAGCGCATCGGACGCAGACCGTTGCGGTCCAAACCAGCGCAGACCCAGCGGCCATCGGTCATCGCCAAGGCGGCGGGGCCATCCCACGGCTCCATGACCGAGTTGCAATAGGAATACATGTCACGCCAGCTTTGCGGCAGTTCCACCGCCTGCTTGGACCACGATTCCGGCACCAGCATGGTTTTTGCCATCGGCGCCGAACGGCCCGCGCGAACCAGCACCTCAAACACGGAATCGAGCGCGGCAGAGTCAGACGACCCAGCCTGCACGATCGGCTTGATATCTTCTGCCAGATCACCAAAGGCACCCGAGGCCATGCGGATCTCGTGCGATTTCATCCAGTTGACGTTACCGCGCAGCGTGTTGATCTCGCCGTTATGCGCCAGCATGCGGAAGGGTTGCGCCAGCCACCATTGCGGGAAGGTGTTGGTGGAATAACGCTGGTGATAGATGGCGAAAGCCGATTCAAACCGAGGATCCTGAAGGTCGGGATAAAACTCGGCCACCTGCTCGGCCACTGAAGGTCGGGATAGAACTCGGCCACCTGCTCGGCCAACANCATACCCTTGTAGATGATCGAGCGGCAGGACAGCGAACAGATATACATCCCCTGAATGCCTGCAGCGATAGCGGCCTTCTCGATCCGGCGACGGATCACGTATAGCTCGCGCTCAAAGGTTTCCTCGTCCACACCCTTGATGTTGGAAATCAGAATCTGCTCAATCTCCGGGCGGGTAGCGTTCGCCTTTTCGCCAAGGCACGAAATATCGACCGGCACATGACGCCAGCCATAGATGTAATAGCCCATCCGCAGCACTTCGGTTTCCACGATGGTCCGGCAGGTTTCCTGCGCACCGAAATTGGTACGCGGCAGAAACACCTGACCCACAGCCATCAGTTGGTCCGTCTTGGGCTCGTGCCCGGTGCGCCGGATCTGATCATAGAAGAAGGGGACGGGAATCTGCACATGGATACCGGCGCCATCGCCGGTCTTGCCGTCAGCATCGACGGCCCCGCGGTGCCAGATCGCCTTGAGCGCGTTAATCCCGTTCTCGACGACCCGGCGCGACGGCTTGCCGTCGATAGAGACGACGAGGCCAACACCGCAGGAAGAATGCTCTTCCTCTTCGGCATAGAGACCGTTCTCGGCCATCCACTTGCGCTTGGCTTCCTCGGCGACAGCCCAGCTTTCATCATACTTGGTCATGGGTTCAACCTTTCATTCTGTGCCGGGTCGGGCGTCCTGCCCTGTCGGAAATCAATCTGCTGTGGCGTGACTTGCGTGACGCCGCATTGTCATTCTGCTGCAACGGCGCGCGCGCCATTGTTGAGGTATTCCAGAACCGCCTGCGCGGAATCGCGACCATCACGGATCGCCCAGACGACGAGGCTTGCACCGCGCACAATATCACCCACGGCATAGACGCCATCCAGGCTGGTCTTGCCTGTGGTGTATTCCGCGCGAATGGTTCCCCAACGGGTGACATCCAGACCCTCAACACCCCAAAGCTTCGGCAGATCCTCGGGCTCGAAGCCCAGCGCCTTGATGACCAGATCCGCCTCTTCGATGTAATCTGCGCCTTCGATCACCTCGGGTGACTGGCGGCCGGTTGCATCAGGTGCGCCAAGGCGCATCTTCTGCACCATCACACCAGTGACAGGCTCACCCACGAAACCCTTGGGCGCGCTCAGCCATTCAAAGATCACGCCCTCTTCCTCGGCGTTCTGCACTTCGCGCTGACTGCCGGGCATGTTGGCGCGGTCACGACGATAGAGGCACTTGACCGATGTCGCGCCCTGCCGGATCGCAGTGCGCACGCAATCCATCGCCGTGTCGCCACCACCGATCACGACGACGCGCTTGCCCGCTGCGTTCAACTCGCCACTGTCATACTCGGGCACATCATCGCCAAAGCTTTTACGGTTACTGGCGGTCAGATAATCGATGGCGCGCACAATCCCCTCGGCATCCGCACCTTCGCCATCCAGGTCGCGGGTCTTGTAGACACCGGTCGCAATGACAACGGCATCATGCTTGCCGCGAATAGCGTCAAAGCTGATGTCCTCGCCCACATTGCAGTTCAGCACGAATTCCACACCGCCCTGTTCCAACTGGTCATTGCGACGCATGACCACGTCCTTCTCCAGCTTGAAGCCGGGAATGCCATAGGTCAGCAATCCGCCGGCGCGGTCGTAGCGGTCATAGATCGTAACCTGCACTCCGGCGCGGCGCAGCACATCGGCAGCAGCCAACCCGCCAGGACCAGCGCCAATGATGCCGACCGACTGGTCCCGTTCCATCGCCGGGATGATCGGCTTGACCCAGCCCTGCTCCCATGCGGTGTCCGTGATGTATTTCTCGATCGAGCCGATGGTAACTGTGCCGTGCCCGGACTGTTCGATCACGCAGTTGCCTTCACACAGACGATCCTGCGGGCAGATGCGTCCGCAGATTTCCGGGAAGGTGTTGGTTGCCTGGCTGATCTCATAGGCTTCCTGCAAGCGGCCCTCGGCAGTCAGGCGCAGCCAGTCAGGGATGTTGTTGTGCAACGGGCAATGGGTCTGACAATAGGGCACGCCACATTGGCTGCACCGACTGGCCTGCTCCTTGGCCTTGGCATCCGCATATTCGGCATAGATCTCGTTGAAATCCTGACGGCGCGACTCGGCCTCACGCTTTTCGGGCATGTCGCGTTCGACAGAGATGAATTTCAGCATCGGTTGCTTGGCCACAAGGAAACTCCGATCAAATCTGGTTTTGCACCTTCTAAACCAAGGCAAATCCGTTTAAAAGTCAGTCTTACTGACCTATAATACGATTTTTGACGCTGCTTTGCGGCATTGGCGGGAATTTTCATCCTAATTTATGTCCGTATCGGACCTAAATCGAGTCTTTCCCCTTTCTGGCAATACTTTATAGGGTAGCTGAGCAAAGCCGGAGCAAAGCCTGATGCCGCTTTTCCATCTTTTTCTTGTCGCCGTGATTCAGGGCCTGACAGAGTTTCTGCCGGTTTCATCCTCTGGTCACCTGATTCTCTTGCCGGAGCTGACGGGTATGCAGGATCAGGGACAAGTGATCGACGTGGCCGTGCATGTGGGCACGCTTCTCGCCGTGATTCTCTATTTCTGGTCGGACGTCCGGATGGCGCTTCTGGGGATTCCCCGGATGTTGCGGGGCAAGATCGACACGCAGGGTGCTTGGCTGGCCATGTGCCTGGCCATCGCGACAGTGCCTGTTGTGATCGTGGGCCTTATCCTGAACCTGACCGGACTGGACGATATGATGCGCGGCGTTGCCGTGATCGGGTGGACGATGCTGATCTTCGGTCTGGTCCTTTACTGGGCCGATCAACGCGGGCCAAGCATCAAGACGGCCGCGCAATGGTCGATCCGCGATGCGGTCATCATGGGGCTGTGGCAGGTTGTNGCCCTGATCCCAGGCACGTCACGATCGGGCATCACCATCACAGGCGGTCGCCTGCTCGGTTACGCACGACATGATGTGGCCAAGCTGTCGATGCTGATGTCGATCCCGACGATCATGGCCTCGGGCGTCCTGCTGGGGGCCGAGGTGGCCGTGAAGGCTGACGGAGCGGCAGCGCGGGACGGCGCGATAGCCGCCGTCTTTGCCTTCTTCGCCGCCCTTCTGGCGCTGAGCCTGATGATGCGTTTGCTGCGCAGCGTCAGTTTCACACCTTATGTGATCTACCGCGTCATCCTTGGAATCGTGCTGTTGGTCTATGCCTACAGTTGAACGCGATCAGCTCTGCCGCAGGTTCCGCGCCGAAGCCTTGATCGACGCATACTGACCAGAGGGGCGATAGGGCCAAAGGTAATCCGGCAGAACCGATTCCAGCGAGATCGGCGTTATGCCCAGATCTGCAAACCCTTTGGCGCCTTCGGACACAACATTGTCCTGTGCCAGATTGCGCACCTGATCTCGAGTGATCTGTGCAGGCACCAGTCCCAATGTGACCTTGTTCAGCATATCAAAACCGAATGCCATCATGCGCGCCACAGGGAAGGGAATGTTCACGATCATGCGGCGGCGTTGGATCACATCCAGCATTTGCCCCATGAGCGCGCGGAAAGTCGAGACATCCGGCCCGCCCAGTTCATAGATCCCGGGGGCCGCCTTGCCTTGCACCGCCAGAAGGGCAGCGCGTGCCACATCGTCCACGTAGACCGGCTGGAACCGCGTTTCCGCGCCGACGACAGGCAGGATCGGCCCAAATTGTGCCATGCGGGCAAAGCGGTTGAAAAACTGATCTTCGGCTCCGAACACGATCGAGGGGCGCAGGATCACGGCCTGCGGCATATGCTCAAGCACCGCTTGCTCGCCCAGAGCCTTGGTGCGGGCATAGTCGCTCTTTGACTCGGGATCCGCACCGATGGCGGAAATCTGCACCATCCGTGCAATACCCATCTCGGCGGCGATCCGCGCCACGCGTGCCGGCCCTTCAGCCTGCACAGCGTCAAAGCGGTTCTTGCCGGTCTCGGAAAGGATACCCACGCAATTCACAACTGCATCGGCGCCCTGCATGACGGCGCGCACGCTGGCGTCATCACGGATGTTGCACAAAACAGGCTCGACCTGACCGGGCGTACCATAGGGTTTGACATGCATCGCCTCGTTGGGGCGGCGTACGGCCACCCGCACACGCCAACCCTCTTGTGCCAATCGCCGTGCGATATAGCGGCCCACAAAGCCTGATCCGCCGTAAATGGTGACGAGTTTCGACATGTTGCAGCCTCCGGCCCAATAAATCCTGCCCGTTCCTAAACCCAGTCAGCGGCTGGGACAAGGCGTTACAGAGCCGCAGCCCTCACCAGAACACCGGGACAACGGCACGGCGCGAAAAAATCTGACGAATCCTCGTTGACACCCATTTGCCGCAGGGATAAACGCCTTCTCCACGACACCTGTGCCCAGGTGGCGGAATGGTAGACGCGCTAGCTTCAGGTGCTAGTGTTCGCAAGGACGTGGAGGTTCGAGTCCTCTCCTGGGCACCATTCCCTCCGCGAAGGGAATGACATGACAAACTACCTCTACAAGAACGATTTGCCCGCCGATCTGGACCTTGGTCTGGTCGTCGCGATTGACTGTGAAACGATGGGTTTGAACCCGCATCGCGACAGGCTGTGTGTCGTGCAACTGTCCGGCGGTGACGGCCATGCCCATATCGTGCAGATCGCGAAGGGCCAGACCGAAGCGCCCCACCTTGCCGCTCTTCTCGAGAACCCGGATGTCCTGAAGCTGTTTCATTTCGGACGTTTCGACATTGCCGCGATGTATAACGCGTTTGGCGCACTGGCGCAGCCGGTCTATTGCACCAAGATCGCCAGCAAGCTGATCCGGACTTTCACAGACCGGCATGGCTTGAAGTATCTGTTGCAGGATCTGGTTGGCGTGGATGTCTCAAAGCAACAACAGCAAAGCGACTGGGGCGCGGTGGAACTGTCCACGGCGCAAATGGACTATGCCGCGTCGGACGTGCTGTATCTGCATCGCCTGAAAGAGGCGCTGGACATGATGCTGGCGCGCGAAGGCCGGGTCGAGATGGCGAAGGCTTGCTTCGATTTCCTGCCGATGCGTGCCAAACTCGACCTTGCCGGCTGGCCCGAACAGGACATCTTCGCACATTGATGGACAAGGCACAGACATTCCTGAGCATCGCCCGCCGCGTGATCCGCGCCGAGGCTGACGGGCTCGTCCAATTGGCGGATGGGCTTGGTGGCGAATTCGCCGAAGCGGTCGAGTTGATGCTTGGCGCGCGTGGCCGTGTGATTGTATCCGGCATGGGCAAGTCCGGCCATGTCGCGCGCAAGATCGCGGCTACTCTGGCCAGCACCGGGACGCCCGCACAATTCGTGCATCCAGCCGAGGCCAGTCACGGCGATCTGGGGATGCTGACACCGGATGACGTTCTTCTGATGCTGTCGAATTCCGGCGAAACGCCTGAACTGGCCGACATGATCGCCTATTCCCGTCGCTTCGGCATCCCGATGATCGGCGTTGCCAGCCGGGCGGGCTCCACGCTGCTCAAGCAATCCGATGTGGCGATTACCTTGCCCCGCGTTGATGAGGCTTGTGGAACGGGTGTCGTTCCCACGACATCCACCACCATGACCCTCGCGCTTGGCGATGCGCTGGCCGTGGCCCTGATGGAACATCGGCAATTCCAGCCCGAGGATTTCCGCAATTTCCACCCCGGAGGCAAGTTGGGCGCGCAACTCAGCCGCGTGCGTGATCTGATGCATGTTGGCGATGCACTGCCACTGGTCAGCGGGACAGCCCCGATGGGCGACACATTGCTGGAAATCAGCCGCAAGGGATTTGGCGTGGTCGGCGTGACTGATGCGGCCGGTTTGCTGACGGGAATCATCACAGATGGTGACCTGCGGCGACATATGGACGGTCTTTTGTCCCTGACCGCCGCGGATGTGATGACCCGCAATCCCCGCACCATTGGTCCTGATGCGTTGGCCGAAGCAGCTGTTGGCGTGATGAACGAACGCAAGATCACCTGCCTTTTCGTGATCGACAAGGAACTGCCGGGTCGCGCGGTCGGCTTGCTGCATATCCATGATTGCCTGCGCGTGGGTCTGGGCTGAGACATGGCCCTGCGCACCAGTCTTCGGTCCCGTGTCATCAACTGGCTGAAGATCCTTCTGCCACTGACAGCGCTGGCGCTGTTGTCGACATTGTTTCTGCTCTCTCGCACGATTGATCCGACACGCCCCATTCCTGCCGACAGGGCTGATCTGGAAAGCCGCACGGGCAGCCAGCAGATCACCGAGCCGACTTTCGCGGGCGCGACCGAGGACGGGCATCTTGTCTCCTTCGTTGCCACAAGTGCCCGCGTCGACCCGGACCAACCCGAGCGCGTGATCGCAGACAGTATGGCCGCACAGATCGACCTGAGCGAAGGCGGGCGGATCAACATCACCTCTCTGCTCGGTACCGTGAACGATATCTCGGGCATCGCCGTGCTGGAAGGCGACGTGGTTCTGATCAGTTCCACCGGCTACCGGATCGAGACCGAAGAACTGACGACCAGCATGCGCGAAATCGCGGCCGAATCCGACGGACCTATTACCGGAACCGGACCGCCCGGCCAGTTAGATGCGGGAAAAATGACGATGACATCAGATCCTGAAACAGGTGACGTCCATTTGTTTTTCACAAATGGCGTCAAGCTGATATATGATCCGGAAAACTGAGAAAGACCAACCCGTGCCGCTCGGACACTCGCCCCTGACCGCCCCTTCCCTGCTATGTGCTCTGATCCTTGCCCTTGCGATGCTGGGGCCGGCCACGCAGCTGCGGGCACAGACCACAAATCTGGCCTTCGGTGCAATCCAGCAGGACACGTCCCTACCCGTTGAAGTGACCGCCGATAGCCTTTCTGTCAGCCAGCAGGATGGCACGGCCATTTTTACCGGAAATGTCATCATCATTCAGGGGGAAATGCGACTGGCCGCGCCGCGCGTGCTGGTCGTCTATGCCGAAGCCTCGGAAGGGCAGCAGGCGCGGATCGCCCGGTTGGAAGCCACAGGTGGAGTCACGCTGGTCAGCGGCCCCGATGCCGCCGAGGCAGAGAGCGCCGATTACAATGTCGATGACGGTTTTGTCGTCATGCGCGGCAATGTCCTTCTGACACAAGGCGCAAGCGCACTTACCTCGGATCTGATGCGGGTCAATCTTGAAGACGGTACGGCGCAGATGGACGGTCGGGTCAAGACGATCCTGCGCGGGGCGGATTGAGCATGGCCAAACCTCAATTGACCGTCACCGATGGGAATTCGGGTCTACGGGTCCGACATCTCCGCAAGAGCTACAAGAAACGCGTTGTGATCCGCGATTTCAGTATGGAGCTGAACCGCGGCGAAGTGGTCGCCCTGCTGGGTCCCAATGGGTCCGGCAAGTCCACGACCTTTTATGCCATAGCCGGCTTGGTCTATCCCGAAGGTGGCGAGGTCACTATTGACGGACAGGATGTGACCAATCTGCCGATGTACCGTCGCGCAAAGATGGGGATCGGTTACCTGCCGCAGGAGATGTCGATTTTCCGCGGCCTGTCCGTCGAAGACAATATCGGGGCGATCCTCGATATCTCGATCAAGGATAGCCACAAACGACGCGAACGACTGGAAGAGTTGCTCTCCGAGTTCTCGATCGAACATCTGCGCCGCGCTCCGGCCCTGGCGCTGTCGGGTGGTGAACGGCGGAGGGTCGAGATTGCCCGGTGTCTGGCTGCCAATCCCAAATATCTGCTGTTGGACGAACCTTTCGCCGGGGTCGATCCCATCAGCGTGGGTGATATCCGCCATCTTGTCGCGGATCTCAAGAAACGTGGCATCGGTGTTCTGATCACAGATCACAACGTGCGCGAAACCCTCGAGATCGTGGACCGGGCCTATATCCTGCATGATGGCAAAGTCCTCATGTCCGGTACCCCCGACGAAGTCGTGCGCAACGAGAACGTGCGGCGCGTCTATCTGGGCGACAGTTTCCGCATCTCGTGACATCCGTCCCCCGTGGAAACGGTCTTGTGCCCGCAAGCATCCGCTCGCGCATTTGTTCTGATTGACAGACCCCCATACCTTCCTCTCCAATAGAAGAATGACAGTCGTGTATGCAGCTCCCGTTTCATTGGTCGCCTTTCCATTTTGGCAAGGCCGGGGTCGAACTGCACGAGGGTCGCAATCCAGCATTCGGGCGTGACGGAACCGCGGCGGCACAGCCACGGACGCACCCCGATTTGTCATGCAAAGGAGACATGATGCGCTATCAGATCAGTGGCAAGCAAATCGACATCGGCGAGGCCCTTCAGACCCATGTGAAGGATGAGATGGGGATCGTGATGGCAAAGTATTCGCAGCGTCCCACCGATGCGACTGTCGTTTTCTCGAAATCCGCACATGAATTCGTCTGCGAGGCGACCGTCCATCTGTCCAGTGGCCTGACCGCTGCTGCCAAGGCCCATGCCACCGAAATCTATGCCGCTTTCGACGCCTGCAATGAAAAGATGGACAAGCAACTGCGCCGCTACAAGCGTCGGTTGAAAGATCACCACCGCGAATGGACCGAGCCGGTTGAAATCATGGAGGCGTCCTCGTATATCCTCGCGGCTGAGGGGAATGACGAGGATTCGGAGCCTGCGACGCTGCAACCGATGATCATCGCCGAGATGGAGACGAAAATACCGTCTCTATCCGTGGGTGAGGCGGTCATGCAGATGGAGCTTGCAGGAGCACCGGTTCTGGTTTTCCGAAATGAAGGAAAAGAAGGGGTCAATGTGGTATACCGTCGTGAAGACGGCAATATCGGATGGATTGACCCGCGATAGCAACTGTCGCGGCCCCCGCAACCGGAGCGTTGAGCGAACATGAAGATTTCGACCATCCTCAGGCCGGAGGCCGTGAAGGTGATTACCTCGGCCACCAGCAAGAAGCGCGTTCTTCATGATCTCGGTGACAGGTGACAGGGCGGCATCGGTCTACAAGATCAATGCCGCCGCCGCCGTCGAGGCGCTGATGGAGCGCGAGACGCTGGGACCAACGGGCGTGGGCCACGGTGTGGCCCTGCCCCACGCCCGCATCGCCGGGCTGGATTCGGTGCAAGGTGCTTTCATGCTGTTGGAAAAGCCGATTGACTTCGACGCGGTCGATCGTGCGCCGGTGGATATCATCTTCGCCCTGTTTGCACCTGAAGACGCGGGGGTGGAACACCTGAAGGCGCTGGCGCTTGTGTCACGCACCCTGCGCGAAGCGTCCGTTTGCACCAAGCTGCGGGCCAATACCGATCCCGGCACACTTTACACCATTCTTACCGAAGCGCCCGCAGTTCAGGCGGCCTGATCCGCTCAGTCAGGGCGTGGCCGCCCACGGCCCGAAGCCGAAGGCGATGTAGTCGCGTTGATAGATGGTGCTGACCAGTTCCTCGATCTCGGAATCATGGATGTCGGCCAAGGCAAAGGGCTGATCCGGCGGCACCTCCTGCGGGGTCGCAGGATCTGGATGCCCCAATTGCTGCGCCAGAGCCGGAAGATACACCTCGATCTCATCCTCGCGCAGGATCATGTCAGGCAGGGCGAACTGGGCATAACCCTGCAACACCTGCATCTGCGTGGCCCAGGCTGCATCTACCCGCACCGATGTCTGACCTGCCAGATTGACCTTGAGAAACTCCAGAAACGCCATAAATGCGTCGCGATGCGCTTGCCTGTCATAGTCCGGGCCGGGTGCATCCTTGGGGATCGGCACGGCGTATGATTTCCTCAGGATCTTGCGGATTTCAGCATAGTGACCCGGACCCGTCATCAAGATGCGCTCGCAGAAAGCGGCATGAGCCCGCGCTACCGGATGACGCAGAACGGTAAAGCTGCGATGGCCGGTATGGCCGCGCATCCACTGACGCAGGGTTTTCTGCGTAAAACCACTGTTCAGACTATCTGGGTTGATCCCGTCCAGATCGGCCATCCACTGCAAAACCTGCGTCTCTGGGCCAGAGCGGATCGGCAGATACAGCAGCGGCGTGTGTTTTGCCGCGACATATCCCGGCACGGCCGCCCCGCGGCGTGGCTCGAAGTTCGGGGTGCGTGTCAGGTTGAACCGATCCAGCCGCGCCAGCGCATCGGCCATCTGATCAAAGTTCCGCACCTTCTCGGACAATGGCTCTGGGTTCTGCTTCTTGAGGCTTTCATCAAGGCTTTCAAGCTGGTGATCTATCCCCAGGAACCGCGCCAAGCCGTTCATCACAGACACGTCCTGCAGATCCTCATAGGCAACATAGAAAGCCGTCTGCCCGGTGGTCTGCAAGGCGTGCAGCAATCGGACTTGAAACTCTTGCAGGGCAGTCAGATGCGCTTCGAACTCGGCCCGGTCAAAGACGGCCATCGCATCCTTGCGCTTGCTCACATTGGTCAGCTTCCACTGACCCGTGGCCTGCGCGATCTTCCATGAAACATAGCTGTCCACGGGGTTTCTTGTCAGGATGATCTTGGCACAACGCGGGTCCGGCAGCGAAAGCTCCAGAACCCGCGGGTCGTGGTCGTGGAAAAAACGGAATCCGCCAAGTCCATCGCTGCCATGCTTGACCGCTTCGATCAGCCGGGCAGGATTGGCATCACGCATGGGCTGCGTGATGCCCAGAATCTCGGTCCTGTTGGGATAGCCGATGAAATGGGGATTGAATGCTTCTCCATGACAGGCCAGCCCGGCATAGGCATTCAGGTTCGTCTCAAGGAAATTCGAACCCGTCCGCATCTCGGCAAAAACGATGAAATAATCGAACCGATCTGACATCTTCATCGCACCAGATAAGGTTTGCGCGAGGACTGTGTCGGCGGCTGAATGTCACGCGCCACAGGGAAGTCACCCATCAGATAGGGGTGCATCCCTTGGTTCTTGAGATTTTGCAGAAACTGTCCGAAACCTTCAAGGTCTGCCATCTTGGGCACTTCGGACAGCCGGCGCAGACCACGGTTCCCGATTTCATCCAGGATGGTTTGCAGTGGCTCCATCGGGGCCTCGATGAACTCGGCCATGGTCCAGATCCGCACGCGCGCCTTCACATAAGGTGAACGCAAAATATCCAGATGATCGCTTTCCACCTTCTGAAGAAGGGCTGCATCCTTGCGGATATCCGCGAAATTCCGGTTGGACCGAAACAGCGGCACCGCCCAAGCCCCCGAGATGACCGAGATCTGCGCGTTCGGGTCCTTGGCGATCTGCCAGCTGATCGCCTGCGTGTCAGCAGGTCCGAACTGGAAACACTGACGCTCGCCCCGAGTGTTCCAGATCAAATTGCAAAGAAAGGACCGCGGATTGTAGTCGCGCAGCTTTGCGCTGTCAGACAGGCCACCATTCATGACACTGTGACCACCGGCGAATTCGACGCGATCAGGTGCGAACAGATGGCCGTGGACCCGTGCGCCTGTTGCCTTGGTCAGCCAACTCTCGAAATCCTCGAAAAGGTCCGAAAAACCTTCGAACACCGAATAGGGGCCCGAAGTGACGCCATTCTCCCAACCTTCGTTTGGAAAGCGGCTTTGCATATAGAGACCCGCACGCCCGCGCGTCCGCCTGTCTACGGCCTTGGCGAAGATCCGGTCAATCTTGCCGGGGTTCGGTTCCGTCCTCTTCATTGCCCCTGCGGCATCTGTCAGGAACACTTCATAGAGGCGATTGGCATGTGGCCAGATCTTGCGCGCCACGAAACAGTCCGAGCGGCGCAGCAACTGCAAGTGATCATCATAGAAGATATGTGGCTTGCCCTGAAAATCGAACTTGCTCAGCGTCAGGGATCGGCTTTCGATCTGGCTGGAATAGAGCCTTGCGAGGGACTGGAAATAGCTTTCATCCGGGATCCACACGCGTTTGAAGAAACTGTCATAGGTGGCACGCTCAGGGTCCTGCAGAATGGCGGACAGCGTCTGTCGTGTCAGACACCACCATTGGCTGCCCATATGAGGGACAAGACCGTTCGGCATCTTTCGCTTGAGGCCAAGCCTGCGTTGCAGCTTGACGAAACTGTCGAACAGAAAGCGATGACGTTTCCAAGAGAACGGAAATCGCAGGGTGAAGCGTTCCTGATCAAGACCGCCGACAGTCCAGGGAACATCCGCTGTCGTGGCGCTCTCGATGAAATCCGTCCGGGGGCGCGCTGCAAGGTAATCAATCAACTCCTGCACCGGGCGCAGCGGAAGGCAGGAGCCAGACGCCAGATAGACATGCCGCACGTCCGCAAACTCAGCCAACATCAGTTCCGATGCAGCCTGAGAGGCGGCCACGATCCCCCATGTTCCCCATTCACAGCGGTGCCGTTTCGAGAAACGCACACGCGTTAGATCGGACAGGGATTCGACAAAAGCCGTGTAGGTCTTTTTGGGGACCGACCGATCCACATGGATAACCACCGGGCACCCGCTAGCCGACCAGTGCCGTGCCACCTGCTCGGCCCGGCCCAGCGCCGCGTGTACCAGCATCACGATCCCGACGGTCATGCCCAGTTTCCTTTGGACATGAGCCCCAGAATTTCAAGCTGGCGCCAGTTGATGTACTTCTCGGACCACTTGCACCACAGATCCGGGTTTGACTTGAGGTTTTCCGCATAGGCCTTGTATTCGACCGAAGCGGCATAGTGCTGTTTGCGCGACAGTTCCTCTGCCGCCTTGACCGAGAACGTGTCCAGGAACTTGGCATGCAGCAACACACCGCTGGCCTTTTCGCCACCCCATTCGTCATAGACAAGATTCAAGCCCCGCGGCAGCAACATGTGGGTCGAACTCACATAGGCGTAGCGCCGATCCCACTTCACCAGCGGGATCTTGTTCAGAGCGGGTGCTTTTTCCGGTTTGTCGGGAAAGAAGACACGACTGCGCGGCCCGCCCTGAATCCACAGGTTGCCGAAGCGCTTGTTCCGCGAGATGCTGTAATTGCCCGCGTCGAACCAGTTCGCGATTTCCATCGGGTCCTGGCCTGACTGATAGGGTTGCGCGTCCAGAGGTCCCTTGGGATACATGTCCAGAAGCATGGCCGAAAACGACTTGATGGATGAGGCATCAAGCCAGTCCGTCAAAGCCCTGAGCGGGCGTGTATCGCAGAACGGATAGATCAGGAATTCATCAGGGTCCACGACCAGCGACCAATGCCCGTGGGCATGGCGGGTCTGTAGCCAGTTGAGCCAATCCACCCCGAAACGCGCGCGCTTGTAGCTGTGCCGCGTGTGCCAGAGCGAGACATCTGGCTGATCCGCCAGATAATCATAGGAACCGTCCGTGCTGTCGTTGTCGACCAGCAGGAAGTGGTTCACCCCCATATCTCGGTAATATTGAAGGAAATACGGCAGACGGATCTGTTCATTCCGCATGGTCGAGAAGAGCAGGATATCACCTGGCTTGATTTTGCCTGTCCGGTCCGTGACAGGGCGCAGTTCCCGCCGCTTGCGCCAGGCACGCAACAGCCAGCGCTTGCGCTGAAGCCGCAGACGATATGACTGCCAGACGCCCAAACCGTGCCTTCCCTACCTCGACGTTGCCCATGTGGGCTCACGCCACTCAATCACAACCGGCTTAACACGGCCTTGAAGTGGGATCTCCAGCACGGCGGCTGGAACCCTTTGCCTGTGACCTGCCTGCCATTCTGGCCAATAGCCAGACGTTCTGTTTCTTGCATCCAAAGATACCTGTCATCGAC
>JGI25321J50212_10002133_pt1 | contig 15369 bp, 16 predicted proteins | sample AutmiccommuBRH23_FD_50212 | JGI IMG/M metagenome (IMG submission 50212)
CTTCTCCAAGTCACGTTCGTGATTCGAATCCATATTCTCTATCCTCTCTAGCCAGTCTCGGGTTGGGGCCCAACGGCGGAATGCCTGCGCCACCGGTAGACGAATCGCCGGTCAGTGCGCGCGCCTCGTCCACGCATTCGTCAGTCTAGTTCGTCGCCGCGTTCTCGACGCCACGAATTCATAGGCGCCGGGCGGGCTGCCACCGCGTCCGATAACCGGGCGGACGCCGAGATCACGCCACCTTGGCAATCGTCCGCAGGAAGAAGCTAAATGGGTCGGTGACAACTGAGAATCATTTGCAGGGCGCGCGGGTGGGCACGCCGCACGAGGCTGGCCTCGGCGAATGACTTCAATTTGTCACCGGCCCCTTTCCCTCTTTTGACTACCTTGCAGCAAAGTCTAACTTATGGTTCATGCCCACATGTTTGTGGTGCTTAGCGACTGCGACGATCACTTTCGGCCGTGGGAGGGTAATGGAGATGAACGATAACGCAAACCGCAGAAACCGCGAGCTGCCCAGCAAGCGGCTCTTCATCGCGCCGATCTTGGCGGCGACATTAAGCTTTGGCGGTGTTGGTTCGGCGCTGGGGCAAGACCAAGAAATGAACGATACGAAGAAGGCCGGCTTGACGACTTTGATTACAGAAACGCCAGAGGATGGCTTCGCGCTCGCTGTGAAACTGTCACAAAAGGCCGTTGGCCTAACACAGAAAGATGCCAGCGTTCGCAAACAATTGCGGCCTGCCTATGCGCATGATCCGGACAGCCTGATTGCTGTATCGCACGTTGTAGCGACTCACTTCCAGACCGTAGCCGCCGCGAACAACTACTGGAGGGAATGAGCGTTCCGCGTAACAGTGAAACGGGTCGGTGACAACCAGGGTCCGGGCCTGAGCAGGGGGCTTGCCTTTCCCGTCTGACTCCTCCCCATATTCGCGAAGCCAACAGCGACCGATGGCAACTACGCCCTCGGCAATGATCGCCTCAAGGAGGAGGTGGGAAGGATGCTCGGTCGGCGGGCTGCGCCTGGCCGGCGCGGGAGTCCGCCCAAGGCGTAACCCGACACGTGAATAGGAGACAGACTACGTCTTTGCGCGAAATCGTGGTCTGTCCCCGCTTCCCCTCTAGGGGTGAAGGACCTCTACTCAGGGGCGATCGTCGGCTGGGGGATGTCGAGCCGCTCGACCCAGGACTGGCGCTTGACGCCTTGCAGATGGCTCTCGCGGGGCGTGGCAAGATCGCCGGGCTGCTGGTGCACTCCAACCATGGCGTACACTACCGCGCGGGCAGTATCACGCCCAGGCCGCGGCGCATGGGATCGAGTGCAGCATGAGCCGAAAACGCAACTGTTTAGACAACGCAGCGATGGAGAGCTTCGTCCACTCGCTCGAGAGCGAGCGGGTCCATCGCCATCGCTACCGTACCCGTGATGAAGCTAGACAAACCGTCTTCCAGTACATCGAGGCGTTCTACAACCGCCAACGGCGCCACGCATATCTTGGCTATCGCGCGGCGCGGGAGTACGAAAGGGTCCAGCCAGCCTCTTAGGGATGCGTCCGTTCTATCCGGGCAAGAGCAGTCCCCTTTGAATGGATTCTTTGAAACAAGACTTACGAGCCAGACTACCGGAGGCTTGTAGGAAAACTCCTACATCAATCGTCAGCGAATTCCTACAGCTCCATCCTGGACTTCGCGCTCACCGCGTGCTTCAGTTTAGATACGCGGCGCCTCCTGCGGGAGGGACGCCACTCCGATCGAACATCTCGCGAGTCTCGCCTTCGGTGTTTAGCACCAGGCAGTTGGGCAGCCATATGGACGCGCACACCATAAATCTGCCAGCCTGGGGAACAGTCCATGAGAGCGAACCAACTCCGTCCGAGCCGCCTCCGCTGTGGTTCGGCCTTCACATCGGACGGAGTGTCGAGTGTTCGTTGCATGAGATTAAGAAAAGGCGCTGAGGCGTTCCTGTTCCTTTTCATTCTTACGATCGCGCAGCTCGCCTCTGGTCCTGCATCCCGCGCCGAGACAGTCACCTTTGACGACTACACCGTGGGGACGCCTATCACGGACCAATATGAGAGCGTCGGCATCAGATTCTCCGGTGAGCCGGAACCGCCGATGATCAGCATCCCCCCATCCAGTTACTTCGGCGATGTTGGCCCCGCCCTCGGGGGCGCCACATTGGGAGATCCGCAATACGGCTCGGTGTCGATCGTCTTTTCGTTCCTCGATCCCGCCGATTACATGCCACTCGAGGTGACCAACTTCACATTTGTCTACTACGTGTTGCTCGGATCGTCGGTGACATTCGAGTTCTATTCTCTCGATGGGACCATTATCAGCGAGCAGACCGTGAACTATGCGGATCCCGGTTTTGAACTGCATAATCCTCCCCAGTTCCACAAGCTCGTCATCACTCCCGCCAGCGCGTTTGCCTGGATCGATGATTTGAACTTCCAGCTAGCCGCCCCTCCTCCACGGCCAGACCCCGAAAAGGAGAAAGGCTGTCGTGGCGAGAACATGCGCGGAAATCCGTGCAATGCAGCAACAGGAAACAAATATGCTCGAGAGGTGGATTACTCGGAGCAAAAGACCGGACTGGAGTTTGTCCGCTCATATAACAGCTCCGAAGTGGGAAACAAGGGCTTGGGGATCGGCTGGATCTCCAATTTAGGCGTCAACCTCGAGCTAGGCGCTGACACCATCGTGGTCAGAAGCAGCGATGGTCGCGGTGAAACCTGGCGGAACGCATCTGGTACGTGGCGGGGCGATCCGGACAGCCGAGTGATACTCACGCAGGACTCCGGCGGCTACACCGTTAGCCATCGTGACAGTACCGTCCAGCGTTACGACCTCAGCGGCAAACTCATCACCCAAACTGATCGGTCTGGCAAGATCACGAGCTACGGCTACGACACCGACGGAAGGCTTTCCGAGGTAACCGGCCCTTTCGGTCACACGCTCACTTTCGGCTACGGCCAGGGGGTCTCGTTTCCACAGTCACAGATGCTTCTGGTGAGGTGATAACCTATACCTACGACGACAGCCAAAACCTGGCGCGGGTGGATTATCCCGATACCACCGAGAAACTCTACCACTACGAGAACCCTTCGTATCCCAATCACCTCACGGGCATTTCCTATAGGGACACTTCTGGAACGATCACGCGTTCCAGTTCCTACGTGTACGATGCGCAAGGCAAAGCCTCCCGCACCGAGTACGCTCAGACCGATAACGGCACTCCCCAGGAACGACTCACCTTCACGTACGCATCAGAGACCAGAACCGAGATTACCGACTCGATAAGCACGAAGGAGATCATGCGATTTGAGGTTAATCTTGGCGTAAGGAACCTCGTTGCCAAGGTCAACCAGACCGATGCAAAGACGCTGGCTCAAAAATTCGACGGCAACAACAATCTAATCTGCCGCAGAGACGAGGAAGGCCGGGTTACGACCTATGCCTATAACGCCACCAATCAACGGACCGCTCGAACAGAGGGGCTGACGGGTAGTTGCGATTCACCAACCGCGATTGCTGGCGTGACACGCAGCACAACATACCAATATCTTTTTCCCACGCGAGACTTGCCGACGGTCATCAGCGCAGCGAGTGTCGCGGCGGGCCAGAATCGCCGGACAATCATACAGTACAGCGATACGGCGAATCCCAGCCTGCCCACGATCATTACCCAGAACGGCTTCACACCTGATGGGAGCACCATCTCCCGCACCGTCGCCCTGGGGTACAACTCCGCTGGGCAATTGAAATCCGTAGATGGCCCACGCACGGATGTGGCGGATATTCTTACCCTTGAATACTACGAATGCACCCACGGCGCGGACTGCGGTCAGCTTAAGAAAGTCGCCAACGCCTTGGGGCATGTCACAACCTACGATCTCTACGATGCCGCTGGAAGAGTTACGCAAGTCACCGACCCGAACGGACTTATCACGAACTTCAGCTACGACTCTCGGGGGCGAGTGCGCTTTGTCACCCAGACGCCGCCGGCCGGCGCCGCACGCGTGACCGAGTAACGCTACACCGCCTTTGGTGAGGTGGAGACCGCGATTCTACCCGATGGCGTGATAGTCACTTATGCGTACGATGCGGCTCAGTCCTTAAGGCGCATTGCCGACAGTTTCGGCAATCGCGTCGAGTATTCTTACGATGTGAAGGGCAATCGCCGAGCCGAGTACACCTACGATCCCTCTGGCTCCCTCGTGCGTCAGGTAGATATGGCTTATGACGTGCGTAACCGATTGGCTACCTTCAATGAAGGCGGCTCCGTGACCCAGACGATTTTCGACGCGATCGGTAACCTCCGCAGCGAGACGGACCCAAACCAGAATCCAACTACCCAGCACTCGTTTGATGCCCTAAATCGTCTGGTTCAGACCGTTGACCGAATCGGTGGAATAACGAGCTATAAGTACGACGTCAATGACCATCCGGTGTCGGTAGCGCCCCCGGGCAAGGATGCCACGCAGTACAGCTACGACGACCTCGGCAATCTCATTCAGGAAACCAGCCCAGACCGCGGTACCATCACCTACACGCATGATGCGGCCGGCAATATCGAGACCATGACTGATGCTCTTGGTGTTGAGGTTAGCTATAGCTACGACGCCCTGAACCGCCTCACTTTGGCCGACCTTCCCGGCGCAACCGAAGACATCAGGTATGTATACGACAGTGGAACTTTCTGCGGACTTGGCATCGGGCGACTGTGTTCGGTAGTCGATCAGAGCGGCACAACCCTCTATAGCTACGATGGCTTCGGCAATACCACGACACAGCAAAAGAGTGAGCTGGGACTCGTCTATACAACCGGCTACGGCTACGATGCCGTGAATCGTCTCACCAAAATCACCTATCCAGACGGGCGCGAGGTGAATTATCCGCGTGATGCCATCGGGCGCATCGCTGGTATAACAACGACCGTGAACGGATCGAGTCAAACAGTGGTCGGAGATCGAAGCTATCGGGCGGACGGGCTCGTCACTGGCGAGGCCTACGGCAACACACTTCACGAGACTCGGACCTATGATATCAGGGGCCACTTGCGTGAAGTTTACGTGGGTAGTGTCGACACGCGGCTCATGAGTTATGACTACAATGGAAACGTTACCAGCGCGCAATCACTTCAGCAGACTGGTGCCTATCTGTATGACGCGCTCGACCGCCTGACACAAGATCAGGTGACCACCACGGAGGTCGCGACCACGGACTACGCATACGACGGAAACGGAAACCGCACCAGCGAAAACACCACCACGTACATCTATGACAGCGACAGCAATCGCCTGAGCGGCACTCGCCGACCAAAAGGCAGTTTCACAGTTAATGGCGCCGGGCAAACGCTGAGTGACAACAGGGGACGGAACTATACGTACAACGCGGCAGGCCGGGTGCAGGAGGTGACTGCGAGCGGGGTGACAGCCAACTATTTCTACAACTACCAAGGCCTGCGCACGCGAAAGACTTTGGGCAGTCAAGTTACGATATATCATTACGATTTCACGGGACGACTCCTGGCCGAGACGAGTTCCACGGGCCGACTGCAGCGCGCCTATCTCTATGACGACGAAGCACCGGTCGCCCAAATCGAGGCGGTCTCCGTAGCGCCGTTCGAGATTGTTCTCGATAATCATGACGCCGTATACGTCGGCAACTGGCCCACGGCCACCAGCCTATCGGGCTTCTATGGGACTGACTATCAGACCAACACCAAGGGCAAGGGCAAGGACACCGCGGCATGGACCCCTAGCGTTCCCGTAGCCGGTACCTACCAAGTCTACGCGCGCTGGGTCGCTGCAAGCAGCCACGCCGGTAATGCCCTGTTTTCGATCGAGCACAGCGCGGGCACCACGACCGTGCCCGTAGATCAGCGCGCAAACGGCGGCGAATGGGTGTTGCTTGGCACCTTCACGTTAGACGCTGGGACAAACACCAACATCGTACTCAGCGGCAAGGCAAAAGGCACGGTCATCGCCGGTGCCGTGAAGGTCGGGCCGACTACCGGCGGGGCCACCAGGGAGGCGATCTATTACCTGCACACCGACCACCTGACCACGCCGCGGCTCGCGACCGACGCGGCGGGGGAGGTCGTCTGGCGCTGGGACGGGCGCGCATTCGGTGACAGCGCACCCATCGGTGGTATTACCGTGAATCTTAGGTATCCGGGGCAGTATTACGATCAGGAAACCGGCTTGCATTACAACGCGGCGCGTTACTACGACTCGGGTCTAGGGCGGTATCTCACCTCCGATCCCATTGGACTCGGTGCTGGTCCGAACACGTATCTGTACGTTGGGGCCAATCCGCTTTATTGGATCGATGCGACAGGGCTAGCCGCTGAATGCATCTTTACACCGCTCTCATTCAGATACTCGGCGTCGGGTCAAGGGAGAACCATGACCACCAGGCGTTGGGATAGCACGACCTGCGAGCCAATCAATAGTCTCGGGGCCCCCTTGCCGCCAGACAATCCCCGACGACTTGGTAGAGGTCGCCCGCTGGACTGGATTAGTCCAAAGTGGAAGTGTCAGACCACATATTTCATGGCTGGACATATGGAAGAGCTCTACAAAGCTACGGCGTGGGGTGTTCTGCGGTGTTATGACGACTGCGGAAAACTTGCGGACGAGATGCATGGTTACAAGCGGTGGGAGCCTGCTGATGAGTGGAGGATAATCGAAGGAACCGATTTTGAGGACAGCTATCGCGGTCCGATAGTTCCGTAAAGGTTAATGAAGATGAAAAGGTCAATTCGTCACAAATGGGCAGTGCTACTCCTCATAGCGCCCTCGGCGACTTTGTGCGCTCAACAGCTGGATGCTCGGGGCGATCCGGAACCGAGGGCCTTCTACGAGCAGCTTCAACGTACAAGGAGCGCCGAACAAGTCGAGTCTCTTCTGGATACGGCGGATCCACAAAATGCAAGGCTCGCCATTATCAGATTGGTTGACGTAGATCGAGCAGCGGCTCTCCCGATCCTACGCAGCCTATGGGATGGTCGTGCGCTGCCTCACACGATGAAGCACACAGGTACGTACCAGCATCCGATCGCACGACTAGCGCTTGCGGAGCAGCTAATGTCCTTGTCGCCGACGCCAGCGTACAAAGATTACATAAAACGGGCGGTCGGGCACGCCAGCTGGATCGTGAGATCATTGGCTGCAGAAGCCCTTTCGGTTGTTGATGACGCCGAATCCATTGACCTGCTCATGCAGCTTGCCCGTTCGGGAAACCCTCTTATCGCCGAAAGCGCAATCGCGTCCTTATCGCAATTGGCTCGTTCTGGCGATTACGCCATAGAAGCGAACCAGGCGCTTCAAGAGCTCCGCAATGGTGCGCGAATGGAGCAAGGAAAAGTCAGAAACAACATCACAGAAGCCCGTGAGTACTCGCCGCTTCCTGAGTCAGCGGCAGATCGGTCGCTGGATGAAAAGGTGCAGCAGTCTCTGGAGAAGCAACAGTATCAGGCGGCGATTGATCTCCTGCTACCAGGGGCAGAAAATGGAAATGCCCGTGCGCAACACCTGGTTGGTGAACTCTACCTGGCCATGAGTCCACCAGACTATGATCGTGCGCGGGAATGGTTCCAGAGGGCAGTCAAGCAGGACTACGCGCCTGCGAAAACCGGCCTAGCCAATTTGTACCTCAGTGGTCGTGGTGTCGAGCAGGATGAGCAGGAAGCCGTCAGGCTATTACAAGAGGCAGAGCAACAGGGAGAACAGTCGGCTCACCTATTGCTGGAGAAAGCACGCGAACAGGGCTGGTGGGGTTTGTAGCCTCTGTCCGCAGCCCAGCCTCCAAGCGAACAGGAGTCGGCTGTTTGCGTCTATCAGAATCGCAGGGCTGCTCGCGCACTCGGACCAAGGGGTGCACTACCGCACTGCCCGATAGCACACCCTCGCGAACCGCGCGGCGCACGCGTAGACGCAGATAGGCAGTTGAAGATTTGTTCGGCGGGTGCTGGCGCTGGTCTACTGCCAATGATTCTATTGTTGGGTAACCCGCAGAAGAGGACCGAAGATTATATGAGCGACTCCAATCCTGGTGCTGCCTCGAATGCTGATGATGTGGGTGTAACGTGGAGGCCGGGTCGCTATGTCACTGGTAAAAAAGTTTGGGATTGGCTTTGCCGCGGCACATCTCGCGGTGTTTTTTCTGTTTGCAACTTATTTGCATTTATCTACTGAAGGACAGGCACGGCTATTATGGACGCTTTGGTTGCCGCTGGACTTCCCAGTATCTCTTATCGTAATTCAAGGGTTTGATCGGATTTCGCCTGATACCCAGCTTGGGAGTTTTGTTAGGACGTGGCTTCCCTATTTTGTACACGGCGTACTTGGGACTATATGGTGGTTTTTCCTTCCTGTTGTGATCGGCAGCATTTTTAATAAGCTGCTAAGGAAAGAACGTGTACATAAGACGAGCTAGCACTCCCCGACTGCTTACTTCACCGCCTGTGAATCGCCCGCTTGAGTAGGTCGTTGGCGAGTTCGTTGACCTCGACCCCCTTGGCCTTGGCGCGGGCCTGCACCCGTTCCGATGATCCGGCGGCGGCGGAGGGAGTAAATCTATACAGTCCGAGGCTGTGCCGCTATGCGCAGCACACCAACAAGGAGTATCAGCGAACGGCACGCTCTGGGTGGGCCGACATAGCTCCCGCTTGGTGCAGTTCGAACGATACCTACTCACCTGCATGCGTGACATCGAGCCTAACCCGGTGCGGGTGACCATGGTGGAGGCGCCCGAGGAGTACCGCTGGTCGAGCTTTGGCGTGAACGGCTTGGGCGATACCGGCTGGCTTGTTCCGCATGGGAAATACCTGGGCGTCGGTGACACGGCCGAGACGCGCTGCCATACCTGATGCGGCGCAGGATGAAATGGCGGAGTTTTGGCGATTCTACTAAGCGGGATTNAATATGAGTTCTGGAAGAAAGGTCTTCGACATCGCCGGTGCACCGAATGACGAGGTCGACGACGTGCGCGANATGCTGGATCGAAACGGAATCACCTACTATGAAACACCGCGAGCTAATTTCGGTATATCGGTTGCAGCAATCTGGGTAAGAAGCGAAGAAGAACATAGAAGGGCGCGCATGCTTATCGATGCGTATCAGAAGGAAAGGCGCGACAAGATGCGCACGTCCAGGTGCCGTGTAAGTGCCCGTGTTGGGTGGAAGCGGAAGGAAGTCCTATTTTTTATCTTTATCGTTATTTTGCTGGTATGGATGTTTTTTTCATGGGTATGGCGACCATAACGCAGTCAGGCGCTGCCCAATACGCCAACATAAACATTGATTGGCAAGGCGGTAAAAGGGAGACGGAGGGGTTGTCCATAAACCGTTCTCCGCCGTGAAGCCATCCTTATACCGAGCGTTCGGAGTCGAGTTCCTATTCGTTCTGCTATGGAACTCTGGCTTCATCGGGGCCGAATACGGACTGCCGTTTGCCGGACCCTGGACGCTGCTGTTTTGGCGCTATCTAATTCTGACGGGAGTGATAGGAGTTTGGCTCGGCGTGCGCCACCGGCTGAAATGGCCGGGTATGGCGGTCGCGGGATACACCGCAGTGGTGGGTGTGCTTGCGCACGGCGTCTGGCTCGGGTGTGTTCTGGTGTCGATTGCGATGGGTGTTCCGGCGGGAATCGTGGCGCTGGTCACGGCGTTGCAGCCGCTACTGACAGGGGCTTTGTCGGGACCGATCCTCGGCGAGCGTACCGACGCGTGGCAATGGCTGGGCCTGTTTCTCGGGTTTGTCGGCGTGGCGATCGCAGTGGGAGCGCGCCTCTCCGTAGAGAACGACATCGGCGTGGCCGGCTATCTGCTGCCCTTCGGGTCTGTGATTGCAATCACCATCGCCAGTCTGATGCAGCGACATCGAGAACGGCGCCGCGCACCGATACGGCTGCCAGATGATGCTGCACTGCTCTATCAGAGCGCCGCGACCGCGGTGGCGTTGTTACCCCTCGCATGGTGGCTCGAGTCTTTTGCCGCTGAATGGACGGCCCCTTTCGTTGCCACCATGATCTGGCTGATACTTGCGGTGTCCCTGGGCGCGTATTGGGCCATGTGGAAACTGCTCGCACGTCACGATGCCACGCGGGTCGCCAGCTTGTTCTATCTCAGTCCTCCGGTCACCATGCTGATGGCCTGGGCGGCGTTTGGCGATCGTGTGATCGCAACCGACATCCTGGGCCTGGCGGTGGCCGCCGTGGGCGTGGCCTTCGTGTACCGAGTGGGTTTTCTCTCTCGAACCCGAACGAAAACGGGCCGAACAAAGGAGCCGGGCGAATCATCAAAGAACTGAAGGGGTCGGTGTACCCGAGGACGGACAGTCCGGCTTTGCGCATGCCGTCCGGAAAATGAACCGTCGGCTCGTATGTGTAAGGCACCGCGCTCTCTAGCCAATCAACGGATAAAAAGTAACAGGGGACAGACCGCGTTTTCTCGGCTCCGGTACACGAAACGCCTCGCATTCATGAGATTCGCAAAGCGGCGATGTTCTCCATGCCCCTCGGGAATAATCGCTCCTGTGGCAGGTAAAACGGGCGCTCGGTCGCGCGGTCGCCCATGCCGCACGAGGCCGGCCGCCCGGGGTAGCCGGGGAATGATTCTCGTTTGTCACCGACCCCCTTTTTCGCAGGCCCGTTTTCGCGCAGGGTCTACACTGAAGACACGGATCTCGTTGAGACTCGGTGGAAATGCTGACGCGGAGTCGGCCGACAGTAAATGCCCATGCATCCCTTTGCCCCAGATCCACGGATCGCCTTGCTGCAGTCGATGCCGTTCTTCGGCGGACTGAGCGCGGATACCGTGGAATTCTTGCTTGGGCTCACCACAGTGGTGNAGCGCGGTGAGAANGAGCGCTTCTACAGCGAGGGGGATGCCGCCCAATCCGTCTATGTTCTGGAAAGCGGGAGGGTAGGTATGTTCAAGCNTTGGCAGGGTCGGCAACATCAGATCAAGACNCTTCATGGTGGGGACAGCTTTGGCGAAATGGCTTTGATCGACCTGGGTCCGCGCAACACCACCACAATAGCACTCGCAGAAAGCAGNGCCCTCGAGTTGACCGCCTCTGACCTTTATCGCCTCTACGAGCACAACGTGGGGCAATTCGCGGTGGTGTACATGAACATGGCGCGCGATGTCTGCCGGCGTCTGCGCGAGGCCGACAACCGCGCCTTCCTCCGACATATGATCGATTTCAACCCCGACTGACCCGCGTCCCACTCCTTTCTCCCGGAACTACTGGAATTAGTGGGCCGAAAGAGTTCGGTAGCCACTGAGAACATTTGCAGTAGCCTTCAGTCGGTCTTGGCACAAGCGGTCGACTCGCGGACGTTCAATGCCGGACGCACCCCCGCAGACGCAAACATCAGTCCCGGTGTCCTTTCTCTATGGCCGACGCCAACCCGTGCTGACCACTTCCGTTCGGCGATGCCTCGGCTAGAATTACGCCGTTCCGACGCGAGCGAGGTTTATCTCCGATCGGCCGGAACAGAGAACGACACAGTTCCAAAGGGCGCCCATGCGGCGCGTGTCGCGTCTGCTGTTTGGATTCAGCCTCCGCTGATCAGTGAACGGGAGGTCTGCTCATGTTTATTCGCCACGGCATTGGAGCCCTCATACTCAGCGTCGTCGTCCAAGGCAGCCATGGCGGCGCCCCGATCAGGTTTTCGGATTCCCTGGCTTGGAAAGACCCCGCGCTGTATTCCATCGTGTCCGAACGGCTTCGATCTCAGCTTCAGTCCCCGCCGCTGCTCGTAATCACGGTGGATGAACGGTCGCTGCTTTGCCGCAAGACCCAGATTGCGAGCGCACAGTTTCCCAGTGTTCTGGTTATGCAGATCGCCATCGGAGCTGACTCCAAACGCGGGACAAGGCTCTTGACAGCGCTAAAGGCTTTAGCTCGCTCGGTGTGCGATCAAGCGATCGGCAGACAGCAACTGCATGCGGCTATGCAGCGGCTTGCACGGGCCGGCTCTGCATATGCCTCCGCCTTTGCGCAGCTCCGAGGGACCGGCATCGAAGCCGCCGTGGATGAGTTGGCATTCTTAGCGAGATCGTCCGTTGTCGCGAGGATAGGAGGGTGCGGAGGTCTTCCCACCGACGCGGGAGAGCTTTTCCTTCTGGCAGATGATGCAAAGTTCACCGATCCGCAGACCTTCGGGGCCTTGGCCTTCGGTGTCGGCTGCAGAAACGGCGGCGCGAGCCCGGTCGCCGGACCGATTCTTTCGTTCAACCGCCTGTTTCACTCGGCTCTTGACCAATGCCTTGATCAGTTCAAGATGGATGACTGCGTCAGTCCGCTGTCGGACCCAAGCGACGAGGATGAGAGACCGGCTGCAAAGGACGATGACGCCGACCAGAGCGGAACTGCCAGCCAGAAGGCTACCGATCGGAACACCCAGATAAGAAAGGCAATGACAGCGGCGGGTTGCAGTACCTCGGGGACGACGTGCTGGCTCGTCGATTCAGAAGGAAGAGCAGGCATCCCTGCAGACAGGGCCGCTGGCATGATGGTCGAAAGACGGGACAGCGAGACATCAGAGGTCTGGGTCTTTTTGGAAAATTCGGATCGTGTCGTGAGAATCGAAAATGCCGATCTATACGGGCCAGTTTCTGAAGAAGATGGCAGCATCGAGCCGAAAGATGCCATGCGGCTCAAGGAGTCTGTGGACGCCGTTCTGCTCCTAACCGCCCGGGAGACGATTGGCGGTGCCGGGACGATAGGCGCGGCGGCCCGCACATCGGGGCAAGCCCTCAGTCCCTTCGTCGCGTTCACGTTGTGGCTCACGGGTCCCTACGCCGCGGCTTCCGTGAGCTACACCGTCACGAGCGGAGTGGTGGGGCTGCTGGATGACGATTTCCGGCAATGTCCAGCGATCGAGACGCCGTCAGGGCCGGTCGGCTACGAGGATCCGGGAGACGGCGATCCGATTTCGGAAGACGATGTATTCGCCAACTGTACGTGCCAGGCCCTGCGAGCAGTACAGGCGAGCGCACCCGCGCTGGCGCAGATCGGCGCGCTCCGTTCATCAGCGCTTTGCCCTAATAAGGAGGTTAGCGGGCGCCTGAGGTGTTTATCGTTTCCACTTGGACCCGATGGCAAGCCCCGGCAGGAATGCCTGGAGTACCTCAGCGTGGACTCGGGCCAAGGGTTCCGCGCCAGGTTGGAGGGTCTATGTCAGCTTTCGCAGTGCCCGATGATCGGAAACATTGCGACCACGGGCGCCGTGGTGATCGATCGCGCCGGCCGAGCAACTTGCGACTGTTTCTTGGTAGCAAGTTCTTATCCAGAGGGAAACCATCCGAGGGACCTTTGCCGCGCAATTCGGTGTCCGGAGGGCAGCACATTATCAGTGAAGTCTGGCATCTGTCGCTGCGTGCGCGCCTCAGGGGAGGTATCCACTGGCCGATTTCTGAAATAGCGGGGGCGCCGAACCAAGTGCGGCGCCGGGCACTACACTCGCCGGGCGGCTTCCCGCCACAAAGAAAGCGGCGCAACTGAAGGGGTCGGTGACAACTGAGAATCATTTGCGGGTCGCGCGGTCGCGCACGCCGCACGAGCTTTGCACTCTCAGTTGTCACCGATCCGTTTCGCCCCTCGACCCGTTTTCGCCTTGGCTAGACCAAATGGGTTGGTGACTAGTGCGAAGCGCTTGCGCTCTTGTCACCGACCCTTTTCCCGCCTTTCCGGAAGTCGTGGCCACGACAACGTGGTCGGCCCCCGCTTTCGCGCGCCTATCGCTGGTCGAGCTTGCCGAAGGTGCTGTCGAGGGCCCGCTTCAGCTTCTCGGTCGCCCCGCTCATGGCGAGATCGACGCTCGGCGCCTGATGGCTGGCGGAGATGGGCTCTCGTCCCTTGGGCCGCGCCTCCAGCACGCAACGTTTGTCGGCGTCGCCGCCTTTGTGGCTGTTGACGTCGCTCAGATGGACCTCGACGCGGGTGATGCGGTCGCTGAAGCGGTCCAGGGCCTCGGACAATGTGGCCTCGATCTCCTGCGCCAGGGCTTCGCGTCCTTCCACATGGCGGTCGGTGTTGAGCTGTACGAGCATCGCTTGGTTCTCCTGGTGATTCCAGTCGTCAGTAGCGAAAGACCGCGGCCGCTCCGGTTTGCGTGGGCATGCGCTCGCCCGGTACGACCACCACCTCGCCGCTCTTGCCGAGCACGATCTCGCCGAGGTCGTCGAGCAAGTCGTCCACGTCCGGCCGCTCCAGCTCGCCAGCCTCCGTGCGGCCGGTCTCGCCGTCGATCCGGCCGGGAACCACCCGATCGGCGTCGAGCAGCAGCGTTTTGACCCGTCCCATCGCCGCAGCCTCTGCGATGGTGTCCAGGTCATCGGCCCCGAATCCCTTGGCCTGCGCCTTCTGAAAGGCATCCACCAGCCGCGCAAGGCGTGCCAGGAAATGGGGCTCGACCGCGCTCCAGGCGCGCTCTCGCAGCCCGTCGATGGACACCGCATCGGGATTGAGGTCGATGCCGTCGGGCAACAGAAAAGGGTTGCGGGTCATCTGCCGGAACAGGCCCTGATGCTCGGGCAGAGCGGCCAGCAGCAGCGGCAGGCCCGAGGATCGGGAGTGATGCTCCAGCACGGCGGCATCGATGATGCGGAAGAAGCGCTCGGCGTCCCGATCCACCTCCGCATCCTTGGAGCCATGGCCGTGGAAGATCTCGCCTCCCACGCCGCCGCGGCGGGCCGAAGCGGTGAGGGAAGGTTCCGTGAGCTCCTCTCCCAGGGCGTCGGTGACGGTGGAGGGCACGCGCGGATCCAGCTCCGCCACATCGAGGGCATCGCGATTGCCCTCGTAGAGCTTGATCTCGCTCCTGCTCAGGGCAAGGACCTGGAACCGGTCGGCGGACTGCCAGATTCGCATTAGGGGCTTAGTATGGAAGCTGTCTGCCACCACCGCCCGTTCCGGAACCGACCGCTGCAACCGAAACACTCGGAAGAACCCATAGGAGCGCAGCACCGCCAGGCCATCGAGGGTGCAGTTCCAGAACTCCCGGTCGGCGGCCAGCGCTTCCAAGGGCTCGAGCAGCTCGGCCGTCTGCTGCGGCGCGCGCTGCCGGACGGATTGGGCCAGCTCTTTGACCAGATTGCGAAACCGGATCGGATCTTGCCGGTTGTCGGGGAAGTGGCGGTGGGTAGGCTGATAAAGGGACAGGCAAGGCCCCCCGGGTGCAGCCAGCAGCTCCGTAGGATAGTCCTTGGGCGCGATATCCATGCCGTACTCCGAATGCAGACTCCTATGCATCCCTAACATAGACACGAAACAGGCGCTGCCCACCCTTGCCCCATCCCTGCGCACGAGGCACACCGGCGGGATTTGTGAGAACTAAAGGGGTTG
>JGI25321J50212_10002148_pt1 | contig 15325 bp, 10 predicted proteins | sample AutmiccommuBRH23_FD_50212 | JGI IMG/M metagenome (IMG submission 50212)
AAAGCCTGATGTTCCCCTACGGGGACAGGCTTCCGGCCGACACTGTTTTCCCGGAGGTAGATTACAAACAATTGGAACGCGCGATGGCCCAGGCCTTTGCCAATAATGAAACTCAGCGCACCCGTACGGTCCTTATAGCATACAAAAACCGTGTCCTTGCTGAAAAATATGTGGGTGGGTTTAATAAAGACACCCCTGTTCTGGGGTGGTCTATGACAAAAAGCGTGCTTGCCACCCTCTACGGAATCCTGGAGTACCAGGGGAAAATAAACCTTGGCCAGCCTGCCCCGTTTCCTGACTGGAAGAACGACGTCCGCGACGGCATTACCATCGATCATCTCCTGCGGATGCAAAGCGGCCTGGAGTGGGAAGAGGATTACAGTACCATTTCAGACGTTACCCGAATGCTGTTTATGGANGCGGATATGGCCGCGGTACAAATNGATAAACCGGCGGTGGCACCGCCGGGGGAAATATGGAACTATTCATCCGGAACCAGTAACCTCCTCTCCGGGATCCTACGCCGGCAGTTCCGAAGTGAACAGGAATATATTGATTTTCCTTACAAGGCTCTGATCGATAAAACCGGGATGCACAGCATGATGCTGGAAACAGATGTTGCCGGAAACTTTGTAGGTTCATCCTACGGCTGGGCCAGCACCCGCGATTGGGCAAAATTCGGGCTTTTATATCTGAATGAAGGCAATTGGAATGGCGAGCAACTCTTCGATGCCCGGTGGGTTTCCTATGTTACACACCCCACCGCGCATTCCAACGGGCGATACGGCGCGCATTTCTGGTTAAATTCAGGAGGATTTTACCCCGGGGTGCCCAAAGACCTTTATTCTGCAAATGGTTACCAGGGGCAATATGTCTTTATAATCCCTTCACTGGATATGGTGATTGTGCGCACAGGCCTTGCAGAGCCCCCGGATTTTGACCTGAACGCCTTCCTGGAAGCGGTAACGGCCGCCATTTCACCTTCAACATCAGGGGAATAAAAAAGGCCAGATAACAGATACTTCCCGTTACACCACATAAATATACAGGCTCACAACAATAATTTAATTTACCCGGAAATGGATAGTATGTTTACCATGTAATAATAAAGGAGTTAATTTTTTCATTTTCATATAGTGTTCTCGTAAAAGAGTCCTGATCTTAAAAAGACAGGGCTCTTTTTGGTTTATCGACTCTCCCTTTGATAATCATCAACCGAAACAACGCATTTTATTAATATCTTGCGCAGCTCAGGACCCGGACGGCAATGGCCCAGGACATCGCTTCATGCAACCTGGTTTATGTTGCCCCAAACATGCCGGATCCTGGGTTAGTAAGGGATAGTTCGTAAATGTCAAATACCGGAGAAGTTATCAATGTCTTAATCCCCGACGGGGAAAATTATTATCTGCAAAAAGTCCTTAATTGCTTTGCAGATTGCAAGGGAATCCGCTTATATGTCCTATCGGACAAGAAGATTATCAGCATGCGGTTCTCTAAGTATATCGATAAATTCATATACTTTCCAAGGCCTGCCGATGACCTGGAATGGATAGCCAAAATTAATGANCTATGCACGTTNTATAATATTGATGTGCTGATGCCTGTTTTCGAAACCAGGATCCGCACCCTTATTCTTCACAGGGATCACTTAAAATATCAGGACAAAGTACTTATTCCCGCCTCCCTTGAATCTTTCGACACTGCGAATCGTAAAAACCGGCTGGCCGTACATATGCAGGCGCTGGACATACCCACTCCAAAGAGCATCCCGGTAGCTGATGCTGAAGAACTTGCAAGGGTACTCCCCAGGCTTGAGTTTCCGTTGTTATTAAAACCAACGCTACTTACCGGGGGTGGCGAAGGCATTGTGAAATTTGAAAACCTCCAGTCGCTGGAACAGCATGTCCGGAGCAGGGAAATTAAATTCCCGATCGTTCTTCAGCAGTACATTGTGGGTTATGATACCGGGTGCAATGTGCTTTGCAAGGACGGTAGGGTTCTCGCATATACCATTCAAAAAGGTTTCCTCTACGGGATTAAGCCGTTCTCACCCCAGATAGGACTGAACATCGTACATGAGGAGGAAGTGATCCGGATCGTCTCGCGCCTTATGGAAAGCCTGAAATGGACCGGGCTGGCCAATGTGGACCTGATTTATGATACCCGGCTTAAACGGTACCTGATCCTGGAAATTAACCCCCGATACTGGTCTACCGTAGACGCTTCGGTGCCTGCAGGTATTAATTTTCCATGGCTGTATTGCCAAACGGTCATAGGGCTGCGTTTTAAGGTTCCGGAGTACAGCGAAACAACATTTATAGGCCTGAAAGGGATGTGGGGTTATCTGAAAAAAGAGCCGGCAAAATTATTCAACCGCAATTTCCTGTGGAAGCAAACCCCGCTTAAATACGCTCTTCACGACCCCCTGCCCTTTATCTATCACTTCTTCTGGAGAACCAAAAACCTTATTGTACGACGATTTAAAAACAAGGCTGCCTGAGGCTGCCTGCTTTTTGTATAGTCAGGGGATCCATTTATTTGCTCCGAAATCCGGCCGCCGTTTTTCGAGAAAAGCGTCCCTGCCTTCTTTCGCTTCCGCAGTCATATAGGCAAGCCTGGTGGCTTCGCCCGCGAAAACCTGTTGCCCCACCATCCCGTCGTCTGTGAGGTTCATGGCGAACTTGAGCATCTTGATGGAGATTGGCGATTTAGCGAGTATTTCCCGGGCCCATTCATAGGCCGTATCTTCCAGTTCCTCATGGGGGACCACGGCATTTACCATCCCCATTTCGTACGCCGCCTGGGCCGTATAGTTCCTCCCGAGGAAGAAAATCTCACGGGCTTTCTTTTGTCCGACCATCTTAGCGAGATATGCAGACCCGTAACCTCCGTCGAAACTGGTAACATCCGCGTCTGTTTGCTTGAAGATAGCATGCTCTTTACTCGCCAGGCTCAGGTCGCATACCACATGGAGGCTATGCCCCCCTCCCACCGCCCATCCCGGGATTACGGCGATAACCACTTTTGGCATAAAACGGATCAGCCGCTGAACTTCAAGGATGTTCAGCCTGTGATAACCATCATCCCCAACATACCCTTTTTCACCCCTTGCCCTCTGATCGCCACCGCTGCAAAACGAATAAACCCCGTCTTTTGGGGAAGGTCCTTCGGCCGAAAGCAGGATGACCCCGATGGAGGTATCCTCCTGGGCATCGTACAGGGCGTCGTAAAGCTCTGAAGTAGTTTTGGGCCGAAATGCATTGCGCACCTCCGGCCTGTTAAAGGCTATCCGGGCTACCCCGTTGGATTTTTTATAGGTAATATCGGAATAGCTTTTAACGGTTATCCAATTGGTTTTTTCCATACGGGCGTATTCATTTAAGGTTAAAGATACAATAGGAATCCGGAAAAACCCGGTCATAAAAGGAGGAAAAACGACTTGGTATCAAGGCATGACTGTAACTATCTCTCCGGCATTAATATCCAGGAATCGCAGATTTACATTAGCGGTTTCGAGTTTCAACAGGCGGATCTCCTCACTTCCTTTTCGATGGTCTTTTATTGTAAATTTGAGAAACGAGGGGGTATTTTCCTGATTGCNCAGGTAACGGGCATTGACCATCCAGCTACCCTGGCTGATATCTTCTATGTCAAAAACTTCAGACATATAGCCATTCAGTGTATTTTTATCAGGCATATCCTCGTGATTGTTCCAGCGATAGAACAAGCCCTGCGGCCCTACAAACTGAAGCTCGAACCTGGTATTCGGATTGTTCCATTCCACCAGCATACTCAGGTCGTTTTGGGTATCATTCAGCCTCAGGCGTGAGCTTCGGATACCCAATTCGGGCCCATGTTTTTTCAGCAAGCCAAGCATTTCCTGCCGCACAATCCTGTCGGTTCCCCGAGAATAGAGGCTGTCGTTCTTCGCCAGGTAGTAACCATATAGGTTCCATGCCCGTCTAAAGTTGCCGGTTTTATAATGAATCCTTGCCAAGTCCCGCAAAGACTGGGAATTAGGATGAACTTCATGAATTCGTTGGTAAACCGATAAAGCATCAGTGTTTAGTCCCTTGCTTTCCAGGCTGTAGGCTGCTATCTTAAGAACTGTGGGGTCCTGATAGAATAATTCCTGTAGGTTAGACAAAATGCGATTGGCATAGATCTCCCCGCCTCTATGGTATTCAAACCATTTCTGGATATCGAAGAAAAAGCCGGCCCGGTGGTCGAACAGCGGGCGTAGTTTTAAATAGCGGTTATAGGCCTCCTGTAAAGACCCTGCCGATGCCAGTTCACGGAGATATACCGGCGGGCTGTTGTTATGGTGAACAAGGCTGGTCGCATCCCCTTTGTAGTAATTGGCCCTCTGTTGCAATTCATATTCCGGTGAGGATGGGTTATGTACCGCCTGGCTGATGGTATGGACCATCACGATACCGCCCGCTGCCATGACGCCATAGCGGGCAGCTGCCCAGGATCCCGGCATGATGGTGATACTTTCAATATTCTGTATATTGATATGCAGGGGGGGATTTTCCGGGGCATACTGTATCCCATCGATATCCCAGGCCGCAGGAGCTCTGCTGCCAGCCCTTAGCATTACGCGGGCATTGGGCCCGGAACCCCCGATAATACGTACACCTGGAAACTTACCTCGCAGGGCATCGGTTATTGATTGGGTTGTCCAAATTAGCTCCTCACCTTTGATTTGCTTGATAGCAAATCCCGTTTTTCGGGCATCCAGTTGCCCGAAATTGGTGTTGACATCATCTTTTAAAGGATTTCCGTTCTCCCTCGCGTTTGCATCCTGTTCCAGGACTACCTCGTCCAGGACCTTTGCGTTCAAGGGCATGGTGATCTTTAGCAAGCCAGCAGGATTGTGTACAACAGCATAGGTTTCCTCCCTTCCCGGATAGTAAAAATCCAGGATCTCACTTGTTTTTGCCGGGATGTCGAAGTTCCCTGAAGCATCGGTTTGGCTTTTCCGTTCCGTACCCCTTACCTGGACGATAACATTAGACAAAACATCTTCAAAATCTGTGACAGACCCTTTTATTTGCCGGAAATCTGGTTTTTTGCGTATTTCTTTAAACAGCTTTTCCTGGGGAACCGATTGATCAACTGCCTTGAGCAGGAGGGCAACATCCGGAGCTTCTTTAAGAGGCAGATAGTTGGCCCCGGAATGCAGGGCTATATTGGTTAAAACCTCATGGTTCGCGTCCTCCTGACTGCTGATAGTAAAGATGCGCGCCTCCCTATCCCCGAATACATTCCCGGAATACCCCCGGCCGTCTGAAAAAAGCAAAGTGAGATCTTCGGTTTGTAATTGCTTAAGCAATGAAGGTTTTGTTGCGCCATCATAGATCGAGTTTTCGATTTCTTCACGCAATTCCCTCCAATCGCCTCCGGAAATCTCAAATACCAAAGGATTTTCAAGGTCGTAACCAAATGGCTGAAACCGTACCTCCAGGTTTCCTGCGGTTTGTATAAGGGCGTTCAGGAACCGTATTTCAGCCGCCAGGTCGCGCTGTTCCATGGAATACGAAATATCCCAAAGAAGGCTAAGTTTCAGAGGTACTTCAACAGCCTCCATGTCATGAAGTGACTCAAGCCCGGGATCACTTTCCTGGGTATATCCTTTGGGCCACGCCATCAGCATCAAACTGCAGACTAGTAGAAATATGCTGTTTTTCATCGCTGTTTCCCTTTATATGCCCTTCCCTTAAATATAAAAAGAAGTATTGTAACAGCCAATAAACAAGAAGTGGTTAACTGGCGGAATTTTGCTTCGCCTCAATCCATTTGCCCATATATTTGGTGCCGGCCATGCTTTGATGACGCAACATGGCGCCTATAACATTTCCTGTCCTGTGTGCTTCCAGGTCCTGTTGCATACGGGCGATCTTCTCCAACAGGGCCTTTCCCAGTTTCTCTCCCTGATAAATCTGGTTAATTATTGCTATTCCATGCCGCCGGGCTTCGTACCAGACATTTTCATCGGAATACAGGCGCACGGCAGCATCTGCAAAATCCTTTGCATCACCAGTGATGACCCCATTCCAGGGCAGGTTGTTATGCATGCCTTCCGCCCCAATCCCTGTAGTTACACTGGGGGTCCCGCTTTGCATGGATTCGGTGAGTTTCCCTTTAATCCCGGCACCGAAACGCAAAGGAGCCAACTGAACTTTGGCCCGGCCGATGGCGGCGAGCGAATCTTCAACCCATCCCATTATATAAAATCCATCCTCCGGCCGGTGCAATTTCAAGACATCAGGGGGCAGATAGGCCCCATAAACCTGCAACCTGGCTTCTGGCAGTTGGTTTCGGATTCCCGGCCAGATTTCAGATTTTAACCAGTGGATGGCATCTATGTTGGGCCTGTGACGCCCGTTGCCAAGATACACAAATCCCTCCCTGTCTTTAAAGGATCGTATGTTTGCCTCATCTACCCTGGGGAGCATAAAAGGCAGGTAATGAAGGAGAACGGGGCTGATTTTTGGCAGGTCGAGTAAAAGTTGGTATTCGAATTCAGAAATTATAAGGCTGCAATCCGAACGGTATATGCTGGCCAGTTCGCGCAGGGTACATTCGTGCTGCAGCCAACGGGATGTTGAGAATTCTTCACGGGCAGCCAGGGCTTCCTCCCTGCAGATCCTGAGCGAATGGAGGTCCTGGGTGTCCAGGATCCGCAACGCCCCCGGGATCGCTTCTGCCACCCGCCAGCCGAACTGCTCTTCCGTAATAAACCTGTCGAAAAAAACTACCTGCGGTGCCAGCCCTTCAACCCATCTGTCAAACCCGGAATCATTTAAGCGGATAGATTTTACGGCAACACCATATAATTCCGGTTTAAAGGAAAATTCGGCAAAGGCGGCCGTGCTGGCGACTATGATTTCAAAACCCGCCTCCCCCAGGCATTTAACGAGCTGCATAGTCCGCTGCCCCGCAGCAGTGGTCGTTGGTTCCGGCCAGGTATGACCGATGATGAGTAGTTTCTTTTCTGGCATTTATTCCAAGTACGGGTTACGGAGTACGAAGTACGAAGTAGTCCGGAGGTTCCTTGAACATTGAACTTTGAACTTTGAACTTACATGCGTGCTGCAAACTTCTGGGAAATACTCAGCCGCAGCTTGCGCTCATAATCTTCTTCCAGCCACTCTTTGTAGTTCTTGGTATTGTTCATGATACAGTAGGAATACTGCTTTACCCGGTATGCAATTTCCTCTTTTAGCATCTTTGCCAGCCGCCTTGCCTCAAAGACATCCCGGCTGTTTTCCACACAGATTTGGGCGTGCTGCTCTATACTGCGCTCCAGCACCGTTTTGGATTTGAGTCCCTGGGCAAATACCTTTTTGTATTCCTCTTTCACATTGTAATCCAGGGTTTCGGAATTCTTGAATCGCTCCCGCAATTCAGGAGGCATTTCATATACAAACTCCCTTTCGATATCCTCGTCATTCTTGATGTTCTCCAGGAAGAAATCAGGAAAATGAAAGATTTCCTGCCAGTCTATCGGGGCATCCCAGCGACCGAAACGGGCCATATTGTTACCCATATCAACCACGGTGAATTCGTCCTTATCCGGGAGGATACGTGATCCCCTTCCTATCATCTGGAAATAGAGNGTGAGCGATCTGGTCGCCCTGTTAAGGATAATTGTTTCCACGGTAGGTTCGTCAAAACCGGTGGTCAGGATACTAACCGAAGTAAGGATGGCATCCGGGGTTTCGGCAAACCAGTCGAGGATCTCCCTGCGTTCGGTAGCCGTATTTTTATTATCGAGGTGCCGGATGTTATAACCTGCCTTTTTAAAGGTTTCGTAAACGTATTTTGAAGTGTTTATCCCGTTGTTAAAAATCAGGGTCTTTGTGTCCCGGGCAATTTCCTCATAAGCCCCCAGCAACTTGGAAAGCATATTCTGGTTTCCGTAAAGCTCGTCAGAGGATTTAACGGTGTAATCTCCGCTAATCCCAAGTTTAAGGGATCGCAGGCTTACATCATAGGAGTACATATTGGCCCGGGCAAGGAATTTTTGTTTGATCAGCGATTCTATAGATTCCCCCACGATCAACTTTTTGTAGTTGTCCTTCATGGGGAGTTTGATATTGGAGCTGAGCGGGGTTGCGGTTACCCCAAGGATGATACTCTTCTCGAAATACTTAAACAATTTACGGAAGGAGTTGTAATGCGCCTCATCGATAATTACCAGGCCAACATTGTTAAGCGCCACCATGCCATCCTGAAGCCTGTTGTTCAGGGTTTCCACCATGGCGACGAAGCACATATAATCGTCCTGGTCCTGAAGTTCCTTCACATCGCTGTTGATGACCATATTGTTTACCGAAAAACCGGTAAGCATCCTGGAAGTCTGGCTGCTCAGTTCAATCCGGTGGGTAAGGACTACTACTTTCTTGCCGGTGTTTTGAATATACCTCCTGGCAATTTCGGAAAATACCACGGTTTTCCCCCCACCTGTGGGAAGCTGGTAAAGGAGGTTCACATTATCCGGTGCCTCCTCCAGGTAGTTGAAGATGGCGTTCAGATCCTCAACCTGGTAATCGTAAAGTGTTTTTTCTATGTTTTCCGTCCGCAATTCCAATAGTGCAAATCGATTAAAATCCTAAGTTTTGCCGGGCACTACCTCCGCGCAGCATCAATTTGCAAAACTATACGATTTTTCGCCTTAAAAGAAATTTAGGGGCCGAAATCTGGAAAGCTAATAACCTTTATCCATGGAAACCACGTTCTCCAAAGGTTTCCCGTTCATAATGCGTTCGTAATTTCCAAGTAATTGTGGGATAACCGACTCCTGATCGGAAACACTTGCGATATGAGGGGTAAGATGAATGGCCGGATGGCCCCAGAAGGGATGGTCCGGGGGAAGGGGCTCCTGATGAAAGACATCCAGGGCAGCCCCTGAAAGATGGCCGTTATCAAGCATCCCGATTAAATCTTCATCCACCAGATGGCCTCCGCGGGCAACATTGATCACAAAGGCCCCGCGGGGGAGCATGCCGAAGAGTTTTTTATTCAGGATCCCGCGGGTCTCAGGNGTTAAAGGCAAGAGGCACACCAGGATATTAACCTCTTCAAGAAATGCGGATAATTTGGCTACCCCGGCATAGAGGGGGATGTCGTCATTACTTTTATTTGAAGAAACCCAGCCCCGGACACGAAACCCGAGACTCCCGAGGTCCCTTGCCAATACAGAGCCCAGCGCCCCTACCCCCATTATTCCCACGACTGTTCCTTCTATCCTCCGGTATTCGCGCGGCTGCCATATCCTTTTTTCCTGTTCCAGGGCGTAGGTTTTAAGATGCTTTAAATAACTGAAAATCTGAGCCAGCACAAATTCAGACATATCGCCTGCCAATTTCGGGTCTACCACCCGGGTAAGGGGTATCCCTGGTGGTCGGCCGGAATCCTCAAAAATAAAATCCACCCCGGCCCCGAAAGACGCGATGCATTTCAGGTTGGGGTAACCCTGCAGGCTGCCTTTGGGGTGCTTCCATACGATGGCCATAGTGATGGCTTCCCTGGGGTGTTCCTCCAGATAGCTGTAAACAGGCGTTTCCGGAGACCTGGCCTTGATGGCCTGTTGCCAGGAAGCAATTTTACCATCCTGCCTGATAAGAACTATTGCCATATGTTATGCTTTAATTGCCGGTCCCGGTTTTAATCCAGGACATCCAGTGCATTAGAAAATAAGCCGGCATTCATCCATTCCCGTTGCTGTACCGTTTGGTATATTGAAAGGATCCGGTCTTTGTATTCAGGTAATAAGCGGTTCAGTGAAACATAGGTCACCAATTCGGAAAACGAATTTAACATGCTTCGGTAAAATGCTTCCGGAAGCCGGCGGCCTTCTTCGAAAGCCTGGGCTGTTTCCAGATTAAAAACCATCAGTTCCGCTATCCATGACGGTTCCATTTCCAGGGTACGGAACTGCTTCATGTACCGTTGGGCAACTGAGCGCCTGGCCCTTGGTTTTTTCCGGCGTAAGGGGAAATACTCGTTGCGGATCTTCGCCTTCGCTTCCTNTACCATGTCTTCTTCCCTGGGGTTAAAGACAAAGTCNTAGTACTTCTTTACTGCCGGGAAGCGCTCATACAGGTCGATAACCTGTTTTGCGAGTTCCTTTTTGGGAACTTCAGAAACATATTTTTTCAGGGCCCTCTTACTCATTTCCCGAAGATAACAATATCCCTGCGAAAGTTTAAAAAAGCAGTCAAATGTGGTGAAAATACCAGGCCGCAAGCCGAATATGCGTCATAATCCGGGCTTTTCTTAAACTTCTCATAATAATAATAAAGAATACTTCCATCTTTTTGGAAAAGACAGAATATTAATGTATAATGAGAGGATGTAACATCCATTTAAATCCGATCAGTATATATGAGGCAATTAAAGATTATCAAGCAGGTAACAAACAGGGAATCCAAGTCGCTCGACAAATACCTGCAGGATATCAGCAAGATAGAATTAATAACCGCAAATGAAGAGGTGGAACTGGCACAGCGGATAAGGGAAGGCGATCAAAGTGCATTGGAAAAACTTACAAACGCCAACCTGCGTTTTGTGGTTTCCGTTGCCAAACAATACCAGAACCAGGGTTTAAAACTGCCCGACCTGATCAATGAAGGTAATGTTGGCCTGGTAAAAGCGGCCAAACGATTCGATGAAACCAGGGGCTTTAAGTTTATTTCATATGCTGTCTGGTGGATCCGGCAATCGATCTTGCAGGCCCTGGCCGAACAGTCGCGGGTAGTACGGCTTCCTTTGAACAAAATCGGGTCTATCAATAAAATCAAAAAGACCTTCTCTTATCTGGAACAGGCGCATGAAAGGCCGCCTTCCCCGGAGGAGATCGCGACGGAACTCGATATGAGCGTCAGCGAAGTAAAGCAGTCCATCAAGAATTCCGGGCGGCATGTTTCCATGGATGCTCCGCTTAAGGAAGGGGAAGACTCCAACCTGTACGATGTAATGCGTTCGGGGGAATCGCCCAAACCGGATAAAGACCTCATGCGTCAATCTCTCAACACCGAAATCAACCGCGCCCTGGAAACACTTTCACCCCGGGAGGCCGACGTGGTTAAATTATATTACGGAATCGGGGACCAACAATCCATGACGCTTGCGGAAATCGGGCAGACCTTCGATCTTACCAGGGAACGCGTAAGGCAGATCCGGGAAAAAGCCATCCGAAAGTTGCGGCATAATTCCCGATCCAAACTTTTAAAGAACTACCTGGGATAAGGGCATAAAAAAGGGAGCTTCGCAGCTCCCTTTTCCAGTTCAATTTGTACACTAATAATTACTAAGAACCTGTCAGCCGGCTTATATCGAAATCCACGAGTATCTCATTCAGTCTTTCGATAAAGTTCATGTACGCCGCGTTGTCCTGATGTTGATTTGCCATAGTTTCAGTTTTTAACGGAGACGCCGGTTGGGCTATAAATAGTCCAATTCAGCTAATTCATTTAAACTTAAAATTTCATTTAAATCTCGGAGGAAAACCAGGTACTCCTCCCCGTAGGTGTCGTATAACATGTTACGTTTGGTTTATTTCCCGGTTATCACCGGGAAGGATTCGGGACTTTCAAACTGACNGTAAACATANGATTTCCAGATTTCTGCAACAATTAATTGTGGTGTATGAGACCATANNTGTTGTAAAACTTTTGATTTTAGGAGGTCAGGGTCCTGTCAGCGGGAACCCCTCTGTCGCTATCGGCGGCTTCCCGGAGGAAACAGTATTCCAGCGGCCGCTTTCCTTCCTGCACAGCTTCCCGTTCCTCAACGACCTCCGTTATCTCCGGGCCGTCTGGCCTGTTGACGGCCATATCGACTTCTGCCCCGGCTCCGAGTTGCGATTGCAGTTCCCCGTAAAGTTTCCTGGCCAGCTTCCTTATCCGCCTGTTTTCATTAAATGTTAGTTTCTTCAATAGAGTCAGTTCTTTTGTATCGCCTACAGCCGGTAATTCACTCAGCAGTATCATGGTGGCTTCGGTATCGCATTTTTTAAGGAGGTCTTCAAATATGCTAACGCCTCCGTCCGGGACATCGTTTTCTTCAACCGAGGCGTCCGGGAATCCCGACCCTGTTACAGGCGGACTTACCTCAAATAAAGCCTGCTGTTCCTCATTTTCATCTCCTTCGACTATTAAAGGCAAAAATTCAAGGTCGGGAAAAGTTTCCCCCCCCGCAGCCACCGTACTGCCTTCCTTTTGCAGTTCCCCTGCTTCCGCAGGCGATGCCGTTTCGGCCGACCTCGCGGGTTGATTTTCCTGCATTCCAGGGGCTTCCCCTGTGGTTGAAAATTTACCATCTGTCACAAGCGGGAGAAAGGCAAGCGGGATTTCCTGCCTCCTTGGTCCCTGCCCCGAATGTTCCGCCGCTTCTGCCAGGATGTCTTCCAGTTCCTCTTCGCAGCACAGGGAAAACAGGGCTTCATCGCCGATTTCTTCCGAATAGGCGCGGGTAAGCGCTTCTGCCAGGGATGCCTGGCCCGGGAATAACACTTCCCCGGCATCTGCTATCCCCGCCGCTCCTTCGGGCTGTACGCCGGTCCATATAGCCGATGGGATCACAGCAGACACGGACTTATGAAGGCCGGGGTCTCCGCCCTCCTTCTTTAAGAGGCTTATTGTGCGTTTCGTTCGTCTTCCGGGGAGCATCGCTTTCCAGGCGCTAACCCCCATACACTCCAAAGCCTTCATAATAAATACCACCCCAAGGATGGTAAAAAGGACCACAAGCCCCCAGAGCGGCCCGTAAAGCGCCCCTAAAACCAGATGGCTGGTACTATTGTAAACAAAAAGGCAGCCTGGTATCATCATAAATAAGGCTAGTTGTTATTTCTGAGTTTTTCCAGTTCGGTATCCAGGACAGCTTCCACCAGGGGGTATTCTTCAATAAAACACCGGTGCAGGAACCGGAGGTGGCGAATGTCCTGGCTGGTACGGCTTGTTTTNTGGATTTGTTCCACCAGGCCTGTAAGGCTGTCGGTCTTCAGCAATTTTAGGCTGCCGGAAACCTTCTGGCATGCATAGTCGATTCCTTTGAAATCCGAACGGTCGAGCAGCAGTTTTACCGCTCCAATGAATTCGAGGACCTTTTGTTTGTAGAGGATAACCAGTTCTTCCAGGGTTTCCATTTTGCCAAGGCAATCCTCAAGTACAGGTAAAAGGTTGATTTGCCTGGTACCGGCAGGAAGCTCAGAAATGTGGTTCATCGAAGAGGGGAGTTTTTCCGTGCCTGCCCCGGAGGCCCTTTTGTATTGCCGGAGTTTGGCATGCAGTTCCTCGGCTCCGTATGGCTTTATTATAATGGCATCTATCCCAAGTTGTATTAATTTATCACGGTCATCAGCCGTCATTTGATTGACCAGGGCAATTACAGGGACCATTTTCAGGGAAGGGTTTGCAAGGGACCGGATCTTCGCGGCCACGGAATAGGCATCCATTCCGGGCGACTGGAAATCCATCAGCACGAGGTCTACAGTTTCATCCAGCAATCGCAAACCATGATCGGGATTTTCCGTAACATGAGGATGGCACCCCCATGAAATCAGCCTTCTTTCAAGCATTTTCTGGTTTAGCGGGTTTTTTTCAATTACCAGGACACGCATCCCCCTGAGGTCAGAAGTCCTGTTGCTGCCATTAAGTGGTGCACTATGGTTTTCCCCCCTCGCAAAAGGTAAGCGGAAAGCGTAGGAGGCCGGTTGCCCGGAAGTATCCTGAATAAATAACTCACCGCCAAGCTTTTCGATAATTTGTTTAACGATGGGTAAACCCAACCCGGTATCACCCGTTTTCCGGAAGGCGGACTGGATAGCAGGCCCGAGTGAATTTTCCTGACTGGCCTCCGAGCGGCCTGTCGTCCCACCCTGGCAACTGATAACAAACTCCAGGATGATGTTTTCCTCCTCCTGGTGCAGAAACTGTACTTCCAGGGAGATGCTCCCCATGCTTGCCTGTTTCAGGCTGTTTCCCAACAGATGCAGCAGCACCTGTGAAAGTTTGGAAGGGTCGCCGCTTATCTTCCTTGGGATGGCCTGGTCTACCTCGACCTTGAAGGCCATCTGCTTGTTCACTATCAGGGTATTGCAAAGGTATTCCACATCCTGGATGAGGTTGTGAAAATTAAAGGGCACCTTTTCAAACTGTTCCAGACCCGCAAATAACCTGGAGTACTCATACAGTTCCATAACCGCGTTCGTAAGTTCACGCCCGGCAAGCTGAATGGAGTGCACATGGTATTGCTGTTCACCGGAAAGTCCGCTGTCCGACAACAGATCGGTAAGGCCGATAATGCCGTTCAGGGGGTTTTTCATTTGCCTGCATACGGCAGCCACACGCCCCAGGTCGCCACCCTTTATCTCATCAGCCAAAGGAACATTTTTCTCAACTCCGGAATCTTCAGGCGTTGCAGCGCCCTCCTCCCCCCAGACTTTTTCTTCGAGCTGACTTTTAAATGACAGGAACGACCGCTGCAGCCTGGTAGCTTCTTCGGAAGATAATTCTTCGAACGAAAAATTATTCAGACTGGCTTCAAGGTCGGATAACTGTGTTAAGAGGCTTTTTGGTTTCAATGGTTTCGATTTGAGTTCGTTAGGGCTGCCACCCGGATTTCATCTTCTTCCTGTCCCGTGGCACGGGCCGTGATGGCCCGCTTATCAATGCCTAAAAATCCAGAATATAGCCCGGCCCCGCAACTTATTGTTACCTATTCCTCCCGATATGTTGTATAATTGCTTTATTTGTAGGTCTTAATTAAAATAGCATGCATCCTGCCATCCCGATTATGTGCCTGGGCCTTCTCCTGTCTTGCCAATCCCCTAAAAACAAAGGCGAGGAAGAGCTTGCCACCAGAGCGCGTAAGATCCATAAAAATGTAATCACTTTGGATACTCATATAGATATCAATGTGAAAAATTTTACAGACAGCTTCAATTATTCCGCTGACCTCCCCACCCAGGTAAACCTTCCAAAAATGGAGGCGGGAGGCCTGGATGTGGGGTGGTTTATTGTTTATACCGGGCAGGATTCCCTGAACACTGACGGATATGCCGGCGCAGCTTTGAACGCCAGTCAGAAATTTGAAGCCATCCACAGGCTTTGTGAATCCTACGGCCCGGACCGCATAGGTCTTGCGGGTACATCCGCGGAACTCAAACAATTGCATGGCAGTGGTAAGAAAGTAGCCATGATAGGGGTTGAAAATGCGTATCCCATGGGCACTGACCTTTCCAATTTTAAAAAATACCATGACCTCGGCGCCCGGTACATTTCACTGGCCCACAACGGCCATAGTCAGT
>JGI25321J50212_10002162_pt1 | contig 15248 bp, 12 predicted proteins | sample AutmiccommuBRH23_FD_50212 | JGI IMG/M metagenome (IMG submission 50212)
CCCTATGGCTCGGGGAGGAAGATGCGGAAACTGCCCATCGTCCCTTGATGCATAGCCGTCTGGCTCTTGGTTCGACGGTCTGGGATATTCCGAATCAGGTAACAGATTCCGCTTCGGTCTGGGAGATGACATCCACCACTGGTGGGGCGCTCTACTTGGTCTATTTTCGCCCAGCAGAAACGACTTATCGACCGGCCGGGCTGTATCATCAACGTTCCTTCGATGGAGGTATGAACTGGACGGACCCCATTGCGCTGTCTACTTCTCCCGATTTCAGCACTACCTTGCAGAGTACCAGTTTCCTGGATGTCGCGGTGAGTGCTCAGGGTAGCGTCTACGTTACCTGGGATGATCCCCAGTCCAACCGTGCTATGTACACCTTGTCCGCTGATGGTGGGAGAAGTTGGAGGGAGCCTCAACTCGTGAACTCCTCCCGGCTCAACGCCCGTCACGCGCGAATTGCTTTCGGGTCAGAGAAAGAGATTTTGCTCTTGTGGGAAGCGACCCGCTCCGAGTTGGCTGTTGGCCTCTATCAGCAGTTCTCCCAAGATGGCGGTCAGACGTGGCGAAATCCAGAACAGGTTATGCAAGACCGGGTGACGAGCGTTCAGGGAATAGACCTTATCCCTCTGGCCGATGGTAGGATATTGATGACCATAGGGGGCCAGGCTGGAATCCTGGGGCTATCCGTTTGGGACGAAGCACAGGCTGTTCAACCAGCGAACGGATGGTCGGATATACAGGCTATCGAGCTGCGCGCAGACGATCAAACAGTAGGGGCTGTCGGCGTCAGTGGGTGGCATGCCGCACTGCGGGGTAACATTGTCACTGTAGTAGGCCGTGCGCCAGACAACAAAATCTGGGCCTTGCGTATCCCCATCGATCAGGTCGAGGCGACGTATGTTCCTGTTCCTACCATGCCCCAGCCTACGGCTACCCCACTCAGGCCACAGAGCGATTGGGGAGAGCCGGTGAACCTGTCGCACTCTGGCTCTGCCTCGCAGCCGGCCTTGATCACCGGCGAGGGCGGAACTCGCCAGGTCTTTTGGTGGGACCAATTCGACGGGCTGATGAGTGCCCATTATGACAGTCAATCCTGGTCCCCGGCGATGGCCAGCCCTATCCTGATCCCCGAGATCGTGGAACGGGTGCTGGGACAGCCCGAGATCGTGCGCACACCTCTTGCCCAGATGCCCCAGATAGTGGGGGATCAAGGGGGACGCGCTCATGCCTTCTGGCTTATGCGACCGCAGAGCGCTTTAGAGGAGGAGGAGCAGCAACAGCAGCCAACATTATATGCACTGATGCATAGTATGTTGGCTCTCGGCGGGACAGCTTGGTCGGAGCCACAGCCAGTTGCGGAATCGGTCCTTACTTGGCGAACATTCAGCGATCCAACCGGACGGCTGCACCTGCTCTACGTGCGCCCTACGCACATTGCGCAGGCACCAGCAGGCGTTTACTACACCTCTCTCACCCAAGATGCTGCCGACTGGTCCATATCCAAGGTCCTATATCCATCCATCTATATGCGGCTGCATACGGCGGAGCAGATGCACCTGACCGGCGCAGCAGATGCTGACGGAAATGTCATTGTTGCCTGGAATGATCCTCGGCTGGAAGCTGCCTTCATGGCCCGCTCCGAGGACGCAGGGGCCAGTTGGGAGCAGCCGGCTCAGGTTAGCCTTCCCGACGTTACTCTGCCGCAGTTGGCTGCGGTAGGAGAGAGCGGGTTCCTGGTTCTCTGGCAGGCTGCTCGAACGGGCTATGCAGCAGCGTTGTATGAGCAACACTCGCAGGATGGGGGTATCACCTGGACGACTCCCCGGCGCGTTTTGGAGAACCTGAACACAAATACCGATGACATTACTTTCCAGGTGAGTTCTGATGGGAGTCTGATATTAATTGCAGGAATGGGTAGCCCCAGCCTGACGCTTGCCGTTTGGGACGATTCAACTGGAGATGGCAGCGATCCTGAATGGTCGGAACCACAGGTTCTCGACATGACTGTCCGAGACTCTGAAACGCAAGAGACCATCTGGTTGGACGCACTGCAAATAGCGGTGAGTGAAGAGCAATTTGTCCTGACAGGCCAGGGACAAGATGGAGAGCTCTGGGTTCTCCAGCGAGAGAACGTGGGCTTTGATTGGTTCTTCGCCCCACCCCCGCCCTGGTCGGAGCTTGCGCGTATTTCTCTGGGGCCAGGGAATTCCAGCCTGCCTACGATGGCAACGGATATGGAGAGGCAGGTGCACGTGCTCTGGGGCGAATCGTCCGGTGAAGGACTGTCGCCCACAGCACTTACCTATACCCGGTGGGATGGTACACGCTGGACTCAGCCCGCACAGGTACTACGTTCTCCCGATGGCGCTGCCGAGTATCCCTGCTTGGTGGCGGCCGGGGAATATCTGCATACCGTGTGGAGTGGTGGACAGAATGGCCAGATTTACTACAGCCGGGCTTTTGTGCGGGACGGCGGGACCCCCACTGGATGGAGTACTCCGCTGGCCTTGCCGGGGACAGCCCAAGCCCCGGGTGTTGGCTCTGCTCCCCACCTAGTGACCGATCTGGGCGGCAATTTGCATCTAGTGTACGCGGTTCCCTTCAACGAGGGGCGCGGCATCTATTATCTGCGCTCGGACGATGGCGGGGAATCGTGGTCGGCCCCCCAACGCATATTTGACGCCTCAGCGGCTGGTTGGGCTAGCGCCAACCGGCCTGCCCTGGCGGTGGACGTGGATGGTACGGTGTATATCGCCTGGGTGCGAGCCCCGCTGACCGGCACTGTGGCGCAAGGGATTTATTTCGCCCGTTCGACCGATGGAGGCAAAATTTGGTCCGAGGCCTTCCCCATCGCCGAAGGAGACGCCGACCAGCCGCAGATTGCTATCGCCCGGGAAGGCAAAGTGCATGTCCTATGGCGTGAGGTTGCGGGCAGCGATCGTTGGTTTCATCGTTGGTCTGTTGATCAGGGGCGCAACTGGGCCCCTGCCACGCAAGTGCGTGGATTCACCAACCTGCAAGGGCAACCGTCTCTCGCTTACGATCGGGTTGGCAGCTTGTATCTGATGGGAATTGCGCTGGATGAGGTAGGCGAGCCAGAACTGCTCTTCACGACCTGGGACAATGAATCGCACCAATGGGTTAACTTTGAGTATCTTCGTGTGGGCCATACGCTTAGTGGCAGCGCAGATGTGGTGTCCGCTTTGCTCGCCCCGCGTGGACAGTTGCACATTGTCTTGCAGGGAGTCGTCCCTGATGGGGAGAGCGACGAGCAGACCATCTTGCTCCATTCCCAGCGTACAGTTACAGCGGTGGAGCAGATGCCGATGCTGCTGGTGACACCAGGTCCCACGCCGACGCTAACGCCCGTGCCCGGCCAGACGCCCACCCTGCGTCCGACTCCTACCGTGAACCCCGCGCCACCATCGAGCATTCAGGAAGTGGGATTTGGGCCTCTGTCGTTGCCGCTGTTGGGGGTAGGGGGGGTACTGGCAATCGTGATGCTGCTCGGCGGGCTCCTGCTCCTGCGCTCATTGCGGAAGCAGGGCGGCAGGTATTACAAAAGACGGAATTGAGCGAGAGGAGCGCATGTCGAGTTCGGAATCGGAAATGACATTGCCGGGCGATTTGGCAGGAGCTGTCAAGCCCACCGTAGCCATCCGCCCTACGCGCGGCATCGCCACGCTGCATCTGCGGGCGGTGTGGGAATATCGCGAGCTGCTCTACTTTCTGGTGTGGCGCGATGTTAAAGTGCGCTATAAGCAGACAGCTCTAGGTGTAGCCTGGGTGATCTTGCAGCCCATAGTCAGCATGGCTATTTTCTCTGTCTTGTTTGGGCTATTGTTGCAGGTACCTACTGGCGATGTGCCCTACCCTGTATTCGCCTTCGCTGGACTACTTCCCTGGAACTATTTCTCATCGGCGCTGAATCGCTCGTCCATGAGCGTGGTAAACAGCGCTCACCTGGTTACCAAGGTTTATTTCCCTCGATTGGTCATCCCCCTGGCAGGGGCATTATCCAGTTTGGTGGATCTCCTGGTTTCGTTCGTGGTCCTGGTCGGCGTAATGATCATTTTTGGGGTAGCGCCCTCTTTGCGGGTTTTTGTGCTCCCCCTACTCGTTCTGCTGGCTATGGTCACTGCCACAGGTTTTGGCCTGTGGCTCTCGGCGCTCAATGTGCGCTATCGGGATGTGAACTATTTGCTACCTTTCCTGATTCAAATCTGGATGTATCTGACCCCGGTGGTTTACGGATCCGACTTGATCCCCGAGCAGTATCGATTCCTACTGAGCTTGAACCCAATGACCGGCGTGGTAGAAGGATTTCGGTGGGCGCTGTTGGGGCAAGGAACAACCCCGCTATCAGGGCCGCTGTTTGCTATCTCGGTAGTCATCGCGCTGGGCGTGTTGGTCAGTGGGGCTTATTTCTACCGGTCCACCGAGCGTTTCTTTGCCGATATCGTGTGAGGGGATGATCTGCTATGAGTGATGTTGCGATCCGCGTGGAAAACCTGGGCAAAAAATATAGCATCGGGGCGGCCAAGGAACGCCATGATACGCTGCGGGATGCCCTGGTCCACCTGCTACATAACCCCTTGGGGCGTAACGGAGATGCCGATACCATCTGGGCATTGCGGGACGTTTCCTTCGAGGTGAATCGGGGCGAAGTGGTGGGGGTGATTGGGCGCAATGGCGCAGGCAAGTCCACCCTGCTCAAGATTTTGTCTCGCATTACCGAGCCGAGCGAGGGGCTGGCCGACCTGTACGGCCGGGTGGGGTCGCTGTTGGAGGTGGGCACCGGTTTTCACCCAGAATTGACCGGACGAGAGAATATCTACCTGAGTGGGGCCATTCTGGGTATGCACAAGGCCGAGATCGATCGGCGCTTTGACGAGATCGTGGCTTTTGCTGAGATTGACAAGTTCTTGGATACCCCTGTGAAGCGCTATTCGAGCGGGATGTATGTGCGGCTGGCGTTTGCCGTGGCCGCCCATTTGGAGCCAGAGATTTTGCTGGTGGACGAGGTGTTGGCGGTCGGCGATGCCGAGTTCCAGAAGAAGTGCCTGGGGAAGATGGGGGATGTGGCGCGCGAGGGGCGGACGGTGTTGTTCGTGAGCCATAACATGAGCGCAGTGCAACGGCTGTGCAGCCGATGCATGCTGATTAGTAGCGGGAAGCTTATCGCCTTCGAGCCCACTGCTGAGGTTGTGCATTGTTATCTGTCAGAAGGTAACTCTGCGACTTCTCCCTTATCCTGGGTGAACCTATCCGGTGCAAATCGTGAGGGATTGCAGGAAGCACGTTTCGTGGCGGCTTGGTATAGTAGCGATGAAGAGACGGTAGGCTGTCAGCCCTATTCGCTTGGGGTACTCAGGTTCCAGCTAAGTATCGAATCGAATAGGGCTTATTCCGTCAGTAGCTTTGCTGTTGCTCTATGCAATATGCATGGCGAGTTACTGGTCAATGCTGATGTGATATCCCTGGGACGGCCCCTGAATTTCACAGAGGGATCGAATACTGTCTCCTTGGAGATAGAAGAACTATATCTCAACAGTGGTACATATACGGTAAGCCTTTATATGGCCGATCGTGCTGGTTACACGCTGGATTATATTCCGTATGCTTTTAACATTGGCGTCATTGAAAAGCCTGTGGCTGAGAGTTTCGGCGTCAAGCCTGGCAAAGATGGCCTGATTCCGTGTCGGTTCGACGTGCAATTGGTGTCGGGCTGATAACAAGAGCAGATAGCAGCCTGGCGGTCAAACGGCTCAGGTAAAGGCCTGGATAGCGCTACATGCGGCGCTCGACGACTGATCTGGTTAATCCTATCTGGCAGGCTATGGATGCCCTAGTGGTTGACCACGATAGTTATGAGGCATGTTCTATCCTGGATAGAATCGAGGGAACGATTAGCCCAGGAGGAACTCATGCCGGAGAAAAAGTACGTTATCGATCTCACCGAAGCCGAACGCCAGTAATTGCTGCACTTGGTCAAGAAAGGCAAGCTGTCGGCCCGCAAACTGAATCGCGCTCATATCTTGCTCCAAGCGGCCGACGGCGCCACGGACGATGCCATCGCCACCGCCCTACATGTTGGCCGGGCCACCGTGGAGCGTATCCGTAGACGCTTTGTGGAGGGCAATCTGGAGGGGGCCTTGAACGAGAAACAGCGCCCAGGCGCACGGCGCAAACTAGATGGCAAGCAGGAAGCCTTTTTGATAGCCACCGCTTGCAGTACGCCGCCGAAGGGTCGGGACCACTGAACCATGCAACTGTTAGCCGACAGATTGGTGGAACTGCAGGTCATCGAGTCGATCTCGGACGAGACGGTACGCTGCGTGCTAAAAAAAGCGACCTCAAGCCCTGGCTGAAGGAAGCCTGGTGCTTGCCCGAAGTCAGTGCTGAGTTTGTCTATCATATGGAGGATGTGCTGGACCTGTATGCGGAGCCTCCCGATGCGCGGCGACCGCTGGTTTGCTTTGATGAACGGCCTTGTCAGTTGATCAGCGAGACGCGCGAGGCCGTAGCGGCCAAACCGGGGCAGCCAGGGCGCCATGATTACGAGTACAAGCGGGAAGGCACCTGCAATCTGTTCTTGTGCTTTGCCCCTGGCGAGGGTTGGCGGCAGGTGAAGGTCACCAAACGGCGCACTGCCCAGGACTTTGCTTGGTGCATGCAGGAACTGGTAGCCGAGCACTTTGCGGAGGCTGACGTGATCGCGTCGTGCTGGACAATCTCAATACCCATACACCAGCGGCGTTGTACAAGACCTTTGCGCCCGCCGAGGCGCGACGAACTGCGCGTAAGCTCGAATTTCATTTCACACCCAAACATGGTAGTTGGCTCAACATGGCGGAGATCGAACTAGCTATTCTATTCAAGCAGTGCCTGAATCGGCGTATTCCCAGCATTGACAGGATGCAACAGGAGACTGCTGCCTGGGAAGCCCAACGCAATGCCCAACACGCGACGGTCCATTGGCGGTTCACGACATCCGATGCTCGGATCAGGCTCGCCCGTTTTTATCCATCATAATCACTGTGGTGAACCAGTAGTCAGATAGCCATTACTTGTGAATGCTGGTTGTTGGATTGGCGTGCAGGCAGAGTTTCCTGTAGGCTCGACTAACCGGTTCTAGCTATCGTGACTAAAACCTCATTACTGCATTGTGACACGAGAGGAATGGCGAGAATGGATCTTGTTACAATAATCCTTACAACACTTAATAGTGAGAAATTCATTGCTCGCTCGATTGAGAGCTGTCTGAACCAGACATATCCCGAGATTGAGCTGATCATCGTCGATGGTGGGTCCAGAGACCGCACCATCGAAATCGTTCAGGGCTATAGCGATCCGCGCCTCCGCGTAGTTCACCAACGAGATAACTCTGGCAAACTTCCAGGAGCGATTAACCTTGGTATGGCGAACGCGCGCGGCCAATATATCACCTGGACACAGGATGATAGCTGGTATGAGCCGAACGCGATTGAAACGTTGCTGAACTACCTGGAGACACATGGAGAGATTGCTCTAGTGTACACAGATTTCTGGGTAGTGGATGAAAATGGCAAGCGGCTTGAGTACCGATCAGTGAATACATCCGAGTATATACTCAAGGAAGATGTGGTGGGGCAATGTTTCCTGTTCCGCCGCCAGGTATACGATACAGTTGGCCCTCAGGACACCCAGTATTTTCCAGTTCATGAGGTACCATGGCGTGTCAAGATAAGTAGCCTGTTTCAGATAGAGCCATTGCACAGAGCCTTGATGTACTGGACGCTGCATCCTGCTTCTTTGACAGGGAGATATGGCCCCTGGAAGATACAGTATATGATGCTGGAAGCGCTATTCCAGGAGGGGCTTTTGGACAGGCGCACGCACTCCAGGCAACTGGCAGAAACTCACATCCATAACGCCTATGAAGACTTTATCTTGAGGGCGGATTACCTGGGGTTCTGGCGGCACCTTATCGCGGGCTTGGGGTGCGATGCCCGCTATATCCGGAACCGTGGTTTATGCAAGCTGATGCTCCTATCGTTGTTGCCAGGCAGGCGCAGGTATCGAGAGAAGCTGTACGGGAGCTGGAAAGAGGACTTTGATGCGCGCCAGGCGCAGTTGATTCGAAACTGCGCCTCAGGATGAAGGAGCCTCTCCTGCTGTGACCCTCATCAAGCTGTGGATGGTGTGCTTTGCCTGATGGAATGGACTCCTGGCGTACTCGCCGATCCTGCGCATTGTCTGGAGACCTACTGTGTTCAGGCAGCAAGTGGACGGGTTGCGTCTGCCTGCTGTTGCTCTTTGCCCTGACGCTGATGGGTCCTGCTACTCCACGCGTACTGACTGTCTATGCGCAGGAACCTGGCACAGGCTGGGCCATACCATGGGACATAACCGGGACAAACGTTACGGATGGAGTACACCAATACTGCACCCTTCTCGTAGATGGGCAGCAGAATGTCCATCTGCTCTGGGTCCACAACATGACTGGTTCTGATGAGACTAGCGAAGGGAGCGGGGCGGCGCTTTTCTACCGCACGGATATCCAGGGAGATTGGTCTCCTTCTGTTGACGTTGTAGCAATCTCCGGGCACGTAATGGCCGATCTATCGGCAGCTATCTCTCCCGTCAATGATACCATTCACGTGTTCTGGCATGACCAGTATATTGGGGGAGATTTGTACCACGCGCGAGTTTGGTTACGCGATGCCGGCAATCCGCGAGCATGGTCATCCCCTAGCCTAGTTGGCACCAATGTAGGGGGGACTTGTGCAATTGATGCAGAAGGGGTTCTACACACTGTTTTGTACGATGCGCCGGAGGCCGAGCAGCAGGCGAGTAATGTGTATTACGCCCGGTCGGAGGATGATGGGAAGACGTGGTCCGATCCCATTCCGGTCTACCAGGCGATAACGCCCGTGCCGGCATCAGTGAGTGGCGAAATTGCGGTAGACCCGGCGGGTCGTATTCACATCGGCATTACCATCCGGTCGTTAGAGTATAGCGAGTATTCTGAACTTGGATATATCAGGTCAGAAGATGGCGGCAAAAGTTGGACTCCCTACGAGCAGGTTGCTTTTGAAGGCACGGGCTGGCAGGGCGTTAACCGTATTAAGGTGTTTGCGTTCAGCACCGACGAGATTCACCGAACCTGGCATGACCCCAGGCGCATGCATCAATGGTCGCATGATGGTGGGGCCACGTGGAGCCATCCGGTAGAGATTATCGATTTGGGCGCTGCATTCGGGGGCGCCAATCAGCTCGTAAAGGATAGTGCTGGCAGGCTGTACGCGGTAACAGCCACAGGTGGCGGGGTATACGTGTCTACCTGGGACAAGGACCGATGGCGGTTGTTCGCCCAGGTCGAAGATCGCTTCATAGACCCGCATGGCCAGTATATCGCCGCCTCTCAGGGGAACAGGCTGCATGTAGCCTATTATGATCGCACTTACTTGGGAAAGGTGTGGTACTCCAGTTGCCAGATTTCTGCTCCTGGCATACCTCGTCAGCCCTATCCGACCCGGACACTTGATCCTACGGCGGCTCCTACAGTAGTGCCCGATCTTTCGACAGCCCGGGAGACTCCCTCTCCTGCTGACGCGAATTACCATCTGCGCGCAGGCGAGGCACACTTGGCAGACGCAACCAGGCCCTTGATATGGGCGGTATTCCCGGTGCTGCTTCTGGTAGGTGGTGCGCTCTTGCTCAGGCGCAGATAGCAGGAGCAGGTCCACGTGTCGGGTTCTTGATTCTGCACGTGGAATCGGTATTCAGGTACAGTACGGACCATACAGGATGGAGCAGTGATGCTAGAACGAGTTGATTGTCTCGACCATCAGGGTAAAAACAGTGTCAGTGTCATCATGCCGGCTTTTAATGCGGAACGGTTCGTTGCTCAAGCAGTCGGGAGTTTGCTTGAGCAGACATATGACAACTGGCATCTGATCGTTGTGGATGATGGTTCGACGGACGGGACACCAGAGGTTCTACGGCAATTCACGGATCCAAGGATTACCGTCATCCACCAGGAGAACTGTGGCGAGGCAGCGGCTCGTAATGCAGGGCTGGCACATGCGCAAGGGATATACATCGCGTTCCTGGATGCGGATGATCTGTATCTGCCAAATGCACTGGCAGATCATGTTCGCTTTTTGAGTAAACACCCCGAATTCGACGTATCTTTCTCGGATGGGTTCTTTTGCGATACCCGAGGAGAGCGATTGATGCGATTGTCGGAGCATCGACCAGGAGTTCACACCGGGATCATCCTTGAACCGCTGTTGCTCAATGCAAGCGTGCTATCTGGCATCATCTGTACGATGACTCGCCGCCTGGCAATTGAGAAATCTGGGGTCCACTTTGATGAGCGCCTGGTGATCGGCCCAGACTGGGATTTCTGGATTCACCTGGCCAGACATGCGCGGTTTGGCTATCTCGATACGCCAACTTGTATGTATCGGATTCATGCGACGAACATCACCAGGACTACCAACCGCAAGAAGCGAACGCTCGATTTGCTACAGGGGCGACTCAAGATCATGCACTCGGAATGGTTTGGGGACCTCCCCCCGTCCACGCGACAGGACTTTTTCCAGCAGATACTCGTAGAGTTGCTGTCTGGCGATGTAGAGAGGCAGCAGGCCATATTCGATGCCGAGGCTTTTCGCGGCCTGCCTGACCAGCAACGAGCGAACCTTCTGCGGCTGGTGGCGGCCCACTATTTGCGGCGAAAGCGGGAACTGGCATTCGCGCAGGCCTGCCTGCTGGGGGCGTTGGCTGCCTGCCCGGGTGAGCGCAAGAGCCGGGCGCTGATGTCGCTCTTGCGGTTGGGCCCAAGTGTATGTGCGGCTACTCTGCAAGGGTGGCATCTGGCCCGGGGTGTTTGGGGCAGAGTCAAGTCAGTAGGACGACGCAGGCCCCGGCCTGTGCCTACTGCTCTTGCGCCAATTTCAGACTGACGACTGGGGCGAAGGGATGGAAAACATCAGCCGACTAGATAGATTGGAGACTAGCGTCGAGCGCAAGTTGCAGTTGTTACGTGGGTGGTGGATGCATCGGCGAGGTGCCCAGGCTGGCAAGCGCTTCGGCCTGGGGCGCGCGGTTCGGATTCTGTTTCCCAAGTATCTCATCGTGGGTGATGATGTTACCATTGAGGAGTATAGCTACTTGCATTGTCTATCCGCTCGTGAAGTGCGGTTTGGCAGCCGTACCAGCATCGGTCGTAATCTTTGGTTACACTGTGGCGGGATGCCGGACAACTGTGCGCACGGTTGGTTCACCATTGGAAATGACTCGTTCATTGGCTGCAATGCGGTGATCGGAGCGGGTGGTGGCATTGCCATCGGCAACTGGGTCCAGATTGGGCAATGCGTGAACATGCACGCAGAGAATCACGAGTTTGCCGACCCGCAGCGGTTGATCCGAGATCAGGGGGTCAGCTACAAGGGCATTGTCATCCAGGATGATGTGTGGATTGGGTCGAAGGTCACCATCCTGGATGGCGTGACCATTGGAACAGGCGCAGTGGTGGGGGCAGGGGCGGTGGTAACCAGGTCAGTCGATCCCTATACGATTGTGGCGGGAGTGCCGGCGCGGGTCATTGGCATGCGAGGAAGCCAGACGTGAGAATTGCAGTCTACCATAACCTTCCATCTGGAGGGGGCAAGCGCGCGCTATACGAGCAGGTACGTGGTTTGATCGCACGGCATGAACTTGATGTCTACACTCTTTCTTGCGCCAACCACGATTTCTGCGATCTGCGCCCCCACGTTCATCAGTATGTGGTGCTGCCGTTCGACTCCCTTCCCCTGGCTCGCTCGCCCTTTGGGCGCTTGAACCAGGGCATTCGCGCGTGCGATTTGTGGCGCCTTCGGGAAACGCAGAAGCAGCTCGCCAGCCAGATCGATGCACAAGGATATGATGTGGTCCTGGTCGGTAACTGCCAGTATAGTACAACCCCTGCCGTTTTGCAGTTCCTGCAGACGCCGTCTGTCTACTACTGTCAGGAGCCACCCAGGGTAATCTATGAGCCGCGGATACTCCGGCCCTATACCGAATTCTCTAGCTTGCAGCGAATAGGCAACTGGCTGGACCCATTCCCTGGGATATACCGCCGAACGCTGGCGAGGTTGGACAAGGCCAGCGCCTTGTCTGCTACCTCCGTCCTTGTCAACTCGGCCTATTCCCGCGAAAGCCTGTATCGCACGTACGGTCTCTATGCCCATGTGGCTTATCTAGGCGTAGACCTGCAACGGTTCCGCCCCTTGGAGCTTGCCAAAGGGGATTTTGTGCTCTCGGTGGGAGCTATCACCCCATCGAAGGGTTTCGATTTCCTGTTGCACAGTCTCTCTTTGATAGATGCGGATCGTCGCCCCAAGTTGTGCATTGTAGGCAATGCTGTCTTTGCGCCGGAATGCACATACCTCCAGAGGCTGGCGGATGATTTGGGAGTACAGATGACATTCCGAACCCAGATATCCGACGACGAACTGCTCACTCTCTATAACCAGGCCCTATTTACAGTCTACACGCCGATTATGGAACCGTTTGGCTTTGTGGCTATCGAGTCCATGGCATGCGGTACGCCGGTTGTGGGCGTACGCGAGGGGGGACTACGCGAGACGGTTCTGGATAACGTAACGGGGATCCTTACGGACCGCGACCCTCGCCAGTTTGCCCAGGCCGTTGAGGGTTTGATGCATGACGAGGAGCGACGGTGGCTGTATGGTCAGCGCGGGCGCGCCTATGTGGAAGAGTGCTGGACATGGGAGCGTTCCGTATGTGCCCTGGAATCTTACCTGAGTCAGGCAGGGGGAGCATGACTACGTCAAGCGTTGCGATCATCATCCTCAACTGGAATAATGCTCCTGACACGCTCGTTTGTCTGCGGTCATTGGAAAAACTACAGTATCCGAATTGCCAGCTATTCGTCGTAGATAACGGATCGACGGATAACTCAGTTGCAGCGCTACGCCAGGCTTTCCCATCTGTTACTATCCTGGAAACCGGCAAGAACCTGGGTTATGCTGGGGGCAACAACGTGGGGATACGCCATGCTCTGGACTGTGGATCTGAGTACGTTTGCATCCTGAACAATGACGTGACCGTTGCCCCTGATTTCCTGAACTCGCTGCTGGCACTCTTTGCAGCGGAGGAGAACTTGGGCGTGACCTGCCCGCTGATTGCCGAGATGAATGACCCGGAAACGATCTGGGCGCTGGGAGCCTCGGTCAGGCAGGGCAAAGGGGATACGATTCGTCATTACGAAGGGGAGCGCGTTTCTGCCTTTCGTAACGCTTCTGCCCTGGAAGTACAGGTGGCCCCTGGCACGGCAATGCTGATCAAGCGGGAGGTGTTCGGGAAAGTAGGTCTCCTGGACGAGTCCTTTTTCCTGTATTACGAAGAGACCGATTGGTGCTTAAAGGTACGACGAGCAGGGTATCGCATCCTGGCAGTACCGGCGTCTGTGGTATGGCACAAGGTGTCCTCCACCCTGGGGCAAACCTCGCCAGTCATAGATTACTACATGTTACGCAATCAACTGCTTTTTACCAGCCATCATTGGTCAGGCCTGGCGCTTCTAGGTGTGCAAGGACGTATTGTGCTACGCAATGTCGCTACCATTATGGCATACACCGTGCATAGTCATAGTGGACAGCGACAGCCGCACCGGAATGCCCGCTTGTTGGCCCTGCGCGACGCGATCCTTGGCCGCTGGGGGAAAATGGGGTTAGATGTGCAAGCTGTCTGTTATCCTGCCAAACGATGAAAATCCTCTTTCTCTCCACCTGGTTCCCCTATCCCCCGGATAACGGCTCCAAGATCAGGGCCTACTATCTGCTGCGGGCGCTCGCTCGGTCTCACAAAGTCACGGCCGTTGCTTTTTGTCCCGATGGTAACGGGAACGCGATATCGGCTTCTATCCCTGGTTGCGAGAATGTCCTGTTGTACTCTGTCGCAGCGGATCCTTTCCGTTACGTTACGCTGCCACAATGGCGCAAGTTTTTATCGCCCGTACCCGTTTCCTTGTGGTCCATGGACGAGATGCAGCAGGTGTTGACACCCATAGCCGCTACAGAGCGATTTGACGCCGTGGTCGCGGTGCAGTCGCCGGTGGCCCGCTACGGGCGGCAGTTTGCCGATGCTGCCCGCGTCCTGGATATAGATACGGCGCTCTGCTATCAGATGCGGGCGAGATACCTGGAGCAGACAACTCGCGCGGCCCGGTTGCGTACCTGGACAAGCTGGCAAAAGGCGCAGGCTGCCGAGGGGCGGTTATTTCGACATTACCATGCATGCACCGTCGTTTCTGATACCGAGATGGACTGTTTGCGGCAGGTTACCCGTTCAGCGGGTTGTCATCTTGCGACCATCCCAAACGGCGTGGACTGCCAACACAACTACCCTGATTTGGTGGAGAAGCGGCCTTATAGCCTGATCTACAATGGCGCTCTCACCTATAGTGCTAACTATGACGCGATGCAGTACTTCCTGGCCGGGATTTACCCGCTTATCCGGCAGCAGCAGCCGATGGCATCGCTGACCATCACCGGGTCGGTGGGGGGCGTTGATCTACACGGTCTGTATTTGGATGAGAGCGTGCACCTAAGCGGATATGTAGGTGACGTCCGTCCGCTGGTTGCCGGTAGTGCAGTCTGCGTGGTGCCTTTGCGCGAAGGAGGCGGAACGCGGATCAAGATCCTGGAGGCGATGGCTCTGGGCACGCCGGTAGTGGCCACGACCAAAGGAGCCGAAGGACTGGATGTGGTGGATGGGGAGCATCTGCTGCTATCCGACGACCCGGCCCAGTTCGCCACGCTCACCCTGCGCCTGCTGGCGGACGATGGTCTACGGAGCTATCTGGCGACGAACGCTCGTCGCCTGGTGGAAGATCAGTATGATTGGGGTGCTATCGGCCAGCGTTTTGTCGAGTTGGTGGAGCAGGCGGTAGGACGCAAAAAGGGCGCTGATCGTAATGATTAGTCTGAAGTGGAGGCATGCAGACCTGCGTCGGTGGCAGACGGGGCTCACGATCTTGGGGATACTATTGGTTGCCGCGTATCTGGGCCTGCATCCCCGCCGGATGTTCTTGGCCTTGCCGGTGGGGATATTGGGAGGCGCGTTCATCCTCTGGCACCCCTCCTTGGGCTTGGGGCTGCTCATCGTGGCCGCCCTGGCCGTGCGCTTGGAAATTTACACTGGCACCGAGGTTCTGCTGAATCCGGCTTCCCTCCTTGTGCCTGCCCTGC
>JGI25321J50212_10002173_pt1 | contig 15182 bp, 8 predicted proteins | sample AutmiccommuBRH23_FD_50212 | JGI IMG/M metagenome (IMG submission 50212)
GGTTGTCACGCATAAGCCTGACCACATATCCTGTGAGTAAAATTTATCTCCGTGGCCTTATATAGATTGGGTATTCGACAAATTGCGGGAAGTACCAGTGGATTTTATCCCTCCTGATAGATCAACGGTCTATAACGTGGAGACGGTACAGGTAAATTAGATTCTTTTGCTGCATCTATCCACGCCTTTTTAACTCTTTGAACTTCCTCTAATGCTATTGAAGGTGTTTTTCCAAATGCTGTACACCCGTTAAGATCAGGAATATCTGCAATATAACCTTCATCCGGTTCGCTATAGAAGATATTTATATGGTAATCTATCATAAGCTTTCCTCCTTTACTTGCTTAAACTGTAAATTGTACTTCTCCACTAATCTTAGAAATTGCTTTATCTGGTATGGCTTTACTTGACCACTAACATTTTGAATATTAACTATCTCTTTTATTTCAGGATTAATAAAAATATGATGGCTTCCAGAAACACGTGCTAAATAAAAGCCAAAGCATTCAAGCAACATCACCATGTCGTTAAAACCTACGTTTTTACTATTTTCCAATAGTTTTTTCAACATTTTCTTAGGATTCAAAGGCTTTCTCCCTCTACTATATATTCCCGATTTCTACTTTAATTCATTATATCATTCGATATATTACTAAAGCAATTTGTGAACACCAGTTTGAAATGAAACATAAAAAGAGCCCTTGCCTATTTTAAGACAAAAGACTCTTCTAATGAATTTAGTTGATAAGATCTGTATTCGACAAATTGCGGGAAGTGCGGGAAGTACCAGTCCCCTTTGGGAGGAAAAGAAGGACCCCCGAAGAGTGAACTTCGGAGGCCTTTTCCGACGAGCATTAGGTAGCGAGCTGTATATTATTCCTTTCCTTGGCGCACAATACCTTGGTAAGGATTGACAATCTAACAGTTATTTATGCAGTGAGCTATGAATAGTTTTGCAGCTAGTTACGCCAAAAGAGCCCTTCGCCGAAGCGAAAGACTCTTCTGAGATAATTTGTCGAATCCTGAGGGGGTCAGACCCCGAGAAAAGTTGACAGGTTGGGAGACATTTCCCGAACAAGCATCTTTATTAGTCTGTATTACCACTTAAGTAGATGCTGAAGCCTGTTGTAACATTACCAGTAGCGTCTTTAACACCAGCAACATCAATCTTATAGGTCTTAGCCTGTACAACACCGCCAAACTTAATTACCAAACCAGGTCTTGTAGTACCTGTTGCATCTACATCAGCTACAGCTATAATGGGCAATGTACCCACTGCTGCCGCTGGAACTGCAGAAATATTTGTTACAGTTACTGTTGCTGTAGAAACATCCACTGCTTCATCGAATGCTAATCCAATAAAGTCAGTTCCGTCACCAGCTTGTGTATAGGTTTTACTGCCAGGCGCGGTTTCGTTCGTAGCGACTGCAGCAGTTGGGAATGTTCCATCTGCATCTAAGAAGATAGAGGCAGAATAGAACGCAGGTGCAGTTGTGTCACTAGATGTAGTAGAAATACTGAAGTCATATACTGCAGTTGCATCAAGTGCATTGTTTGTCATATCAGCGACACCTGTACCATTTGATGCAATACCGTCACCAATTACAAGAACTTTATAAGCTACACCTTTCGTTAATGGAGCATCAGGTTTGATCGTGTAGACTGTCGCTCCCGTTGCCGCTGCAGTAGTTCCGTCACCCTTTAATGTGTAAGCAATGTTTGTAGCTGCCTCACCATTAGCGCTATAATCGGCTGCTGTTACGAGCTTAATAACTGTGTTGTCCATCGTTTGTGGTGTGGCAGAACCGAGAGCTCCATCCTTAGCTACCTTCTCAGCAAATGTAATCGTAATTGTTGGCTGGGTATCACTTACAACTCCTTCTGTTGCTCCTGTGAATGTTGGAGCAGTCGGCGCAGTTGTATCAGGAGTCTTAGCTATGAAGCTGAAGCTTCCAATGTTATCACCCACTTGGAACATGTTGCCCTTGGTATCTTTCAGCCCAGAATTAACTGTAACTCTATAAGTTGAAGAAGCTGCTAAGTTTCCAGTAGGATCAAGTGTGATCGTGATAACACCAGCATCACCACCGCCAGCATCATCATCGCCCTGAGTAAGGGCGTAAGCAGGAAACTTCGTCCAGGTCGTTCCATCTTGCTTTTCAAGGACAATGGTCGAATCATTGAGTGATGCAGCAGCAACTGCGTCAGCATTAGTGCCATCACCAGCTTCAGCTACTACTTTGAAAACGATGTTACTGCTTACGGCTGCAAGGGCTCCTTGATCAGCAGCAGGTGCGGAGAACGCACTCCACTTGGGACCAACACCAACTTTATAAGTTGCATTATCAGTTGTATTTCCTGCTACTCCGTCAGCATTTTTAACCTGAGCATTTGCAATAGAAAGCGTCCTTGTACCTGCACTAGCAGCTGGAACATCATGTACAATGTTTAGTACGTTAGCACTTGTTCCTGTGAACCATGCTCTAACTTTTCTTACCGTTTCGTTACCAGCCGGAGCAATCCTCAATGCACTATCAACTGTTATATCAGTATTAGCTGTAAGTGCCACTAAAGTCCTTGGCTGAACGAGTATAACTTGTTCACCACCAGCAAGTCCTGTTTCGAGATTACGGTCTAATGTCAGCACAGCTCCTGCAATATTTGTAATTTTGTAAATTTGACCTTCGTTTACTGCTGCAGCATTAGCGGCAAAAGCGACATAATCATTAACTAATAAGTTTGCAGCAGCATTTGCGGTTACAACTGCATCTGCAGTAGTTTCGGCACCTACTACAGTATTTGTAGATAGATCTAAAACTTGTACTTTATCTCCAACATAGAAACCAGCTGTTGATCCCAAGGTTGGAACTGTAGTTGTACCAGCAACTAGAGCTTCTTCTCTCTTATCATCAGAAGCGGTTACATCCGAAGTAGCCAAAGCACTTACATCAGCCAATTGATTGATTACATCGTTGATAACAATATTCTTGTCATCATATTGAACTTGGAACTTTTCATTTGGTTTCACATTTGTTTGATTATTCAATGCAAGACCATCGTCACCGAGGATAGATAGAACTTTAGGTCCGGTTGAGTCAGCACCAGGCACGGTGAAGTCAAACGTGTAATCAGCTGCCAATACGTTATCCTCTAACTCAGTGTTAGCCGTTTGATCAACAGTATCATCTGCAACGTTACGACCAGCCCCAGTTGTGGCTGCAGCAACATAACCTTTGAATGTCAATCTGTACGTATTGCCTTTAGTGATCGCTGCTGGAACGGTTATGCCAACTTTAGTTTTATTATCAGCAGTAGTAGTAATACTCCTGACCCAAGCAGTTGCATCGATATCAGCATTGGTTGTCAAATTTCTAACCTTCATTGTGGCAGCTCCTGCGTTGGCACCATCATGATATGTTCCAGCTGCATTTGCGAACACAAAGCCGCTAACATCCATGAGCTCACTAAATGTGTAATAGAGAATATCTCCACCACTAACTAAGGAGCCGTTTGATACAGAAGCAGACTCAACAGTTGGTTGTGTATAGTCGCGAGTTGTAAATTCGTCAGAAACTTCTTCTGCAGCAACAGCTATACCTTTAGCAGTTTTAACACCCGTTTTAATAACAACATTATAAGTTTTTTCTTGAGTAAGGTTTGCTTTTGGTGTTATTGTAATGATTTTATCTGCATAGGTGACTGTTGAATCTACTGTAGCTAACGTATCTGCTTGTTGCAGATAAACATTGCTGCTGGTTACTGTTGTAGGGTCTAAATCCGTAGCAGTCATCAACTTGTATGAGAAGCCAAGTTTTGTGCCATCTTTAATAGCTGTAAGGTTACCGTTTACAACAGTTGGTCCAGCCGCCCATATGCGAGCATCTGTGCCAATAAGAGCTGTTTTACCAACAGCTGTGAATGCGCCAAATGAGCTAAACGTGAAACTTTGATCACTTCCCATAGTCGCACCATCTAGAGCGGCTACTGCAGCCTTCACGTCAAAGCGATAATCTTTGTTCGCTGTTAAAGCTACTCCAGTATCAAAACTGATCCGGTTTGTAGCAGCATCGTAGACGATACCATTTGCATCAGCAAGGTATACACCATCAGTAACATTGAAAAGTTTGACACTAGTAGTTGTAACTGTGGCCGCATCCATGGTTTTGTTTACGTCAAGTTCATAAGCAGTACCACTTGCGTTTCCAGTAGTTCCGACAGGTCTCACTCTAGAAACAACCAGTTGGTTACCTGTTGTAAAGTTCTTAGTATAAGTTACAGCAGCACCAGTTGAATCTTTAACCCCAGCTACATTAATCTTGAATTCTGTACTGTTTGCAAAAACTGCATTTGCAGCAAGAGTAAATGTAATATTTTTCGTAGCAGCGTCATACGCAACAGTTCCAGCTTGTGCTACATTACCATCAACTTTAGTAATAGTTACATTGGCTGTAGTAACAGTTGCCGCATCAAGTGCAGCGCTACCTGTTAGAACAATACTGTTCACTGGAATCATATTTGTTTCTGCAAATGCTACAGTCTCAGCTTTAGCATTTAGAGCGCTTACACTTGCAATAGTTGTTGCCACAGCTTCAGCCGTAACCGTAACCGTCGCAGTAGCCTTAACAGTAGCAGACTCCGCAATAGTTCCTTCTACTGTAAACGTCCCTGCAGCAGCATAACTAGCAGCATCAACAGCAGCCCAAGTTATTGCAACATCTTTTGTCGTAGCATCGCTCATAGTCGCTGTTCCAGTCGCCGGTAACACCGGTGCAGTCCCGGCAACAGTAGTCACGTTAATAGCACTTACCGAACTCACTGTTGCTACGTCTGTTGGCATTTCCTCTTCATTCGTAGGGTCAGCTTTTGCGGCTAAGAATGCATCAGTGACTGATAGACCATCTTCAATGCCAGCATAAATAGCAGTTAGCATTTTGTCGTAATTGTAGCCTTGACCACCGTTTTCGAATACAAATTCACCTGGTCTTGCATCGAGAGCTGATAATAAAGCATTGAAAGCTGTTGCATTTGTTCTGTAGTCCATTGCATTGTAGGGTACATTATTGGTTTTGTCATAAAAGTCACCATTAGCTGCGAATGCTGGCGCAGCAATCGTTGTCAACATGGTTGCTATAGTAGCAACTGACAAGGCCTTAAAGTATTTTTTTCTCATTAAATCTACTCACTCCTAATTATCAATTACTTCACTCTTGCTTGAACTCTATTCAATTGCGATAACCTCAAATGAATCTTCGGTAGATGAATTAGGTGCTAATACTTTAACCCCATCAGCACCTGCCAAGGCTAAAGCTGTTGGCGCAACATCACTAAATACCGTTACGTGGGTTGCGTCTTTGATTTGAGGTGCACTCAAAACAGTAGTTCCGTCAAACGCAGCCTTTACCAAACTCGAATCATTAACCGTTACTGTGACGAAGCCTAAAATTGGATTCCAAGCTGATACAGCGGTGATAGTTAAGATTGCTGGAATTGGCACTTGGATGGTTTGATCTGAAATGCATTCACCAAATGCGGTTGAGATATCTTTACCCTCGTCCATTTTTGCGATGATTAAGTCAAGCAATTGTTGATAATTAAATCCTTTGCCCCTATTTTCATAAACAAAGTCGCTTCCTCGTGTATCTAAGCCACTTATTAGCGCATTGAACTTTACGGGGTCCGTTCGATATTCACTTGCCTTATACACCACACCTGTACTAGAGTCATAGAAATCTGCATTTGCCGCATAGGTATCCTTAGCAATAAAATGAAGGGAGACAAAAGATAGTACTATTACCAAAAGCGATAATAGTATTCTTCTTTTGTTGATAGCTACCATCCCCTTTCATAGTTGTGTTATATACCCCCCATCTTGTATTGCATTGCAAGATGGGGGGTGTAAGTTATATTAGGGTTAGAGTATTATTCAGCTAGGCTTACACGAACGCCATCGGCATCCACTAAAGTCAAAGCCGTAGGAGCTGCATCGGTGAATACTGTTACATGTGTTGCATCGTTGACTAACGGTGCCCCTAAGTCAGTTTCTCCGTCAAATGCACCCGTAACCAGAGTTGAATCGTTAACCGTTATTTTAGTTGAGCCTAGGATTGGGTTCCAAGCACCAATCGCGGTAATTTCCAAGTCGGATACTTCAACTACTTGTGTTCCATCTTCCATTGCGGCTTCAAAATCTGCAACTGCAGCTTCTAATGCATCTACCGCATCTGCTACTTCTGCATCTGTATCAGCTGAATCTAAAGCTGCTTCTGCAACACCGATTGCAACTTGCAAAGCAGTAGCATCTGCTTGTGTTACCCAATCAGTGCCAACCGCTACATCAGTGCCATCGACACTAACTACTGCAAGATCTAATACACCTTCTGCATCAGCAATTGCATCTTCAAGAGCGTCAGTATTTACTTCTCCTACTTCACCTGCAGGCTCCATAACAAAAAACTTGGCAAATGAACCAGTTGTTGAATCTTTAACAACAGTTACATTAGTTTCTCCACGAAGGTCAGATAAGGATTCTTTACTGATGTCGTTGTTATCAGTGCCATCAAGTACTAAACCTTTGTCAGCCAGTCTGTAAGTGTCACCATTAGTAAATGTGACTTCTTTGTTACCAACGTCTACTTTACTTACAGTCAATCCATTAATTACACGATCGTCATAATTGTCTTCGATATCCGAATCAGCAGTAGCAAAGTCTTTAACCAACTCAGAATTGTCCTCATCGAATTCAAGGATTACTACATCGCCTTTAGCAAGATCGCTATTAGATTCAAATCCAGCAACCTCATCTACTTTATACGTTGTCTCTTCGCCACCAGCGTATACAGTAATACTAACTACTTCTTCGTCTGTATTGCGAAGGATTTTGGTAACTACAGCTTCTTCATAAGAGGTATCTGAGCTATCTGTAGCATCATACCAAACCGCTTCTACTTCTTCATCCTCATTATAGATGAAGTTACCACTGACGATTTCAGAGCCCTCGTAGTCGCCGAAGGTCGTAACTTCCATATCATCGGCATCTGTATCAACACTATCTTCAGTTGCGTCAAACATGATTGTACCTGCAGTCAGCTTATAACCGTCAAGATACTTATCTCCAGCTTCAAGGCTAGAAATGGTGTCCACGAAACCAACTGTATTCGACTCATCGCTAAAGAATTCTAGTTCTTCAAGATTACCATCATCATCTAAGTGTAACTTAACTAAGCTTCCAGCGTCAGCTTCGTTATCGAACATGATATCTACAGATCCTGCGCCATCATTTTGATCTAGATTAATACCATCGTCGATCAAAGATGCTGTCCAATCACTGGAGCCACCGTTATCAATATCGTATTCTTCGCCATCTACAGTAATTGTATCAAAATCTTCTAAATCCATATCGAAGGAGAGTTCATCCTCATCTTGAGTTACCGCTTCAATCTCTACTTTGTCTCTAGCTGTTGTATAGCCTAAGATATCCGCAGTTAAAACTGCAATTTTTGAATTGCCTTCAACAAGAGCAGTATCTCCACTGATATAGATTAGGTTTCCAGCCAAGTCGGTGTAAAGTGCTACTTCGCCAGCAGCTTGAAGCTCTTCAGCTGCATCAGAGTCTACATCTGCAACTTCACCGTCTTCATCAATGTAAATTGCTTGTTGCGAATAATCGAAGTCAGCTGCTACTTCATCGTCATAATCAAAGTTGTAAATTTCTCCGTCTACTTCAATTGCATCTTCATAGACTTCTTCAATCTCACCAGTTACTACTTTGTTATTTAGAACTTCAGCATATCCGTCTTCATCATCTGCGTCCTCGCTAAAGAATAACAAGTCTCCTTCTTCGAGATCAGCTACAGCAATTACTTTACCGTCTTTTACGATAGTAGCGTCTTCAGCGTTAAACGAACCGCTTGAAGCTCCATCAATGCCGATAACTTCATCCTCATCAACTGAATCAACGACTAAGAAGTCTTTTAAAGCATACGCACTAACGAATTCGATGTCTCCAGCAGTATCAAAGCCTACTTTTGCAAAGTTAAACTTCTGATCAACTAGTTCATCCATGTCATCAATGTCTACTTTTTCACCATCTAAATAGAAAGCAAATTTTTCAGTGCTCTTACCTGTGTAGTCTTCATCAGAGATATCATAGGACTCATCTTCTCCAAGAAGATCGATCTCATCTACATCGGTTATTTCAATTGCATCATATTTAGCAGTTGTACTTAAAATTTTGTAACTAACTAATTCGTTATCACCGTTGTACCAAACCTGTACGAGTTCACCCAGTACTGCTTGGTAATCGAGCTTAACGCTATCAGGTACATCAAGAGTTACCTTAGCACTGGCATTATCGCCTTTATCGACATAACCCACTATTTCATTATCGCCTACGTTGATCTCCTGTACGCGAACTTTTTGGGAATACGGACGATTGAAGGTAAATGACAGAACCGTTCCATTAGCATTTACTGTAACGGTATAATCTTGAAGATATTCCAGTACTTCTTCAGCATCTTCTTGAGCATACAATTCAACCGTTGCAACTAGACCGTCAGAAGACATTTTCACTTCTTTAATACCATAACGGGCCAATGTATCAGCGTCTTTAACTGTAATGTCTGAAGCTTGAAGCCCAAACACTGCTTTGCTGAAGTTAATTTCTAAAAATTTGTTGGTATCGTCAAGGGCGGTTACTGAGACAATCTCCAAGTTGTTCGAATCAGGTGTGACTTGACCGGCTGCAACACCAGCACGTACAGTTTCAGGAACAACAGCCTCGCCACCAAGAGCCGTAACGACAGCGTCAACAGGGGACTTGCTGTATGTGAAACCAGCCGCAGCAGGAACTGTTTTGCCGTCTGTAAGCACAATAGCGGATTTGGTTTGAGCTGCAAGTGGAGCACCTGCGAGAGCATCAATACCGGTTGCGCCATTTGCAACATAGACATTGTCAAACTCCAGGCCAGCAGCAAAGTCTTGGATAACTTGGCTGTTGGTGTCATAAGCGGTCATACCAGCGTGGCGAGTGGCACTTGGAAGTGCAGCTTTCACTGCCTCACTGATGACGCCTGTTCCACCGATAACATCACTGGCTGTGATGCCAGCGTCTGCTAAGTAGCCGGATACGCTTGCAGGAAGTGCATCTTTGTTGGTTAAGAGAATTGGTTGGTTAGCAGCAGAAGCTACTGATGCGATGGAGAGTGCGTCTTGCAAGCCGTTAGCGACCGCAACTTTGGTAACTCCCGTCATTTTCTTAGCGATGTTGACGGATGTTTCAGCACGATCCATTCCACCAAGAGCAATAACTTCAATACTCATAGCTTTTAACTCATCAATAACCCCTTGCTTAATAACAGCAGTTCCGCTGGTTACATATACAGTTTTAACTTCGAGTTTGGTGAGTTCAGCTTTAGTAGCAGCGTCCAGTGTGTTTCCAGCTCCGGTTAATAGAATAGGAGCTTTCAAGGAGGCTGCGAGCGGGCCAGCGGTCAAGGCATCAACCATACCGTAAGAGGTTGAAGATGCAAGAATTGCTGCACCAGTATAGCCGGTTTGATCAGCGATTTTTACTGCAGTTTGTTCAGCAGTTACACCCGCGATGCGAGTTGGAACTGGTGAAGCAGCGAAAACATTAAAAGGAACCATGCTTAATGTCATACCTGCGATAGCTAAGGAAGCTAAGGCTTTTTTAGTTTTCTTCATGTAGTGAATTTCTCCTCTCGTCTTTGGATCTCTTTCTTTTTTGGTAAACGAACACTCTCTTTACCAGGACGTCTTTTTAGTCGCCCCTCACCCCCTTAAAATGTGTAGCACAATCTTTAGACATTGCGCAATATCTAAAAGCATCCACAGAATAAGCGAGAGCGTCCCCCCTAAGGATGATAATTCATCCCTCCTGTGGCGTACCATTTAGAACGCGTGGGAAATGAAAAACCAAAAAAAGGTCTATATTAGCTATATGTATTCTCCGTCATAGCCAATATTCCTGCTTGTTGTCCGATTTTTTTTATGGGACTTGCACTGGCTTTATCCCTCGGACAAGATTCCAATGTACTTATTTTAGTTTACACTAAAACTTACTAGTTTTCCACCATTAGTCAAAAAATATACTTATACAAATGGAATAATTAAGTATAGCACAGAATTTGATTCTAAATGTGGACATTTTGTGGAGTTTCAACAAATAATTTGTTTAGCTGCCTTGGCACTTTACGAATTTAGGACTATTTCACGGTAGGAATAGTGCCCTAATTTTAGAGCATCTAACTAGCGTTTTCGTCAATACCCTCTGAAGCTTAGAATTCCGCGGTATATTCCCTGGGCTGCCTTTTTCTGAAACTCTGAGGAGCCTAAGAGTTTTTCCTCTGTCGGGTTAGAGAGGAAGCCTAGTTCTATAAGAACCGCCGGCATTTCTGAATTCTTGACCACGTAAAAGGGGGAATTCTTTACTCCACGGTTAGTTAAACCAATCGCTTTGACCAGCTCACTCTGGATGTTCCCTGCTAAGGTCTTGGACTGGTCAGCCACTGGATTTAGTAAGCTATAATAGGTTGTCGTCCCAGAGGCAGCAGGATTGCTAAAGGAATCATTGTGCAGGCTGATAAACAGGTCTGCTTTAAGGTCGTTGGCGATTTTGGTTCTCGCCTCAAGGTCTGCACGTTCTGAATAGGTTCCCGCAGCAGGTGAAACATCCGTGCTTCGTGTCAAGATAACTCGTGCCCCCGCTGAACGCAGCAATCCTGCTAGATTAAGTCCGACAGGCAACGTATTGTTTTTCTCATAAACCCCTGACGCCCCTATAGCACCAGGATCAGGACCTCCATGCCCTGGGTCAAGGACAATAGTCACATCTGCCAAAAGGTAGGGGGGTTGCTCGGTACCCTCTACCATCGACTTGACTTTGTCTGTGATCACAGCCACTCCCCCGATGATTACGACCTTGAGAGGGCTTTCCTCCGGTCTGGACAAGACGGAGTAGGTGGGGCCCGGTAAAATGGCTCTTTGGGTCATAACGATGCCTGCGCGCTGTTTTGCTGCCAAGCCTCCTGCCGCGAGGGCGTCAGGAAAGTTCTCACCCGTTACCAGGTACGTTGTTTGAGAAGGCAAAGCATTCCGGGCAAACTCATAGATTTCTGCTGCGGTTTCATATCGATCGTTCCCAAAAATTCGTTGCACACTCTTTAAGCTTCCCAGTGTCGTAGAGGATACTACGGCTTCTCCACCGACGACAATCGTATGCAAATCCCCTTGTTGCTGCAAGCTGTCGAGGGCTTGCTGAGTCGCACTAGGCATGGTTTTTGTTCTCGTCAGAAGAATCGGAGTCTCCGTCACGCCTGCGTAGGCTGAAATAGAGAGTGCATCTGGAAACTGTTCTCCGCTGGCCAGGATGACTTGTCCCTTATCCCCTACGCGTTCGGCAACTTTTTGGGCTGTTTCATATTGATCATACCCAAAAATTCGTTCTGGTTGATTTAAACCCGCCTTTAGGATATCTTCCTCAACCTTTTGGTGTAAGGCAGCAACTCCTCCTAAAAGGATGACATTCTGCGCGCCCAGACGTTCAATTTCCTCCATAACCTTTGCATCGATGCCTGTCGACGGGGTCAATAGAATAGGTGCATCCAACTGGCGGGAAAGTGGTGCCGCTACTAAGGCATCTGGAAAGTTATCACAATTAGCGAGTATGACAGTCTCTGCATTTTGCCACCCTGTTATAGAGACTTCAATTGCGGTATCAATCTGACGCATCCCGGAAATTCTTGAGGTTTCTAAGGCTAATGGAGTGGCGCCTGCCGGATTCTGAAACCCCAACAGAAATCCTAAGCCTAGTACCAACATCCCTGCGAGTCTCCATTTTAACTTTGCCACTTCACTATCCCTCCCCGTTCGTTAAAGTCTCTCTGTTTTAGTTTCGACAGGATAGGCCTTGTTCCTGCCAGACTTTCGTCCTAATTCGATTAGATTACTGAACCCAAGCTTGCACAGTTTGAACAACATTTTCCGGCAAGGCAAAGACCCCTCCCAAGACCTCAACTTGATAGCCCTGCCAGGATTTTAAGAGTAGCGCTAACTTCGAAGGAATAGCGGAATGCGTGGGGACTAAGACCACCCTCGCTCCAAAAAACGCTGCCCGTACCGCTCCTGTTAAGGCATCTGGGTAATTTTCCCCGGTCGCGATTTCTAACCTGGATGTTGTGGGGGGATAGGCTTGTAATACGGCAGCTGCCGTGTCGTAAGCTGTCCTTCCGCTGATTCGAGTGGGGAAAGGCAGCTGCTCCATAACCTTAGGCCCGACTACCGCCGTCCCTCCAATTACCAGGGACTCGGTGACATTCAGTTCCTGCAAAGCAGTTTGAGTGTCCTTGGATAATGCCTGGGGCTGTGTGAGTAAGATGGGTATCCCTTGCCTTGCTGCCCATGATGAGATGACTAATGCATCCTGAAAGTGACGTACGCTGGCAATGACTGCCCTTCCCTTCGTCCCTAGTTCCAGTGCTATGGCCCGAGCGGTTCCTTCTGCCGTATAACCGTAGAGACGCTTTACTTCATAGGATTGTCGAAGTTCGCTTTCGATCTGGGCAGACAGAGCTGCCGTCCCTCCCAAGAGATAGATCGTCTTCGGGGCCAGTCGTTGTAGTTCCCCTCGAACTTCCTCCGTAAGCCCTGAGCTTGGGGAAAGTAGGATTGGGGCTTGGAGTTTATAGGCGAGTGGTGCTCCGGCTAAAGCATCTGGAAACTGATTTACTTGAGCCAAGATAACCGTATCTGCACCGGTAGTAAATGTCTCTTTGGAAATCTGTACAGCTGTTCCCTCCGCTGTCACTCCTGCGAAGCGATGACTCTGCGGTGCCCCAGCTTGGGCTGTTCCAAGGACATAGATCCCTGGCATATAAAGGCCAAATCTGGCTTCCCCATTGCTGATTTCTCCGCCTAAGGAGATCCAGCGTGAGCCATTCCAGCGATAAAGATTCCCCTCGAAGTCCCCTTTAAGGACGGGGTCGCTCCATTTTAGGGAGAGCATCTTCTGGGGGGTAGCACTTCCCCAGTCAACTTGAAAGGCAGGGGTCAAAAACGTGGCGCCGTTTGGCAAATTAGTCGGTGTGGTCAGTGCTTTTAGGGTTACGTTCAAGGGCTGGTCAAACGCTTTTGATGGAATGGTCAACTCGACCTGGGTTGAACCTTCTGCCACTTCAATAATTCCACCTAAGACATCGATCACCGCTGGAGATGAATGGGTATCCTCGGTTTGATCAGTGAGCGCTAAGGCAAGTTTCACATCCACGAGTCCATAACCATACTGATTATCCCGCCCCAGAGAACCTAAATCGTGGGTCCCTTGCTCAAGGGCCTGAGCCACTTGATCTCTGGACCATTCGGGATGTTGGCTCCAAATCAATGCAGCTTCCCCTGAGACAAAGGGAGCAGCCTGAGAAGTCCCACTCGCGAAGGTGTAACCAGATCCCTCCCCTCGGCTCCATCCAGCTGTGGGAATGGAATCTCCCGGTGCAGCCAGATCGACTTCTAAGCCTGTGGCGGAGTAGCTTGTGACCTTATCCGCTTTATCGGTGGCGGTAACTGCCAATACACGTGGGTCAGAGGCAGGGTAGCTAACCCCGGGGTTTTCTTGGGATTCGGGGTCATAATTTCCGCTGGCCGCGATTAACAGGCATCCTTTATTATGGGCATAGGTCACAGCCTGCTTTAAAATGTCCGAGGAGACGGAACCGTTTTCCGAACCCAGGCTAAGGTTGATAATCTTCGCTCCGTGATCTGCAGCCCAAATCATTCCGTCAGCTATGGCATCGTCATACCCTACTCCCTTAACGCCAATTGCCTTGATCGGCATAATTTTAGCTTGATAGGCCACTCCGACAATCCCCACGTCGTTGCGTTCAGCGGCAGCAATTCCGGCAACTTGGGTTCCATGCCCGTTGTTATCTTGATTCGCTCCCACTGCTTCGCTCCTCGTAATCGAGTTGTATCCAGGAACTAAATTAGCCTTTAAATCCGGGTGTTCTAGAGCAATACCAGTATCCACTATGGCAATGGTCATGCCTTGACCAGTTGCCCCCATCTCCCAGGCTTCCGGTACGCCTCTGTCGACCAGTGACCATTGTTTCTGGAAGAGAGGGTCCTTCGGGGGGGTTGTTTCCGGCATGCTTTGTATTGTCCGACGATAGTTTTCTTCAGCACCTATGATCCCGGGAGTACCCTTTAGTGCCTCTATGACTTCTTGTATATCACTTCCCGAAAATTCCAACGTGGCAAAATTCAAGGGGCCCCGGCGAAGGATCTTCGCGTCGAAACCTTCCGCTACCAGATCAAGGTTGGTCCCTGGGGCTAAAGATAGGACGACTTGGTATTGATCTGATTGACTTATTTCTCCATGCGAGGCGTCGGGGTTCACTGGTGTCGTAGGGATTGGAGCTACTAGCCCTAAGTTTAGGAGCATTATTCCTATAATCCCTAAAGATAGAAGTGTAGATTTGGTTCCATAAAACCATTGCTTGAACATCTCTTCCTCGCCTTTCTTTGTACTAGTCAGAAAGTATAAGGGAACTAAGGCGACCGCCTGCGCCTATGGCTTCTCCGCAAAGTTATCACGTGCGAAGACAGTGTCTGCAAGAAGGACTAATACTTGCGAAGACAGTGTCTTCGTGTGGGCGCTAGCCAAGTTTTCTTTACTTTAAAACCGGAATATATGTGGGTATACATTGATTCGACAAATCCTATTGCTTTCCTTTACATAAGCTTGTGTTTCCTTGTTGTTATATATTGGATGCTGTGGTGCCTCCTCTTAGAGGAAGGATTTTGGCTTATTTAGTAGAATAATTAGGCATCAAGGTTCATTTCATCGATTTATCTACTCTAGACAGTGGTAGACAAGGGGACGGTTCTCCTGTCTGGCTCTGGGGCGGAGCGCTTTTTAGCTGTGTTAACCCGTGCGAAGACAATGTCTTCGTCGGTCTACACGCGTCTGCGAGTTCCACCGCTGGCTCACTGGACGGCTCGCGAGCGCGTCCGAACCTCTGGGTATTTCTGGCCGCATGCTATGCCATTCATGGCGCATGCGGCACTAGAAACATCGTGTTCCGTCGCATGTGTGCCGCTCCTTGCCATCCTGCAAGAAGGCTAATACGTGCGAAGACAGTGTCTTCGGGCACCGCGGCATCAGTCCATCA
>JGI25321J50212_10002178_pt1 | contig 15137 bp, 15 predicted proteins | sample AutmiccommuBRH23_FD_50212 | JGI IMG/M metagenome (IMG submission 50212)
CGAGTCTCCGGCACCGATGACTCCACATCGACGCAACAGATCAGGCGCCCGCCTCAACGGATCCATCCATTCTGCCGGTTGATGCGAGTGAAAAACATCCAGTGATACACCGCGCCCATGAAGAACCAGAAAGTCCCCAGTACCGCGGCCTAAAGCGGCGACGCGCCGGCCGACCCGGTGAGAGGCCCCACCCACGGCGATGGCGCCGAGTACCGTCGCGAGCCACTGGGCGGACCAGATGGCGGTGTTGTAACGCACGAAGATCTCGAAGCCCTCCGCGGCCGTAAACGGAGGGGTAAACATCGTCGGACCTGGTCTCGGTTGGATCCCGCGGGAAGCGAATTGGTTGTTTCGCGGATCCCCCGGCGGTACTTCTATAGCGCCCCGGGATGCCACTCGGGGGAGGACAGCGGCATTTCTGCCGTCGACTCGGGGTGCCGACACGCTCTCTCTGCTTAAACCAACGCGACCCATCCGACAGCGGACTGCCCCTTGGCACGCCGTAACTAACCGCTTTCCCGAGACGCGAGTCGACGGCCGGTGCGTGCAGGCGGTCAGCCGGGCTACCTGGGCTTTGAAGGGACCGAGCTGGACAATGACCCAGTTCGCGGGGCTTCGAGCCAACCTCTCAGGCCTCCGCTGCCAGAACTCCTTCACCGCAGATCGGGTACCAGCGGTCGACGGAACAAACCTTGTACATAACCACCTTCGACACAGCCGCCGAAGAGGCTTCCGGTAAGTTCCATGTTTGCGGCTCAAGTTTCCGCTCAGGCCGTCGATTGGGTGGATACCGGCACGCCACAAGGACCGAGGTGCAAAATGCAATCTTGCACTCGCGCCCAAGACAAAGCTCGAGATCACATCGCGTCCTCAGAACCGATGTTGCCCTGGGAACCCGCGTGGCTCTATGTCCTTCTAGTCGTGCTCGGTGTGGCGTTCGCTGGTGTTCTGATCGTGATCGCTGGAGGTCCACCGACCGCATTGGCCCATTTTATGTACGCCCCGATCATCCTCTCCGCTTTCCGGTTCGGCCCCCAAGCGGGCGTTCTGACCGGGTTCCTTGGCGGCGTGATCGCGGGACCAGTTGCTGGATGGGCGGCCATCGGATCGGCAATATTCACACAACAGCAGATCACCGGATGGGTGATTCGCGACTTATGGTTTGCCGCTGTCGGTCTCGTACTTGGGGCAGCGTTCGCTTATGCCCGCCACCAGGCGCACGCGCTCGATGTCAGCTTGCATGTGGATTCGACGACTTCGTTGCCTAACGTGCGGGCGGCCACCCAGTACATAGCAGCCTTGCGCAAGACGCAACGGGAGGGGGGGCGGGAAGTCCTCCTGAAAGCCCTGCGGGTGCTCAACTATCAGGACCTGGCGAGCACCCTCGGGCGAGAGCGCGCTGATGACGTCATGCGCGTGTTGGGTAAACGCCTGCGAAATGGCCTACCGCAGGGTACGTTTGTCAGCCGAACAGCTCAGGATACGTTCACAATCATTGACTCGATCGCTCCGGGTGAACCGCTCGACAACTACGTCTCGCGAGTTCAGGGTGTGGATTCCGGGACGCTGACGGTTGGCGACTTGTCAGTATATGTCGATACGGCGCTCGGCGTCGTACGGACTCCGATCGGTGAGGCGGACTCCGAGACGATGCTCTCGCAAGCAGAGGTTGCTGCGACCAAGGCGGATGGTTGCGATGTTCCCTATCGCCTGTACGATCCGGTGGAGGACAATCGACGGAAAGATGGCGTGCGGCTCTTGGGGGAGGTTGAGCGAGCAATCCGAGAAGGAGAGCTGCACCTCGTGTACCAGCCGAAGCTCCATCTGGGTAGCCGCAGATTCACCGGGTTGGAAGCCCTCGCGCGTTGGCAGCACCCGACCCGCGGGCTGGTGTCGCCAGCGACCTTTATCCCGCTTGTCGAGCAGACGCACGCCATTGACGCGTTCACCCGTTGGGCGTTGCGGGAGGCGATTGCCCAGCTCGTGGTGTGGCGCGAGCGTGGCTATACACCGGCGGTGGCGGTAAACATCTCCACGCGGAATCTTACCAGTGACCACCTTCTGCGGTATGTTCACGAACTATTGCACAGCCAAGGTGTTGCAGCATCGAGCCTGGAACTTGAAATCACAGAGAGCGCATTGATCAACCTCCGTGCGTCGCGCCTCGATCTGCTGCGCGAGCTTCAGAGCAAAGGCGTAAGAATCGCGCTGGATGATTTCGGGACGGGATATGCCTCCCTCGCGTATCTTCGAGATTTGCCGATCGACATCCTGAAGCTAGACCAGTCGTTCATCCGCGGCGGCTCTCAGCAGCGCACTGACCTGCGGATTGTGAAACGCATTGTCCAGATGGCGAAGGACCTTGGCTTGGAAGTCGTCGCGGAGGGGGTCGAGGATGCGGCGATGCTGCGGCGGCTGGGTGATCTCGGCTGCGATCAGGCGCAAGGCTTCTTCATCGCGAAGCCTCTGCCTGCAGAGCGCATCGAGGCTCTGCTGGCCACCGGTTGGGGGGCGGCACTGAAGCAATCGCATGCGTGATTGTCCGGATGCGGCGCGCGAACGCACGTCTCAGTGGTTCAATATGCCGAGCGATAGAGAGACACACCGATCAGGCGTTGCCCTCCAAGTGAGCGGCCGCGCGCTTGGTTTCTTGGAACGGTTGATCCGCGTTTTGATGGATCGTTAGAGGTTCTTCGTCGCGAACGGCCATCGCATCGTACTCGCTTTTGCGGACTAGGGGGACAACGCTTTCACTCGCGCCAACCTTCCGAGCTGGCCGGCGTGCACACGAAGTGTTCGCCTTCATGGCGACGGCGGTGCAGGCCGCCGACGCCCGCAGCCGCGCTCCGGACGAGGCACGCGCGTCGGTGCGCTCGGTGGCAATTTGCGCAGAGGGAGGCGCATAAGCGGCCTTCGGCGGCTTTCACAGCGGTGGGCCCAACCAGCCAACATGATCCTGCTAATCGATGCGATGCTGGTGCTGCTGATTATCTCATCATCACGGCGCCCTGCTCACCCACGCCGTCAAGATCGATCTCTCAGAGGCGTCGAGCCACCTGAACATCACTGACCCGACAGCGCATAGCTCGGCTTGCGCGCGAGCGGGGAAGTGTTCTGGAAACGGGGATCGTGGATAAAGCCGTGGCTTATGGCCGGGATTTCGTATGAGCACCTCACCGGCACCGACAGGCCGCTTACATGGCGCGTTAAACTCCTTGGCGGCGCCAATATCTGCTGCTTTAAGAGCTCTTTTCTTGGCCAGTGGAGTTAGGTCGCTAGTGTAACCGATGGATCAATCCCGCGAAGTACCTGATTGGGGGTTTCCATGCCTAGCATTTTTGGGGGCCCGTTATTGAGCTGGTCGAGGCATCTGTCGCATTGTGAAGGCGACGGTAAGTGGCTGCCGACGCTTGACAGGCGTGCCGCGTATGGACAAATACTGGATCTAAATTGTCAGGAAGTGTGTGGCATAGAGGCGGCAAGGCGGCATTGCGCCGCTCCAGGGATCGGTGGTGGACCTGCCTCGGCAAAACGCGAGCCGCCCACGCCCACCGCCAATTTCTTCGCAACATCGGAGTGCCCGGAAGAGCATCCATGGCGGAACATTTCGTACGGGTGGCAAGCGTATCCGAGCTGGCGGCCGGCAGAATGAAATGCATCCAGGTGCAGGGGCGGCGTATCCTGTTGGTCAATGTGGGCGGGACTTTCCATGCCGCGGACGGCCTGTGTACCCATGAAGAGGCCCCGCTGTGCAACGGCTCCCTGAAGGAGCACTATGTGAAGTGCCCCCTGCACGGCAGCCGCTTCGACCTGCACACGGGCGAGCCCATGGAGGAGCCCGCCGACGTCCCGCTGACCATCTATCCGGTAAGGATTGACGGCGACGACGTGTTCGTCCGCCTGAGCTGACAGGAGCACCCATGAGCATTTCAGCCGAGAGCCTCCCCGACGACCCAAGAGTACTGATGCGCTCCATCATCCAGCGCATCGCCACCGGACCCGAGCTGTCCAAGGACATCAGCCGCGCGGAGGCCCGCGAGGGCATGCGTCTGATCCTGGAGGGTGAGGCCGATCCGGTGCAGGCGGCGGTCTTTCTCATCGCCCTGCGCATGAAGCGCGAGACGGACGATGAGAACATCGGCGTGCTGGAGGCCATTCGCGACGTAACCGAGAAGGTCACTGCACCGGTCGACGAAGTGGTGGCAATCTCCGACCCCTACGACGGATACAACCGCACTATCCCCGCCTCACCGTTCCTGGCGCCGGTACTGGCCGCCTGCGGCGTCCACGCCGTGAGCGAAGGCGTGGAGAGCATGGGGCCGAAGTACGGGGTTACCCACCGTCAAGTACTGCGTGCCGCCGGCCTGCCCGTCGATCTCAGCCCTGCGGAGGCCGCCGAACGCCTTGCAGACGCCAACGTCGGTTGGGCCTACGTGGACCAGAACCGGTTCTGCCCGAAGCTGCACGCAATGGCCGAGCTGCGCAGCCAGATTGTCAAGCGCCCCTGCATCAGCACGGTCGAGGTGCTGAGCGGCCCGGTACGCGGGCAGAGGAAGACCCATCTGGTCTCCGGCTACGTGCACAAGCCCTATCCACGGCTGTATGCGCTGCTGGCCCGGCACGTAGATTTCGATTCCCTGCTGCTGGTGCGCGGTGTGGAGGGCGGCGTAGTGCCGTCCCTGCGCCAGGCGGGCAGGTGCGTGTATTACCACGACAGGGGGGAAGATCAGCAGCTCGACATCGACCCGCAAGCGCTGGGTATTTACCAGACCGTGCGCGCCGCGCCGCTGCCCGAGAATCTGCCCAAGGGCGCCCGCGCGGGGGACGAGATCGCCATTGCCGTGGACATGGATGCGCTGGCCCAGGCGACCGCCGATGCCGGCCGCGCGGCATTGGAGGGTCGGCCCGGACCGATCTATGACGGCCTGGTCTATTCCGGCGCGCTGGTGCTCCATCACCTGCGCCGCTTCGATAGCCTGGATGGTGCCGCCTCAGCGGTGCGCCAAGTGCTTGACAATGGCAACGCGCGGGCACGGCTGCCAGCCTGAATGCCGGCCTCGGTGCGGCATCCAACGGGCGCGCTCGCCGATCGAGATGCAGCACGTCGGAATAGGCGGTCATTCCAGTGGTGATTCGGATCGAGAAGGCGGTCGGACGCGAGCCCGGCGTCGAAAAGGTGGCGGTGAGCCCGTGCGCACGAGCAGGCGCTCATCGAGTAGGGCCCAAGCATGGCGCGCCCCGGTGTTGCTGCAGACTCGAGGACATCGCCTACACCGTCTCCGATGCGCAAGCTCCGGCGGTACGACGAAGAAGAGGCGCCATTGGTGCACGAAGGGCGGTTCGTGGTCGTGCCGCCGCCGAGCATGTGTCAGCCGCGCTCGTTCACCAACCGGCGCAGATCCGCTAAAATCGCTTCGGTCCCGTCGTCATCCCGCATGAGCACACGGATACGACCGTCTGGAGCAAATCCGAAAACCGCGGAGCTGTGCGACACCGCATAGTCGCCGTTCTCATCAGGTTCGGCGTAGCTATAGGTGACCCGATATCGCTTCGTAAGGGCGCGCAACTCGTCTTGAGTGCCGGTTAAGCCGACGAACTCAGGGCCATAATACTCGGTGTACTTGCGGAGATGTTCAGGATCATCGCGCTCGGGATCAACGCTGACGAATAGAACGCGGACTTGGCGGCGTTCTTCTTCCGGCAGCTTGTCGAGCACAGTTGAGAGTCGCGCCAGGGTCGTGGGACAGACATCCGGGCACGAGGTGAACCCAAAGAAGAGAAGCGTGGCATTCCCGGCGAAGGCCTTTTCTGTGACGGGAGTTCCTTGTTCACCGGTCAGCGAAAACGCCAGATCCGGCATCACGCCGGAGATATCCTTCGTCTGCCACTCTTCGGACTGGCAGCCTGTTATGGTTGCTGCCAGCAAGGCCGCTGCGAGAAAACGATTGTACATCACATCCTACCTCCGACTGTCGAAATGCGGCCGCCTGTGCCGTCCGGTCCACCGTTCTGGGCGCGCTCGTGACGCTGCCACCGGGAAAGGACGATGAGCATACCGACGACGCTCATCATCGAGGCCGGAATCCAAGTGATTAGTCCGGCCAGGGTTTGGTCAGTATCTGATTGGATCGGCCAAGGCCGCCCACAAACTTCATAGATCCCGTAGGCGGCTGAGTCCGATAGGGCAATATAGGCTCCGATCAGAATCTGCGGAAACATCACCAGGGCCAAGAGGAGGCACCGCTTGCCATAACCGAGACTTCCGTTCGCTCCATCGGGGGCACGAGGGTTCAATACCAGCCACCAAAACAGAATACCATCCACCGCCATGGTCCAATTCATCAGGTTGTACTGGAATCGGCTGAGCATGGCATCGAAGTGTATTGATGGAATCAGCCAGAAATAGATCAGCCCGACAAAGAGAAATCCAGCCGGGGCCGGATGCTGGATGGATTTATAGAGAACCGAAATCGGCGCGCTGTGCCAAAGGCTTTGGGCCCGGTGTCTGGGTCGTTCCGGAAGTGCCCGTACCAATATTGGCAATGGATTCGCAAGCACGATCAGCATCGGCCCGACGTGATGAAGTACGAGGTGCTGAACCCGGTGCATGAAGAAGAGATACTGCGCGAAATAGTCAAACCGCGTCTGAGTGACAAGGTACATCGAGCCCAATCCCACAATGAACCCAGCAATCGCCCAGTTCCCCGGCGGTTCTCCGCGCGAAAGCCCCCGGAAATAAAGGAGGGCGGTGGCGGCGCACAAGGCCGCAATCAGCGGCTCCGCCGTGTACGGGCGGAGGAAGGCGGCGATTTCGGATAGAGGAGGCATGTGGCGGCGAATCAACTCGCGCTGTTGCGAAGCCGCAGACAGACCGGATTGATGGGGGTTGGCAGCTGCTTGCCCTGCGTGCTCGAATCGCAACTCGACTGAGCATGCCATGGAGAGAAGACTGCGTGCAATCCCGATTCCGCGCAAGGTCTCGACCCACTGCAGTACACCGCATAGACCGTTGATTCACAAAGAGGAGGCGAGGGTGCGCTTCGGGGTCCCGCGTCGGCGGATTCTGTCGCGAAGCGCGATCAATGTGGCGCCGACGCATTCGACTCCAATCCTCGCCGCCGGCGTCGTTGCGCTGGTGGGAGCCATAACCGCCTAGCCGATTGCGCCGAGCTGCGGGAAAGTATCCAACAGCCAGTATGAGAAGGCGGACAGCTGCCCGGTGAGAACGGCGACCCCCATGAGCACTACCACGGTCCCAGCGAAGATCTGCAGGGGCCGGGCGATACGACGCAGCAGATCGCTGCGCCGAACCACCAATCCCGTAAAGAGCGCTGATGCCATGAACGGGACTGCTAATCCCAAGGAGTACGTCGCGAGCAGGGTAACCCCGTGGCTTGCGGTCGCCGATACGGCGCTCACCGTTAGGATCGCTCCCAGGATCGGGCCGATGCAGGGCGTCCAGCCGAATGCGAACGCCACACCGAGGAGATAGGTCGGCATCGGGCCCGCAACAGTGGCGGGACCGCGGAAGCGAAAATCGCGTTGAAGCCAGGGAAACTTCAAGAGCCCGGTCATGAACAGGCCAAACAGAATCATAATCGACCCGCCGATCACGCCAGCCTCGTTACGATAGCTGAGCAGGAGCCTACTCAGTGCAGTAGCACTGGCTCCTAGCGCGACGAAAACCGTGGAAAAGCCCAGCACGAAGAGCCCGCTTGACGTGAGAATCGAAATCCGCGCGCGCGCATCACTGTTCACCCGCTCAAGCGCGGAGGAGTGGCCAGCCACATAGGACACGTAGGCAGGCACGAGCGGCAACACGCAAGGCGACAGAAATGAGATTACGCCCGCCAAGAAGGCGGTCAACAGGCCGATGTTGGACGCATCCACGGCGTTACCTCGTTTGTCGTCAGCGCGGTGGGCGGAGCCGCCGCCGCGTTACTGTGACGCTTCCATGTGCGTCTGAAACTCCACGATCGCCTCTGCACTGTCCCATTCCGCGGGACCAAGCTTGCGGCCGATTTCGCGCCCGTTTCTGTCGATGAGGATCGTCGTGGGGATACCCATGACGTTGAGCTTTCCGGCGAGGTCATCGTCGGCCACATACAGGCCGAGGTGCTCTATGCCGTACTCCGCATAGAAGCCCTCGACCGCCGCGGTACCATCCCGATCAATGGATATCGGAAGCACTAGAAAGTCGGCGCCCCCGAGTTTGTTCTGCAGGCGATCGAGAGCCGGCATTTCTTCCCGGCAGGGCGCGCACCAGGTAGCCCAGATATTCAGCAGCACCACTTTGCCGCGGACATCATCCAGGGTGTGATCGAGGCCCTCGAGGTCCTGGAAGGTGAACTCCGGCAGCGTCGAGGGCGTCTCGGCACGCACAAAGCCGAGATCCGATGCGGGCAGCGAGATGGCCGACCGAGGCGATTGCGCGGCGGTACTGTGAAAGACCCACCAACCGAGCGCGGCAAGCGCAACAACGCCCATCGCCCCGAGGAGGGCCAGCCAGCGCCTCACAGGCATTCGCCGGCCCCTGTTCCGTGGAGCGATCATGAGCGGTCCCCGTGGGCTTGAGAACTCTCCCCGCGCAGCCGCTGAACGATTGGCAACAGACGCTTGGCCCAGCCCTCCCGCGTGAGGGGCCCGATGTGCTTATAGGCAACGATCCCATCGGCACCGATCACGTACGTCTCGGGGACTCCGTAGACGCCCCAATCAATGCCCACGCGCCCGTCTAGATCGGCACCGGTTCGCGTATAGGGGTCGCCCAGGGCATCAAGCCAGCGGTCGGCATCCGCAGGGCGGTCTTTGTAGTTCAGGCCGTGAATGGGGATGATTCCGCTGCCCTGCAACTCCATGAGCACGGGATGTTCTTCGCGACATGCAGCGCACCAGGAGGCAAAGACGTTCACCAGCGAAACTTCGCCTTTGAGGTCAACGCTCGACAGTCCCAATGTGCGCCCCTGCACGGGCGGCAAAGTGAACTGCGGAACCGGCTTGCCGATCAGTGGCGAGGGCACTTTCCGGGGGTCAAGAGTCAACCCGACGCCGAGGACTACGGCCAAGCCGATGAACCCTGCCACCGGTAGCCAAAAGCGAATCTTCGGCAGCGGTGCCGCGAGTTTTGGACCTGGACTGGGGCTTTCCGCATTGGAGTCCGACGGGGTCATGGCGCGCACCGATCCTCAATGAGCTCGCTGATCTCGATGGGATTCGAAAAGATTATTGAAGCCCTATCACCGAACATCCCGGCGCGCAGCAACACCGGTGTTCCCTTCGCAGGTCCTTTCGCGCTCGAATCCGTCTTGAAACGCAGGTTGAACTCCCAAAACATCTGCTGTTCGCCGGATGCGCTGGTTACGTAGTAGGTGTCCCCGCAGTAGCGGACACTCTTCACGCGGTGTGTCGCGGGAGCTTCCTTGAGGTTAGGTTTATCCTGCTGCGGCGCCTCCGGCTGCTCTTCGCCGGCTTCCTTAGTCGTTGGCTTTAAGTAAGCGATGAGATCTTTGCGGGCTTGCGCATCAGCGATTCCGGCAAAGATCATCGAGTTCCCCGGGATAAAAGCAGCTGGATCCGCAAGCCAGCGATCGAGGTTTTGCTCATTCCACGTCATGTCCGATGCCCTGAGTGCCGGTGAGTACCGGTGGAAGTCTGAGATACTGCCCGCCTCGCGGCCCCAGATGCGCGCCAGACTGGGCCCGGTGCGGTGAGTATTCGGCTCAACTGAATGGCAGGCCGCACATGCACGGAAGAGCCGCTCGCCGCGCTCCGCGTCACCGGGGGCGTCCCGTGCCGCTGAGAACGGGGTCCACGCCAGCGTTGCCGTCAAGGCTGCCATCTGGAGCGTCATCGCAATCGAAGTCATAGCTTCTTCCTCGTGACTTGGATAGGCGCCCGCCCTTTTGGCTACACGTGACAAAATGCAGGACCAACGCACTGCCAACGGGCCTGAAGGAGAGAAAGCCGATGTAAGGACATCGTGACGGCACCTCGTACCGGAGGTGACGGAGTGCACGGGGTCTGCCCGGGTTTCTCTCGGGCGGAATTTACGCGCTTGCGCGTGGAGGATGAGGATCTGGCGAGAATGCTCGACTCGGAGGGAAATGTACGCGGTCCTGAATTACCGAGGGTGCTCGAAATTCGCGAGCCCAACGGAAATCGTGCGTGGAGTAAACCTGTGCTGAGCAGCCGCTTGCAAAGCAGGTCGTGCTCGAATCTTCGGATGTACGATCAGGACAGTCTCGCCCAGAATTCAGGCTGGCGGACTGGCCTGTAGGGGCGGCCCATTCGTCGGCGACGGAATCGCTCGCAAACCCGCCTGCTGGCGCAGCCACTAGCGGCAGCAAAGTCATCAACGCGGCGAATACGAGAACGATGGATGATCTCATGAGCAGCTAAAGCAGGTCGGTGCTGAGGAAGCTCGGGCGACGGGGCGCAGCAACTGCGCTGCGCCGAGCGAGACCCCACTCCCACGCATTATGACATAAGTCCCCAAGAAATGCTAGCATTGTTTTCAGGCCGCTCCATACGGGTGGCCCGCCATCCCGATACTTACGCGGAGGCCACGTGCCCTGTTCCGCCGTGCAAGTAGATCATCATAGGATAGACATGGGAACCGCTGGGCGGCCGCGATTTCCATCTCAGCGATGTGGCAGCCGGATGTTATCGGAGCATTACGAAAGACGCGTGCAGATGATTCGGGGTCATGGGATTGCGGGGATAGGCGCCAACTCGAGTGCGCGCATATCTGTGAAGTCGACGCGGTCCATATGAGATAGCGCCCGTAGGGGATCCGCATGGCTCTCCAGAGGATATCAGGTCTGACTGTGCACAAAAGTATAGTTTTCGGAGTATTTATCATGCTGCTGATCGGCTTGCCGTCCTTTTCGTGGGGTCAGCCGGAAGCGACCGTGTACAAAGCTCCAAACTGTGGGTGCTGCAAAGGCTACGTCCGCTACCTCGAGGAGAACGGCTACCACGTGAAGGCGATCGACACCGCGGATCTCGATGCGGTCAAGCGCCAGTACGGTGTGTCGTCCGAGCTTGCGGCCTGCCACACGAGCATCATCGACGGCTATGTGGTCGAAGGCCATGTTCCGGTCGTCATAATCGAGAAATTGCTCGGCGAGCGTCCAGACGTGCGCGGAATCTCCTTGCCTGGGATGCCTCAGGGGTCTCCCGGCATGACTGGTGAAAAGGCTGTGCCGTTCGCAATCTACACCTTGGAGGGCACACCTGAGGTCTATACGACGCAGTAGACTGCGGCCGTGCGGCGAGCAGGGCGTCCGACGGCCGGGTATGCGCGATATCACGTACTGTCGAAGTCACCCAATCTGAACTGCAATGCGGCTTAATTCGCTTTCTCCACACCTCAATGGTGCTTCCGGACGCGCCAGCGGCCTCCTGCGTTGTGTGACGCTTGGACCTCACTCGTTGGGCCACCCGAAGAATTCTCCTCTTCCGGATTTTTTGCCCGCACATTCTCCTCCCGCCGCCTCCGGCGCTATCACCTGGCGTACGGGGGCATGGTCGACACGCACGGCGTCTGCGTCCCGACCGCCGACCGCCAGGCGCGTCGCCGCGGAGCAACTCGCCGACGAACGATCTCCACGGGTCATTGCGACGAACGCGTTCTCCAGATCCGGCTTCACCTCGACGAGTTCACCAAGTGGCGCGAGTGCTGCGCGTAATGCGGCGGGAAACGGGGGCTCGGTCGGAGCGGGGAGCGCAGCCGGTCGGCCCACCACTGCACGGTGGCGATGGACTCGGAGGTTGTTGTTCAGTCTGGCCGCCGTCGTATTCAGGCGAAGCCAGATTTAGGTGAAGAGGGCGCAAGCGGTGGGGACGACGGGAGGCGTTTGGGGTATGACCCGCGCGTCGAAGGCAGGCGCATGGCTCGCGTGCAGCGCGATCGCCTTCGCGGGCGTTGTGTTCCTGACGTGGTATGTCGCCGGCCTATTGTATGCGCTGGCTGTTGCCTTCGTCTTGATCGTTGCATTCGGCGATCTGTTACTGGCCGGGTGGGTGAATCTCCGGGCGGGCCACGGGGACCGCGTGCATGGACTCGTCGGCAGCCGGGCGGTGGTCGTGGAGAGATTCCGGATTGAGGCGAATCGTTGTGTAGGCCGCGTCCGCGTCGAAGGAGAGCTCTGGCGGGCGCGCGCGGCGCCGTGTCGGCAGGAGGGGCTCGTGCCGGGACGTGAGGTGGTTGTGACCGAACTCGTGGGATTGTGGTTGGAGGTCCGGCCGCTGGCGGCGCCACACACACGGGCGAGGATTCCCGGGTAGTCGATGTCGGACGGAGGTCTGGGGGTGTGGGTGGCTCGGTGGTGCTGAAAGCCCGCGCAAGCCGCAGCGCCGTATCCGACGATACGACGCTTCACCACGCGACATCTTTGGGTTTTCTTGTCCCTGACCGACGGCAGGCGTTATGGCTTCGGACTGTGAACGACTGCGCTCCGTGGGGAACTCCATAGCATCGTAGATCGTGGCCAAACGGTCGTAGCGGCGGCGAACCGTCCGGTTCGCGGACTCTGGTGGCATTTCCCTTGCACTCTGTCTGGTTGCCCGTGGCCACGGGCGCGCGCCGGGGTATGGCGAACAAACCGCATTGGGGACGCCATTCTCAGGGTGCGACCTGTCGCCCATTGCGCGGGGGGCGCACGCGTAATGACCGACGAATCCTGCACGGGAGATTTCCCCAGTTGCACAGAGCCAGGCTGCCGCCACCCGGAAGCCTTGTGTGGAATCGACGTGACGTGCCCGCCGGCCGCATACAAGCAGCCGATGCATCGCTCTCTGGAACCCACGTTGCAAACCGCGCGCGCGGCGCCGCTCTCCCGACGTACATATATGTGATCGGCTTGAACCACCCTATGTAGGTTTTGTCGATCTGCTCGACATCGAACCCGGCACCCTTCAGAAGCGATTCGGGGTTGCGGTTGAGATGGCAGCCGCCGGCAAATCGCTTCCATGCGGGCGTGAGTCGATCCTGCCACCGCGCAATTCCCGGTTCATCGGACCGTCCATGTTCAGCGAACAGAAAACGGCCGTTCGGTTTGAGCACCCGGCGCGTTTCGTCAAGGGCGGCCTCTACATTTGGAATCGTGCAGAGCGTCCAAGTGCAAAGTGCCGTATCGACGCTGTGATCCGGAAGAGGAATGCGCTCGGCCCCGGTTTGCAACACCTCCACCGGGAAGCGCGCCTCCTGGATGCGCTCCTGCGCCAGACGGAGCAGGGCAGCTGCTGGCTCCAGGGCGAAGAGTCGGCTCACCCGTCTTGGGTTATAAAAGGGCAGATTAAGTCCTGACCCGAAACCCAATTCAAGCACAGCACCCTCGGCTCGGGAGAGTGTCCGCTGGCGAAAGTCCTGCAGGATGCGCAAGCGCATCGCCAAGTCCGTGAGCCGCGGGAGTATGCATCCATCGTACAATCGCATTGAAGTCGCCTGTGCGGTAGTTAAGCTGAATCGGCCGGCTTCCGGACCTTGCGCGCCACGCCGTGTCTGGCCGCGCTGACACCCGTCGGTGGGTCGTCCAGCCTCTTGCGTCGCAAAGCCGCGGCAGCCGACGATCCAGGGCGGGCGTGATTGTCAGATGACGTTAGCACATCGAACGGTCAACGCTGGCGGCGAACGTCCAGACGTCCGCGGAATCTCTTTGCCGGGGATGCCGCAGGGATCTCCCGGGATGACCAGCAGGAAAGCGGCGCCATTTACGATTTACACTCTGAGGGCGGGGGCGCCTGAGGTCTATACGATCCAGTAAGGACAGCGGCGCTGCGGCCGGGGATCCGTACAGCAGCGGTATGTGGTATTGCGTACTTCCTAAACCGCACAAGCGAAGCTATCATCCGCCGCATGCGCTTTCTTCGCACCTCCCCCACGGCCAGGCGGTTCGTAGCAGTCCTCGTCCTTCTTGGACTCGGTGGACAGGCCCAGGCCATGTATGCCTGTGAGGTCATGGGTGGCGAGCCAACCGTGGTCTGCTGTTGCGGGGAGCGGATGACCGATCGGTGCGAGATGGAAGGGCGTTGCGACGGTCGTGACCCTACCCCGAGCGGCACGGACGACTGCTGCGCGGTGACTGAAGCCGAGAGCGGCGACTGGGATGCGGTGGCGAGCGCCGCGTCCATGCAACGAGTCGCTCTCCTGGATGCACCGCAGCCGCCTCCTGCGCTGTCGGACACGTGGACTTCGCTCATCATTCCGCGCGAAGAAAAATTCTCTCGCCTTGCATTCTCGCCTGCACATTCGTCCCCTGCCGGTTCCGGCGCTCTCACCTACCTTCTGACCCTCCGACTTCGCGTCTGACTCCCCGATCTGATCGGCGCACGCGTTCCGCGTGCGCTGCCGCGTGTTTGTGCCCAAATAGCCCGCGTGGACATGCTGACTCGTGCTATTGGCCTAGCAGGACACCATTGGCTTGTGTGTGCGCCTGAATCACCGGTGCCATGGGAAAACAGGGAGGCTGCCCATGGCGGCGTCCTGCAAGATAACAGGAGAGGTTGGAAATGTGGACGCGAAGAAGGTGGTTGAAGAGTGCAGCGGCGTTGGCGGTATCCGCGCCGATTGGTCTACCCGCCGGGGCGCAATCCAATGAGCGCGATCCGGACCTGATCTTGCGTCTGGTGGCAGGCTCTGACCGAATGAAGATCTGGCGGGGCGGGCCGACGGCGGTGCTGCGCTACCGAGGACAGGTGGTTCGCGGACGGCCGGACGCGCTGCGCCCCTCAGGCTCCTACCTCGGTCCGACGTTGGATCTGCGACGCGGTGAACGCGTGCGCGTTCATTTCGAGAACCGGTTGGACGAGCCAAGCATCATCCACTGGCATGGCCTGATCGTTCCCGAGGCAGCGGACGGGCATCCTCGCTTTACCGTGGAACCTGGCGGGGGCTACACGTACGAGTTCACCGTGCGAAACCACGCGGGGACCTACCTGTACCATCCACACCCGCACGGTCGTACAGGGTTCCAGGTTTACCACGGCCTCGCCGGCCTCATCGTCGTGCGGGACCGGAAAGAGCGTTCCGCAGGGCTACCGAATGGGCCCTTTGAACTGCCGCTCGTGCTCCAGGACCGCCGGGTAGGAGCGGACAACCAGCTTCGGTTCAAGGGCATGATGCGAGACGACATGTC
>JGI25321J50212_10002188_pt1 | contig 15083 bp, 14 predicted proteins | sample AutmiccommuBRH23_FD_50212 | JGI IMG/M metagenome (IMG submission 50212)
GAGGCGCGGGGCGGGATCGGACGCTATCTCGATCTCTATAATCGCCGCCGCCCGCATTCGAGCCTTGACGACAAGACACCCGACCAGGCCTACTTCGGTCACCCCAGTATGCTGCTAGTCCGCTTGGCAGCCTAACCCCGGCAGACGATCCACTTACGAATGCGGAAAATCTGTCCGAACAACCGGGACCACTTCACTTTGTTGGGCCGTCAAATCTCGATCACCGAGTTTCTATCAACTTTGTGGACTTCGTCTCGGATGCCTTGAGCGATGGCCGCCGCTTCCGCATTCTGGCCGTTGTCGACGATTTCTCGCGCGAGTGCCTGGGGCTCATCGCCGACACATCGTTGTCAGGCGCTCGTGTTGCCCGCGAACTCGACGAGATCATCGCGCGCCGCGGCAAGCCGAGAATGGTCGGCTTATCCACCGAGACCGTTTTTGTTCTCATATACGCGTCGGGCCATGTGGACATGGACAGGTGGGTATGGGAGTGGGCCGGGGTCGTCGCCCTTAATTTCCTTGTTGTCGTCTTCCTAAAATTCCGATCGCTGCCAACACTCCAGATGCGATTACGATCGCTGCCAGCGTCACATTCGGAACGTAGTACGTCGTGTAGACTTCCCAGCCGAGCAACCGCAGGGCTTCGGACACCTCCGAGTAGATGCCGACAAGATGGCCGCCAAGCGTGCCGGTAATCGCCAACAAGATGCTGCCGAGGATGGCGAGCCCGGCCATGATCCATCGGCCTACGCTGTCCCAAACGACTTCTCCGTGCGTCCACCTTGTGGCGAGCATCAACGCCCAGTACGCCAGTGTCCACGTCGCCAACAACATGTGGTTACGCCCGAGCGGAGTCGACGAGATCGCCTCCCACGGCCAGACCAGGAGGCCAACGCCATAGGCCGTCACACCCGAGACAAGGCCAACGGCCATCAGTGGAACGAGTGCCCGGTCCACCGCCATGGCGAGTGGACCATCAGAGACGGCTCGCAACAGGATGGCCAAGGTCGCCGTCATGAACAGGGCGATTGGAAAGTGAACCAGAACGGTATGATACGCGGCCATGGTCAGGCTCCCTTGCGAGCAAGCAAACTGCTGAGGGCGATTCCGAAACCTATGATCAGAAGGACGCCCGCGATCAACGTCAACAGCCACTGTCGCTTGATGGCGTCGGCGAACTCCGCCTCGACGCCGTAATGGGCGAGTTGGATTTCACTGTGGCGGTACTTGACCGGGACGCCCGCCTTGATCCGGTCGGCGCCGGCATGACTGGCACTGTTGAGGTGAGGCCAGCTGACTTGGCCAGGATAGAACAATACGATCTTGGACCATGCCTGATCCCATTTCGGCGCGTCACCGTCGAACCGGGCCGCGACGAATTCGGCCTCACGCTCGAGCCCCAGCGTCACCGGCAGCGAGACGTAATGCCAACGGCTGCCGAATGCATCGCGGTGAACGGCGAAGCCGACGTTATAGACCCTCTTGTCGACGAAGATCTTGTCGTCGGCCGGGCTTCCCGTGTCCATGGCACGGGATAGCGTCACGTCCCAGTAGCCGTCTGTCCAACGCGCCTTGCCGGACACTTTGATGTCGGCACGCGAGCCGTCTCCCGATCGTAGCAGGCGGCGCGGGATGGTATCGCCCTCCTGCCATGTATGGGTGGCATCGAAGGGAACCGCGGTGGACTCGCTGATGAAGTAAACGTCGTCGAAGCCCAACTTGCGCTGCAACAGGTCATCCCAATTGAGCGCCCGCTTTCCTGACTTTTCGGGGTTCAGCATGAACTGGGGTTGCCGCTTCTCGGCGTCCCAGTTGTTGGTAAAGGGCCCATGCCCCGCGTCGCCGCCGCGCAACTCGAAGACGTACTGATCATCCGAAGCGTCAATCGGGTTCGACCGGTGCGCTCGCCAATGCCATAGGTCAAGAAAGTAACCCGCCTTGCGCAGCGCTTCCAATTCATCCTCGGGCACCACAGACGCCCAGTCGTTGATATTGCTGCGCGTTCCCGGCAGGTGTTTGCCAATCTCGGTCTGCTTTCGCTTCTGTCCTAGGTAAGGGTGCGCCTTGACTTCATCGACCTTTGCCTCGTTGGTGAAAAAGCGCATCCGGTCACCAACGGCGATGTAACCGCCATACCGGGCGAACTCCGGCACGCTGCCGTCGTCCACGAACATGGTAACGCGGTCCTCATAAATGCCTTGCGGCTGCGGACCAGCCACGCTGGCGCCATAGCGCACCCATTTGCCGCCCTCGAATTTCAGCATGTCGTGATAGATCGAGGGCTGCTTGGCCGGCCAGCGGTAACGGAAGAACATTTCTCGTCCATTGTAGGCGGCCTTCACCTGCAACGGTATCGTCAACTCTTTCGGGATGTAGATGTTGCGCGCAATGTCGTTGCTGACGACGCCCGTACCATGAGTCAGCCACGACAGCCCAAGGACACCTAAGAAGATCGCGACGGAAGCATAAAGCAATCTTGTTTTCATGACTACGTCTCCGACTTCCGTCCGGTCTCTCTCCGGGTCTGCCCATCTTTAATGCACAGATGGTTAGCATACGATCGCCCGCCGCTCCTTGATCAAAAACAAAGCCGAGCGCGCTATCCGTGCACGGGCGAAGCGGCGAGCCGCGCCCGGCGACGGGCGGGGATGGCGCCGCCTCCGGAGGGGGTCACGGGCGGGCTTCAGGGCCTCTGGCCGCACGCCCACACCAGCCGCCGCCCCTTGCGCGCAGCGCTCTCCCGCGTGAGCGGGTTCGTTCTGTGGCCCACTCCTGACGAAGTCATTATCGCGGCAACACCCGCCGCCGGGAGGAGCCGTCCACAGCATCAAAAGCGGGTAGCAACACGCACTAGCGAGCTAACAGGCCACATAACCCAATATGCTACACTACTCTCGATCAACATCATCGACTGCTTTGGTGCTCGTGAAATATGGCAACAGTGTCAGAATGAACAAAACTATGACCGTGCTCAGAACGGCCGTCATTTCCATCCCCAACCCTGCGGCCACACCAATCCCGGCGGCGGCCCAAACACCTGCTGCCGTAGTCAAGCCTCTTGTCCGTTGTTGTGCGGTGCCGATGATGATTGCGCCGGCCCCCAGGAAACCGACGCCTTGAACAACACCCTGTATGACGCGCGACATGTCCCCGACTCCTATGCCTGCCTGCATTGGCCCGATCATGAATAACGCGCTGCCCACTGCGACAAGCATATGGGTTCGCACTCCTGCGTTTTTGGATTTCCACTCACGCTCCAAACCAATGATTGCACCAAGCAGCGCAGCAACCAGCAATCGCAGCGAAATGCGCACCGCATCGGCCAGATCTGAAATATCCGAAAATTCAGCAACAATTGTCGCCCAAATCTCTGACCACATCGTCCAAAACCTCCTCGGGCGCATTCGGCCCTATGGCGACTCTAATCACCCGTCGCCCGCCCGATCGCTGGTGCTCGACAGTTCTCGGTGTGTCTATGTTCATCTGGAGCTCAAAAAAAAGAGCTTGATCGGTGATGGGGAGGACATCGAATCATATACGCCGCATCCGAAAAGCTGGAAATCATTCGCCTGGTCGAGCAGTCAGCGTTGCCGGTCGGTGCACGCTTGATCGGCTCGGCATTCCGAAGACGGTGCCGCTGCAGCCTGGACGGTTCGACATCCTGTCTTCGGATGCCTGCACTTCTTCGAACTCATATTATACTATGGCAAGCCATTTAGATCGCCCCTCGCGTCCGTGAACGTATCGTACAGGGGATCGCTATTGCGATCGACGTCATGGGAGTTGCTGGGGGTCCGGTCATGCATCGGTTGGTGCCGTTTGCGGTCGACACTGAAATCGAACACGTCGAAGCGATTATAGTAGCCGGCCAGGTCGTGATGCTGTTTCAGCTCTATGGCGCGGATTAGATCCAGTTCGCCATAGATAATCGTTTCTTCTTCGACCGAGCTTTCGGCAATCACATCGCCTTCGGGTCCGACAATGAACGAACTGGCGCGTGGCGTTGCCATCAACAGCGCCATCGCGGTTTCATCGCCGTCGGCCAGAATCGTCAAAGACGCCTCATCCAGGTAGCTCGAACTGACGATCGAAAACACTTTCCCCTCAAGACAATGGGCAGACACGCGAATGCGGTTGGCCTCGCGCAGGTCGTAGGCTTTTTGCTGTCCGAGCGGATTGCGGAACGGCCATACCGAGGGGAAGCTGGCCGTATGGATCTGCTCGCCCTGGGCGATCAACGAAAACCGCGCGAGTGTGTTGTTGTTCTCACCGCAGATCAACGAGCCAATGCGCCCAATCCGGGTGTTGCAAACCTTGAGACCAGCACCGTCACCGCTCGCCCATACCAGCTTCTCGTAGAACGTCGGCACGAGCTTGCGATGGTGATTCAGAATGCTGCCATCGTCACCGAACAGAATGTTGCTGTTCCAAAGGCACCCGGCACTAACGGTAGAAACTTCCGAGAAGCCAAGGGATACAAAGATCTTGTTGACAGCTGCGGCCTCTGCGATCTGGCGGATTTCAGGGCTGGGCACTGCCAGCGAATTAAGCGCGAAGCGGGTGAAAAACTCATGATTATCGACGGGCTTTCTGTAGGATGTCCAGATCGGGAATCCGGGCACGAACGATTCGGGAAAGACGACGAGTTGCGCACCGCCTTCGGCCGCTTGCTTTATAAGGTTGCACGCCTTGAGGATGGTTGCCGCCTTGTCCAGCATCACGGGCGCCGCAAAAACGCTGGCAACCGTAACGGCTTCGTGGGTCGTGGTCGCGTTAGTCATCATCGGCTGCCTTTTTTCTCACTGAAAGCGGCGTCTTGTCCGCTTGAGATTGCAATATGAATTACGGTGACTTCAGGTAGGTGCCGACCCATTACTGCTCAACCGATGCATCGGCGTACTTTTGCGCATTCCTGCTGCGATCCACATAGACCCATGCCATCCAGGCCGCGAACGCCATCGGTGTGAGAGCGTGCCAGATGGCGCCTTCAATGAAGAGTGTCGCGGTGAACAGGACAGGGCCGACGGCAACGACCGCGTAGCGCTCGCCGGTTGAGAGTTTACGCCCAGGGATAGCGCCGTAAATCGAGGCCGACAGCATCAGCGTTGCAATCGCGAAGGCTCCAACCATTGCCCAGGTTTCAAGGACCAAATTTGGAAACGCCAGCACGTTGGGATAGGCGACGAACAAAAACGGCACGAGGAAGCATACGGCTCCGAGCTTGAAGCATTCCCATGCGGTTCCCATAAAGCTGCCGTTGGAAATCCTGATCGCTGTAAGAATGCCGACGGCCACCGGCGGGGTCAGCGTCGAGAAGATTGCGAAGTAGAAGCCGTAGAAGTTTGCCACCAGCGGCTCTATACCGAGGTCGATCAACGAGGGAACCACGACGATTGCGATGAGTGCATAAGCGGCTGGGGTCGGAAGCCCCATGCCGATGACAAGCGATACGCACATTCCGAGGATCAGGCCAACGGCCAGATTACCAGCGGACATGTCGATCATGAGCCGGCCCAAGGAGAGGCCGGCGCCGGTGGTGACAAGCATCTGAACGAGGATGCCGATCGCCGATAAGATCACCGCCAGCCGCGCACCGGTCAGCGCACCCTCAAGCAGGCCACTTGCAACGCCGGAAGCTGTCGCTCGGTATTCCATGGGCCGCAGAAGACTCATCACTCCGACGATCGCCAATCCCCAGAATGCAGCCATGGGTGCCGAATAGCGGTAGGCCAGCAGGTAGACCAGCACCGTGAATGACGCCAGGAAAGAAGGCGCAATCCATGCAATAAGGCGCCAGTCAACGGGCTGGCGTTTGTAGGGGATGGTCTTGGAGGCGGAGATCACGCAGACGATGCCGGCGAAAACCGCAAACAGATAGAGGGCTGCCGGGATGATCGCTGCAATCGCGATCTCGATGTAAGAGATCCCGAGGATTTCCGACATCAGGAATGCGCCGAGTCCCATAATCGGGGGCAAAAGCTGGCTGCCGGTTGAGGCAAGCACTTCGATTGCTCCGGCCTGATTGCGCGTGAAGCCGGTTCTCACCATGGTCGGAATGGTCATGCTGCCAGACAGTGCGATGTTGCTGACAGACTGCCCCGTAACCATGCCAATCAGCAGGCTCGCCACCATCGCCGAGTATGCTACGCCACCGCGGAACAGGTTACCGATCGCATTCCCCACTTCTCCGAACATGTCGATGACGCGGGTACCATGGAGAGCGCCGCCGTAGACAAGCAGCAGAAAGATTACGTCGGCGGACAGCGGGGCGTAGGTCAGGACACCGCGGGGGCCACCCATGCCGGCCAGGTAGCTCATGATCAAATTGGCGTCGTAGTTGCGGCCGGTCGCGAAGGCCTCTGGAAGCATGTTGCCGAAGGCAAAGTAGGCTGCTCCCAGGATACAGATCAGGGCCAACGGCCATCCCCAGGTCAACCACGTCACCGCGAGGATGACGAAGACCATCACGGCTCCAAAGGCAAAGTCCGTCTGAGAAATGAACGGCTGAGAAAACTCAAGCGTTTTCGCCTGCATCACAAAATAAATGCCGGACGCCAGCATCCCGGCTGCGAGGAGCGAGGTGAAAGCAAACAGGATCCGGCTTGGCGAACGAATTTCCTCTTCACCAGCTGTCACGCCAGTTGCTATTGCCGCACCGCCGCCGTAGCGCCAGGCCAAGTCCGCTATGGCCAGAAGAAAGATGAGCGTCACGTGAATCGTATAGTGCTCCATCGCGCCGGTCAGGGAGGTCCAGACCGTCACAATGGAGTATGCGATCAGGATCAGCGCCAAGAAATAGGAGGGCGCTGCAAGAAGCTTTTTCGAACGGAGGGCTGCCGCTGTCATCGTCTACCATTGATTGTTGATCAGACCGTTGAGATGGCACCCCCGGGTAGGGGAGAAGCTGTGTGGGCCGCGACCCCCCTCATGTCTGTCGCGTTACTTCACGAGCCCGAGTTCCTTGTAGGCGCGCATCGCACCCGGGTGGATGCGCTCGGGTTGGTTGCGCGCCATGTTGGCGATCGAATCGGCATCCCAGATGCCGCCGGTTGCATTATACTTGGCGACGATAGGGCCCATCTTCACCCAAAGCTTGACGAATTCGTAGGCGATATCCTCCGGGAAACTCTTGTGCACCGAAAGCAGCATATTGTTGCCAACCGTCGTCACAACTTCAGGCTGATTGCTCATCGTGTTTGCAGGAATTTCCCGGATCATGAACGGGACTCCGGTTTTTTTGATAGAATCTTCGATATCTGATTTCGGAATACTGACGTAGTGCCATGGCCGCCCTGAAGACATTAGCGTCTTGAAGGGACCTGCCTCGAGGTTTTTTTTGTAATTCATGGCAGAGTGCAAAACGACCGTACCAACATCTGCGCGTCCGTCGAGCAACGCTTCGACGTTGGCGTTGGGTCCAAGTGGACTATAACTTTTGGTTTTTTCGGTGATGCCGAGACCATCGAGAATGAGTCGCTGGGCCATGCCCCATTCGTTCTGGCTAAGCAGTCCGGTCGCAATGCGTTTTCCAACGAAGTCGACCGGGCCCTTGATTGCGTCATCTGTTGCAACGAACAGATTACTTGTCTGGCTCAGTGTGCCGATTACCCGGTAGTCCTTGACCGCCTCCAGTGGCTTATCGAAGAATGGCGGCTTGCCATTCAGCGCGGCCCATTCGACGACCTCCCCCGAGCCGAACATCGTCGTTTTCCAGATACTTGGGTTGACCGCCGCAAAACGCACGTTGTAAACGAAGCCGGGTGCTTCCACCGCTTTCGGGCGGAGCCACTTGTGATGATCTTTCGCGTATGTTTGGACAGTTGCCCACGCTAGGTACGGACCGGTGCCAGCTGGCGACATCATGAGATCGACAGTGACTTCCTTGTCTTCAGCCAGGGCCAGAGGAGTTCCGAGCATCAAGCATGACAAAGCCACGCCTACCGTTCGGACGATACGTCCGCCAATCCCGTTTGATCGTGTCTGCATCAGAACCTCCGAAAAACAATTGGTACCGAGGATGCGACGGTCGCGCCGTTCCGCTGGCCGCCATATGAAGGCAAAGCGCGCCAGCTGACCGCTTTTTGGTTGCGAAAATGGTCAAACGGGGCCGCCCTACTGATTTAGTCTGGCGCAGATGGCATCCATATGCATAATATTATTTATTATCGAAAATCATAGGGTGTAACTATGAAGTGCACATTGCGGCAGTTGCGATACTTCATTTCTGCTTCAGACCTTGGCTCGCTGTCTGCGGCCTCCAAGGCCTTGAACGTTTCGCAGCCGTCCGTATCCGTTGCGATTAGTCAGCTTGAAAAAAGTTACGGAGTAGAGCTATTCTTGCGTAAGAATTCTGTCGGGATCAATCTGACAACAGCCGGCCAAATTGTACTACGTGAAGCCCGAATGCTGGTCGCCCATGCGAACGATTTCGACGCACTCGCAACGGATGTGGCGCACGAAGTGTCTGGTGAAATCAGAGTCGCCTCGTTTGTGAACATCGCGCCGATCTACATGGCGGCGATCATTCGGTCGTTCAAGAAGCTCTATCCGGATGTAACTGTAACAACTCTTATCGGCCATCAGGAGGACGTCTTAAACAGCATCCAATCGGGTCAGTTTGAAGTCGCGCTGACCTTCGATCTCGGCTTGTCGAACGAATACGAGATTGATATTGGGAAGACGCTGCCGCCAAAGCTTGTTGTGCACGCAGATCATGCAATCGCAAGCCAGAAATCTGCAGTTTTAGGCGATGTTGCTCACGAGCGATTCATCTACCTCGACCTGCCGATTAGCCGTGAATACTTCTTCTCGTTGTTTGAACAAGAAGGGCGGAGGCCAGAATTGACAACGGCTGTTGGCTCGTTCGAGACCATTCGATCGTATGTTGGGAACCGGTTGGGATATTCTATCCTCAATCTAGTGCCGCGGAATGCAACCAACTACGATGGAACGAAGGTTCGATATATTCCACTTCACGGCGACCACCGCCCGTTGAACATTTGCTGCGTCAGCCTAAAGCGCGTGGTGCAACGCCGCGCGATCGTCGCTTTCATCGAGCACTTCAAGAACTTCTTCGCTCGGCTCCCGAAGGACTGAGAGTTGGTATTCCAACGAGGACCTACACGGCAAAAGCATCGCTGAGTCGGTCTACTACGCCCAGGGGGACATAACTTGAAGCGCTGCAACCTGCGACACTGTCACGTATGCAAAGCCTGCCCGATCAGGGAAACCGCCGCGGCGAGTCTGAAGGGTGTGCTGGGTAATGAAAATTTCGCAGAGAAGGGGCTGCACCATGGACACGGCACAGCCTTCAGACTCGCAGTGCAAGGAAAACAATATCAGGCGATGAAGAGACCGCTGTCGACCAGCAAGCTACCCGTGCCGACTGAAGGATCCTGGACCTCGTAACCCATGTCGCTAAGCGCTGCGACCGTCGTATCCGACAGTTGCGTCTGCTCGCCGAATGCGATGAAGCCGGTCATCAACTCGTTTGACATCGGCACGCCACCGGGCTGGAACTGGTATTCGTCCCAATGCGAACCGGCGGTTCCAATCCCGCCATCGCTTTCGATCGGAACCAGTCCGCCGTATGCCGTCGTCGCGCCGCTGCCGATGAAATTTCCCCCGTCGGTCAGTCCGAGGTTGTCGAAGATGAGGCCGGCAAATCCGATCGCATGCACCATTTCGTGCAGTACTATATCGTCCCAGGTGTCGAACCAGCCTTCGCCGACGGAGTTTTTCAGGTCTGTTGAATCGAGTGTCATGGTCGACGTGACCGGCAGCCATTGGTCGACCGAGCCGGGGTCTCTGACGGCTGTGATCTGCGTTTGGGCTAGAGTGTTGCCGCCGAACAGGCTGCCTGAGCCGTCGAGACGCCCGGTGCTGACCGAGATGACGATGTCGTCCACGAAGTTCAAGTTAAGATCGGTATCGTCTCTGATGTCGCCGACGATGATGGAGCTGAGCGTATCGGCAGCCCAGGTGACAATAGCTTGCTGCTCAGCCGTCCAGCGTCCGCTGAAATCGATTTGGATGTTGAACTCGTTCGCGTCATCCACCGAATCGTCGCCGCTGACGTAAGTTGTAAAGAGCGATCCGCCCTTGCCACCGCCACCGCCACTGCCGCCGCCAGCGCCACTTGGTGGGCCTGCCGCTCCGCCTTTCGCCCCGACTGGGTCTGCGTCGTCAAGCCTGATCGCGCTTTGAACCGGCAGCGCATCGGAACCTGCTGCACCGAGTTGGAAGTGCTGAGCGGGCCGGATGGCCTCCTCGCCCCAAACATTCCAGGGCCCGGACGTACCGTTCGGGGTGAAGGCATCGAACGCATAGGTGGCTATTTCGAAGCCGGGCGTCGCGCTTGCGATCTGCAACCCTGAAGTCGCAGTATCAGTTAGCGGTAATGAGAGATTTTCGTGCGAGCCACGTCCGCTCGACCCATGGAAGGTAGCGGCGTCTGCATCGTCAAACATGTCGAGCAGCTGTTGGTATGCGGTTTCAAGTGGCTGCAACTTGTCCGGCAATCCGCTCATCGGAGGGCTTGCAGACAACTCATCGGGCAGCGCCGAGAGGTCGATCGACGCGTACCCAGATTGGTCGTCCTCGAGAAAGCCTTCTCTCATTGCCAACCCGAAAGAACTATTTCCGTGCATGACGCTTCCTTTGCTGCTCAGTGCAGAAGAACTTTCGGAAGCAAACGAAATTGCAGTAAAAGTATCAATCAATTCGATCCATTATCGATACCACTTAACAAACATGCCTATTCGGAATCATGGTTATCAAGCTGGCTTGACAATTCCTCTTTGCAGGCCGTGGCGGTCGCGCCGGCCTGACGACACGGCAGTACGCGCATTTGGTCGAGGAATGGGTGGCGATCGAGAGTACTGTTCGATACCTGGGATCGAGGTCGATGACGCCATCGAGATTGCCGAGAAGATCGACATCTGAAGCACTGAGGCAGTGCTCGGGGGCTCTGCCGATTAAGTCACTGGCAATGCGGCAGCTAATCCTCCGATTCCGGACGCCCGAGATCAGCGGTGCCGTTCACGGAGCGATGCGCCAAGCAATGGCCGCTTGTGGGATAGACCGCCTATCGATTGCCGAGGCCCCAACGTCATGGGCCAACCGCCTTACGCTGCGCAAGGACCCTCAGTCGAAGTGTGCTTTCTTAGCCTGATCGTTCAGCGCAGCAGGATCAGTGAGGACGAGGTCCGGGCGCGCCATGAGGCAGGCGGCCGCGCCTAAGAAGTCTGGTTGATCCGGCCTGCAAAAAACAAGTTCTCGCCAACCTGAGGTCACGGCGATGGATGCCGAGAAGGTCTGTTGGCTGGCGGCTTGGATCAACCGCCAGCGGCCTATTAGACCGGGCCAGGTGTTGCGATGCTCAGGGCATTTTCCTGCTGTAACTGTCCGTCACCGACGCTTCATTCAGCTGCCGTGCCTCAACCTTGAGATCCTTGACTTGGTCGGAGATTGCCTGCCGCACGGCGTCACCAGCCGGCGGCTTGGCGTTCATTCCTGTTAGTTATCGTCACCCTCCTGGGGCAACGATGAACCGGAAAGTCTCTACGCAATCAGCTCCGTTTTGTCCGCTGACGGTGAACGTATTTTGTCGGCCCTGGCCGATGTACAGACGCATCGTCACCAGCGACGTTGATTATTGTCTCGTCGCCTCCTTCAATATTCTGAGCGTCACAAGTCAGACACCATCTGACGCCCGTAGGCGCATGATCAAGGAAGACAGTGCCGCCAATGCTCATTTCCACGGCCGCAGCGATGATAACTGATCCGAAGCCTTGTCGCTTGGGCTTGGGGACAGGAGGGCCACCGCTTTCAAGCCAGCGCATTATAAACAACTTCTGCCCGTCCGCGGCGTGCTCAAGGCTCCAGACCACGTCGACGCGCCCGGCTTCGTTGGAAATTGCGCCATACTTAGCGGCATTCGTCGCAAGTTCGTGCAGCGCCATACCGATGGCCTGTGACGCTTTCGATGTGAGTGAGACTGGCGGCCCCTCACAAAAAATGCGCGTGCCAAATAGGTCGGAGAAGTGGCTGAGCTGCGCGTGCACGAGATCGGCGAGCGGACTTGCCTTCAAACGATTATTGATAAGCAGGTCTTGGGCAGCAACGAGCGATTGGATACGCTCATCGAAGCGATCCAGGAGGTCTTTCGGGCTGCTCGAAAACGTCCGGTGAGCAATCGCCTGTATGAGGGTCAGTATGTTTTTAACCCGATGGTTGATCTCGTTCATTAGAAGCTCGGCTCTTTGCTCATGCTCCTGCTGAGCAGTAACATCGGTGTGCGTGCCGATCCATTTCCAAAGACTACCATCCTCCCGGAACAGGGGTACCGCGCGCGACAGAAACCAGCGGTATGAACCGTCCTTACCTCTAAGTGGGAACGTGTCCTCCCATTCTTCGCCTGTCTCCAAGCTTCGTTGGATGCGGTTTTTCACCCGCTCCAGATGCTCGGGATGAATGGCCCGTGCCCACTTCCAGTCATGCATCTTATTGACTGTAGTGCCCGCATATTCATACCAGCGGTTATTATACCAGCAGACGGCACCCTGTCTGTCAGCAATCCAGGCAAGCTGAGGGATTGAGTTGACGAGCGTACGAAACCGTACCTCGTTAGCCTGCAGCTCCGCACGAGAGATGTCGTGAGCGATCGTGGAGGCCCCAATGACTTTGCCCGAACGATCGGTCAGCGGTGAGACGGTGATAGCAACATTGAGTCGATGCCCTTGCTTATCCCGTCGAACAGTTTCAAATCTTTCAATTACTTCACCGGATCGAATTCGCTGGAGAATACTGTCTTCTTCGAGAATCCTGTCGTCCGGATATATTCGGCTAATCGGTTCTCCAATTATTTCATCCGCAGTCCAACCGAATATGCGCTCCGCCGCGCGATTCCAGCTTTGAACAATGCCATACACATCCTTTGAAATAAGTGCATCGAAGGACTGCTCCACGATGCAGGCAAGATGAGCCTGGTGCAGCGTCGAAGCAGCATTATGATTTGACTGAGTCATAACGTGCCAACTAATAACAAAGTTAAGCCGCATGTAATAAAAAGGTCTACCACGGCCACTGCGTTGGTCAACCTGCGCCTGCAATATGGTCGATCACTTTCTGGCCGAACTAACTCCCAGAGTCGAGAACGTCTTTCCAGCGACGGTTTGCCGGCGCCCTCTCGCAGGTTGGTCTGCGTCAATCGGCAATCCGGCTGGCACTCGCCAGTTTCAACATCGGTGTCTAACTGATCAGCTTATTTTTTTGTCTTTGCCGTGCTGTTGTTTGCCCGCGCCCTGCATATTAAGCAGAATTTGCCGCTAACCGTATTTGGTATCCCCGCCATGCCATAGGCTCGCTCAGTGCGGTGTGGCTGCTTTCGCAGCGTGATAGACCGCGATACCCCAATCAGCAACGAAGTGCCGAGCCCGACCGAAAGGGGTCATTATCGAAAGGGGATATCACTCGCTTTAGAGCGACGGCATAGAAGCCGTTCCGTTCGGTGGATCTTGCGCAAGGCGAGCGTATTTTGCCCAGGCGGAGCTCGACCGCCGATGGAAGCCATGATCAGCTTCGTCGATGCGTACCGAGACGACCACGGGGTCACGTCGGAGACGTGCTGCGCACATGGCCGATCTGCAAGGTACTGCCGATCGCCCCGTCAACCTACCGCGCCCACGTTGCACGACGCGCCGATCCTGCGACGGCACCCCCGCGCATCAAGCGCGACATCGTCCTGTGTGCAGAGATCAAAAGGGTTTTCGATGAGAACTATCAGGTCTACGGCGTGCGCAAAGTGTGGCGGCAGATGCTGCGGGAGGGACACGCGATCGCCCGCTGCACGGTCGCCAGGCTGATGAGGAAAATGGGTTTACAAGGGGTAATCCGGGGCAAGCGCCTGCGGACCACGGTGAGCGACAAAGCCAAGCCCTGTCCGCTCGATCACGTGAATCGCCAGTTCCGTGCATCACGACCAAACATGCTGTGGGTCTCGGACTTCACCTACGTCGCGACGTGGAGCGGGTTCGTCTACGTAGCCTTCGTCATCGACGCCTACGCTCGTCGGATTGTCGGCTGGCGCGTGTCGCGATCGGCGCACGCGGGCTTCGTGCTCGATGCGCTGGAACAGGCAAACCATGATCGAAAGCCCGTCTCCGGCGGCGGTCTGGTGCACCATAGCGACCGAGGCGTGCAGTACGTCTCGATCAAGTACACCGAGCGTCTCGCCGAGGCCGGCCTCGTGCCGTCGGTCGGCAGCGTCGGCGACAGCTACGACGTCGTGCCGGAGGCGCGCTTTCAGCGCGACGCACTCGCCGTTTTGTTGTCGGTGCGTGCTGGATTGCGTGCGTGCGAAATCGCCGGCCTCACGTGGGGCATGTTTGTTGACCCACACAATCGCATTCTGCACTTGCAGATCTCAAGCGCGGAGTGAAACCCGGCGCTTTTGAACCCGATCAGCCGGTAGTCCGATCGGCACGTGGTGGCCATATGCGCGCAAACAGCATCGTTAATTGGTTCGTCGCAACATATCGCGAACTCGGACTCGAAGGCTGCTCGTCGCACTCAGGCGGAAGAACATTCATCACCGAGGCCGCACGCTGCGCACATCGGGCTGGGGCAAACCTTCGCGATGATCAGGTTCTTGCGGAACATCGCCCCATAGAAACCACTCAAGGATGTCTGAAAAATAATGAATTAACCCATTGAAAACATTGGTCGGAGCGGGGAGATTCGAACTCCCGACCCCTTGCTCCCGAAGCAAGTGCGCTACCAGGCTGCGCTACGCTCCGATTTTCATGCTTTTGCGCCGATCCAAGATGCCATCTTCGGGCTTCGGCGAGCCGCCATCGGGAGTGGCGGCCATTGGCAAGGCGGCCCTTATAGACCTGCGAGTCCCCTCCCGCAAGCGGCTCTAGTGGCCCGTCGCGCCAAAATCGCAACATGGCCCCGACCGCGTCCGATTTTGGCGCGGCACAAGGGCCACTAGAGAAATCATGGACTTAGTGAGGCGTTGATCGCGCCATAGTTGACACCTCGCCAGCCGCGCCGTCGGTCAACTATGGCGCGACACCACA
>JGI25321J50212_10002193_pt1 | contig 15069 bp, 9 predicted proteins | sample AutmiccommuBRH23_FD_50212 | JGI IMG/M metagenome (IMG submission 50212)
GCGAGGTCCTTCAGGAACAGCGCATTCATCGTGCCCTTGAGGCCGACATGCAGATGTGAGACCTCGCCTTCGGACAGGGTGAACAACTTCACGTCAGCATAGGACATGCGCTTGAAAATGCCGGCGATATCCTCCTGATCACGCGACAGCCTGTCCATCGCTTCCGCAAGGATCAAGTTGAACCGGCCGCGAGAGGCATCGGATAACAGGGCCTGGATGCCGGGACGGAGCAGTGAGGCGCCGGAGATGGCGTGATCAGAATATTCTTCAACAATCTGCCAGCCCTGCTTCTCTGCATGAAGCCTGCACATGCGGAACTGGTCGGCAATGGATGCATCACGTTGATTGTCGGAAGAATAACGGGCGTAAAGCGCAACCTTCATGCGACAGCCTCCTTACCTGGGGAGGCGGTCCCGCTCCTGGCGTGCCGTCTCAGCATTGACGAAATCCCGCGCGGCCTGTCGGGCCAGAAGGCGAACCAGATCCACGAGGCGGGGATCGGATCTGGTGGGTGCGATACGCGTTGCATCGGCGTTCGTCGCTTCGACGACCAGTTGCAGAGTCTCTGCTGTGGTTTGCCGCTGACGTGCCACGCGTGAGCCATCCCTTCCCGTTGCGCCGAGTTGCGCAAAGCAAAAGATGACAGGCTGACGTTATTCCTCAAGGAAAATCCGTATGGAAAAACAGCGGGTTGAGGGAATGCTTCTCGCGTCTCTTCGTGGCGCGTCGCAAAATCGGATAGGCCCTCGTCGTAAACAACGGCGGCAGGCATTCCTGAATTCTGATCCATCTCGATGTGCATACGCTTATGCCGCGTTGGTTCGGGTCCCCGTGCTGTCCCCTGAAGGCTGGTCCTCAGCATGGCCCATGCCGGTGGCATAAGGCAAGTGTCGAAGCCGGCGGCGCTGAATATCCGGGCTGACAGGATGGCACCATTCTCCGTCATGGCTGCCAAGACCCTCTCAATAGCGGAAAATCGGGGATTTCAAGGAATCCGTGTTTCTGCATGACACTTCGCTTGACGCAACATAGCCTGGCCGTATGAGTTCAGATGACTGGTCAGATCAGGAGAACGATGCGGTCGTCGCATCCTACTTCGCTATGCTCAGCGATGAGCTATCTGGTCGCCCCTACAACAAGGCAGCTCAGAACAGACTGCTGCAAGAGCAGACTGGCCGCGGTCGCGGATCTGTCGAGTTCAAGCTTGGCAATGTTTCGGCCGCCTTCCAGGCCTTTGCGTTGCCAATGATTAGGGGTTACAAGCCTCGGCCTAATTTTCAGATGTCGTTGGCCGATGCCGTCTCAGGCTGGCTCGCCCGATACCCTGAATGGGAAATGGCACTCCACCGCAAGGAGATCAGCCAGATGGCGGAGCCTGCTGCGCTCTTCGTCGGTGTGGCACCGACATTGCGGAATGCGCCTCCGCCAGACGGATTGAACCAGTTGCAGCGGATCGCCCCCCACTTCGACGTTGCAGGCCGAGACGAATGCAATCGTGCCTTGGGTCATGCCGGAGAGCAGCGTGTCTTTGAGTATGAGAGATGGCTCCTTCGGCAACGGGACCGTGAGGACCTAGCGCGCCGCGTGCGATGGGTGTCCCAAGAGGATGGAGACGGTGCCGGCTACGACATTGCCAGCTTTACATCTGAGGGGCGTGAGCGCCTGATTGAGGTGAAAACAACCAATGGCTGGGAGCGCACGCCGTTCCACATAGCGCCGTGACGACTGGTACCTGTTCCGGCTCTACGATTTCGCGCAGGAACCCAAAGCCTTCGAGTTGCGCCCGCCGCTTGACGCGCATGTCGCTCTGACGGCCACCAGCTGTCAGTAGTGAACTTGAAGGATTTTGTATGAAAGCCGATTGGTTGAGCGAATCGCGGCGGAGGCCGAGTGTCGCTCCCTTGGATGACTGGACGGTCATGCGAAAAAGCTACGTTTAAAATTAGGTAGATATGACGAACCAGATGCCAAGTACCAAAAGTCTTCCTTCTTTCTGATGCCCGATTTCGACCCGCCTAAAGGTGGCGCATCGGCCTGTGTCGGGCATGAGAAAGACGTAGAGGTACCTGCTTGGTCTCATTCTTAATGTCGCGGCTGGAGGCGGTAAACGGTGAAGACGCTACGGGAGGTGGGCGGCCAGCAATGCTGCCAATTGTACCGCGAGTTTGATTGACTTGACGAGTTTCCGTCAGAGCATTCAACGCTTGGGTTGAACCTCTTTTCAGCCAGCCGCGTAATACGGCCGGAAACGTCCTGCGATCTCGGCAAGGTCCTTGAGACAATCGGTTTCGGCGTCCTCGGTTCGGAGGTAGAGATTGATGCTCTTGTGCAGGCCGTTCGAACCGACGCGAATCGCGGTGATCGACGCCCTGGCGGCAGCGTCCCGTAAGAGCCAGTCGGGAACTTGACACCGCGATCTGCGGCCAAGAGCTGAAGCATCAGGTCCGCGTTCTCGATGGCGATGCGTCTCTTCGGGTGACATTTCACGGAAACCATGAACCGTGAATATACGTCCACCCGACCCGGCGTGACCCGTACCGTCAGCAAATTCTCGGCCACTTGCTCGGCAGGCTCGATGAGGGCGCGACCCGTAAGCTAATGGTCGTTGCGAACGGCCAACATGAACTCGCAGTCGAAAACCGGCCGGAAGAGGAGATCTGGAGAACGCCCCGGACCGGGGGTGACCAGCACGTCGATTTAATGGGCCATTAGCGCAGCGACGCCGTCAAACCGAAAGGCCGTGCGCACTTCGAGATCTACATCGGGCCACTCGGCAAGATAGGGACCTGTCACCGTCATCAGCTATTCCTCGCAAGGAGTGGCACTCCATGCCGAGCCGCAGGGCAACCCTGCGGCCGCGCGCCATATCAGCTAGGACACCTTCGGTGTGCTCAAATCAGTCACCAAACGTTCGGCGAGCGAGAGCAGATATTCCCCGGCAAGCGTCAGTTGGGGTTCACACCCTGCCGACATGAGTTAGAGTTCTAGGACTTCGAATCGGAGATGCCTTGGACGCTAAGATTACAACGGATGTCATCGACGAACTTTTCGCTGCCCATCCTTGTGCTGCGGACGATCACTTCCCGTTCCGCCTGGTCAAGAGCGAGGACTCCAGTGGTGTCATCTTCTCAGGAGTGGTGCGTCTAACCTCATTTCCTTGGGATGGTGGAGGCGGTCGCACCGACCTGCACGACATTTTCGGTCTTATGTGGGCGGCGGCTATGAGAGCGACGGGGGCGTCTTCGCCCAGTGTTTGGTTCGAGGTCGGGATGGGGGGCAGTCCCGAGATCTACAGTCGATTCATGTTCTTCAGCCAGCCCTACAACTCGGCCCTAAGCGCCGACGAGAGCGAACGTGTCGGCCTAAGGCTGGCGGCCCACACAGCTTGGATTGCGCATATTCTGTGGGAGGCATTTCAACTTGCCCCCGCTGACGTAGTTGAACCTAAATGGTGGGATGAGCCAAGGCCCAAGTGGATCGCCGGCCTCTCAGGCGTTGTTCCTGGCGTTAAGGATTGGATCTGGGTCACCAGAGAAAATCCGAACTGGGAGTATCTGGTCGCCGGGGACAACTCGGTTTCGATTGTGCGCTTGAATTCCGACGCGCGTGATGCCTTGAATGAGATGGTGCCGTTCTATCGACCAAACCCCATATCCTTCTCTGGCTACAGCATCTACACGGAGCATGGCCTCGTGAACTGTGTCCCAGAGACGGTTATTCAGCGGGGCGTCGACATCCTTAGCCGGATTGACGGGCTGATCGAGGAAAAGGATATTATCGTTATTCCCATCGACTCCCATTGTGTATTCATCGGGCGACGCTCCATTGTTGCACTCGCCGGCCGGTTTGACACATCCCGATACGATCAGCTCCGGGAGGAATGGAAAAAACTGAATGCGTCACAATCTGCGGTATTTCACGTTGGTGTACGTTGGGTATGGAATACACCACTGAACCCTGCGCGTTTCGAAGCGTTGGTTGAAGCTTTGCTCTCAGACGAACAAGGGCTTCAATGGATCAGAGCCGCTGGTCCGCCTTTCGAACGTGACCAAGGCCGAGATCTTGTGGCGACCTGGTTCACGCCCCCCGGGTTACCTGGGGGGGAGGTTCACCATCAAACTGCGGCTAAGCGGCGAAAGATCATCGTACAAGTGAAGTCGCGAAAAAGGACAGTAGGCAAAAGCGATGTTCGAGACTTACGCGACACCGTCGAGCGTCACAGCGCCGACGGCTTCTTGCTTGTAGCGCATCCTGGTTGGTCGAACGATCTTTTCAACTACTGTGAGGCCTTGGTAGGGAAAGGAGTCTGGGTCGACCTTTGGGGGCCGATTCAATTGGAGGAGCGCCTAAGAGCCCGCCCATACATTTCTGAAAGGTTCACAGATTTAGTTCGTCGATCAGGGTGAGCTTCCCGTGTCCAGTAAGTGCTTCGATGTCTGGTCTGGGTCGAGCCAAGGGGATGGGCTGTTTTCACGAGTGCACCAAAAAATATGGGCCATAGGCGTATGCGATCGAACTTAGATCTTGCCACGCGGCGAATTTCTCATTCGGATCTGGGCAGGGCTAGGCACGCCTTAGAGGGTTCTCCTGAAGTCGCCATTTCTGCAGAAGATTAAGCGACATCATTGTATGCCCTCCGGTGCAAGGGTAAAATATAGTTGGATCAAGTACCACCAAGCATCAGAGTGTTATTCCCAAGGGGAGAGAAATACTAACTATGTCCTTTACGATCTCTGCCCGAACCATCTTAGAACTTGGAAAGGAGCTTATAAGCTCCGATGACGTGGCGCTATATGAGCTCTTGAAGAACTCGATCGATGCTGGGTCGACGCTTACCAAGATACACATTCAGGCAGTCGTGCCGTCGTCTGCCGTGCGACGGGAATTGGAGCCATTTCCTGGCACGAAAACCATAGAAACCAGCATAGCTAACATCACAAAGGCATTCTTTCCCACAGCGCCCAAACAGTTGGTCGATGGCTTCCTGTCCCGGCTGAAAGACCACCAGGGCGACGAGGACAAGTATAAAAAGCGCCTCGCGGAAGCCTTTGAATACTATAACTGGATACGCGTCTTGGACGACGGTCATGGAATGTCACACGAAGACATCCAAAGCATTTATCTCCGCATCGGTACTCGTTCAAGACGTGCAGCCAACACCAGCGGTTCGTCCTATCTGGGTGACAAAGGGGTGGGCCGTCTTTCTGCAATGAGGTTGGGAGACAGGCTTAGCTTGCAAAGCACCAAGGCAGATGAATCCTTCTGGACCGATCTAGACATCCCATGGGATAGATTTTCTCATGATTCAGACGATGACCTCGATGAAATTGAACTGAGCCCGGTTCGCGGTCGTCAAAAGAACGATTCAAAAGAGCATGGTACGATCGTCCACATTTCAAGGCTGAACTCGGACTGGTCATTTGAGAAATTCCACGAAGTAGTTTCGGGACGAATAGCTAGGCTGATTGACCCCTTTGAACCAGGGCGCGCGAACAAAATCGTCGAAATCAGATACAATGGCGTGCGTGCGCTCGTGCCATCGGTGCCGCAGAGCTTGCTGGACTACGCGCACGCGGAATGCCACGTCAGATTCTTCTTTGACAAGTCCGATCCCAAAGACCAAGGGCTGGACGGCCGGGGCGTGCCCACTATCTTGGGGACAGTGAACTACAAGCTTCGCGGCAAGAGCCGCAGCGTACGTCAGCGAGGTGCGGAGATATACTCTCTGGCGCAGACTACCCTTGGGAAACGCGGCAAGCGAGGTCACGCGGCAACCGCATCACAGCCAATAAGTGGGAAGGCTCTTCATGATCTAGGAGAGTTTTCTTGCGACGTTTACTGGTATAATCGCCGTATAGTTGAGGCCATTTCTGACCTGACCGAAAATCAGCGCGGGACCCGCGAAGCTATCGGTCAATGGTCTGGAGGCCCGATGCTTTATCGGCACGGTTTTCGTATTTTGCCGTACGGGGATCCGGACGACGATTGGTTAGGTCTCGATCGAGACGCATTTGGTAGGTCCGGTTTCAAGTTGAACCGGCAGCAAGTGATCGGTCGAGTGTCCGTATCTGCCTCGCATGCTGCCCTAAGTGAGCAGACAAACCGAGAGGGGCTTGTGCAGTCGGATGCGGCTGATGCGCTCTCTACTATTCTCACCTGGCTACTTCACAACGAACTCAGGAACCTCATCAACGACGCTGACGAAGAGGAACAAATTTCAAAGAGAGACGCTGAAGCCGGAACGATGGCCTTTCGACATACGCAAGAGCAAGTCTCAGACGCTCTATCTGCTCTCAAAAACAGGATCTCTGCGGACAACAAGCAGTACATTCAGCGGCTGGAGACGGAGGTGAATGCGTTGGCGGGCCAATGCGCTTCGCTTCTTTCTCGCCTAGATCAATCGGTACGCGAGGCCCAAAAAGATCGCGAGAAATTTGTCCACCTTGCCGGAGTCGGGCTTATCACGGAGTTCATTTTCCATGAACTCGACCGTTCCGTTTCGCACACACTCACGCTCATTACCTCCGCGCGCCGCGACATGCGGGAGGCCGCGTTGGAGAGCCTTGAAGCTCAGCTGAAGACTCTGCAGAAGAGGGTTTCCCAGTTCGATGAAATGACCGGGGAGAAGCGCCAGACCAAGGTGGAGTGTGACTTAAAGGAAGTGTTGGAACTAGTACTTGCTGGCCATGACAGTGAATTCTCGCGGCACAAAATCTCGGTTGAGATCGTGGGCTTGGAAGAAAAATTCAATGTTCGCGCCGTTCGGGGCATGCTGATTCAAATCTTTGAGAACCTAGTCGCAAACGCCACCTATTGGTTGAAGCAGCAAGGCCGTTACTCTGGCGGGTTCGAACCGAAGATTATCGTAGGCTTTGACCGGCAAAAGCGTGCTTTGCACATCATCGACAACGGTCCAGGCTTTGATGAGGACAGAAGCGAATTGATCTTTCAGCCGTTCGTTTCGTCGAAGCCTCCAGGGCAGGGGCGGGGGCTCGGGCTCTACATCTCGCGGGACATGGCCAACTACCACAAATGGACGTTGGAGGCCGATTCAGTTGTCGGTCGATACCACGCCGGCCGAATCAATGGCTTCGTCTTGACGATGAGGGCTTCCAAATGACTCCGGAAAAGCAACTCCTAGAAGCCTTTGCAGCGAGCGAAATCAAGTGTGTGGCGCTGGTCGACGATGCGTTCGATCCCCCTTCGCTAAGCGGAGACACAATGGGAGCGTTGCTCGAGCTAATTCAGTCAACCGCGGCGGGTGAGTTGGCGGAGGGCATCGTGCTATCCGAGGATCTGCGGACGGCCGCAATTGATCAACTGTTGGCATCTGAGTACGAAGGAGACGACGTCCTTGCGATCATTGCGACATTGTTTCGTGCCTATGTTCACACTGGCAATGATGTTTTTGATCCTGATGGTGAATTTGCGACACTTAAAAGCTCCAATCTTGCATATGTCACTCCTTTGATTTCGCTGCTGCGGAAGTGCGATCCAGCTCTGAACATTGTCATCTGCGGATCCACGCCATCTGATATCGATCAGGCGGCGCGTGCCGCTCAGCTTGTATTCATGGACTTCTTCCTGCGAGCAGGTTTGTCGCCCGATGGCGAACCAAATTTGGATCAAGAGGTGGGTGCTCGCCGCGCGTCACTAGAAAGATTAAAGGGACTGATCACTGGTCCGAACGGCGGTGAGGCCACGCCGGCCATCATCCTTATGTCCTCCCACGACATTGCCTCTCGAGTGGAAAAGTTTCGTAGGGATCTCGCGGCGGAGCAGGGCAATGTGTTTACAAGCAGATTCCATTTTGTAAACAAGAAAGATTTCACTCGAGGGCAGGCCACAGAAATTAATGTCGCCGATGGATCATTTGACGCGTTGCTATCCATCACTCAGACATTTGCTTTTGGATTAGCAATGCACAGCGCTTTGTTGCAGTGGAGATTAGGCGCGCGTGAGGCGATCGACGATATGTGGGGTGATATAACCTCGTTGTCGTTGAAGGATTTTGCCTACCTGACCAGGTTTAGACTGGCACAGGAAGGAATGAATCTGTCGGAATATCTGGAGTGGTTATTCAGCGAGGCTCTAGTCGATGCCGTCGGAAAGAGAGTCAAGTGGCAGAATGATGCTTTTGTAGCGATTGATCGCAAAGATGGGCCAGCTAACCGCGTGCGCGGCGCATTTGATGGCCCCACGACCGCCATCGCGGCCATCTTTGATCGCGTTCGGATTGATGCACCAAAGGCTCGCACCCGAAGAAATTTCCGTATGGGAGACCTCTACCTCCTGAAAACCGATAAGGCGACCGTTCGCTGCATTGTCACGCCGGATTGCGATCTAATTCTGCGCTCTAACGGAAAAAGGAAGGCGGAGCGGTTGTTAACTGTAAGCGGGCAGCTGAGCGATCTTTTCCAAACAAATGGATCTGTTGCTGACTTCATTGTCGTCGGTGGAAAGGCGTACAATATCACGTGGAATCTCAAAGATATCCAGACCTATGAGTTCTCCAAGTGGCCCGGCCCGGGCAAAAATAGCAGAATCTACCGCCACATTGGTAGCTTAAGACCTCTCTACGCCGAAGAATTGCGAGGGCGGGTGGTGGATGACCTCTCGCGGCTGGGCTTGAATGTTGCACCGGCGATGGGAACCACAGCTAGCGCCACTGTCGTGCTAGACGGGAAAACTGCAGATCATACCTTTCAACTTTCGGTGGAAGGTAAGGCGACTTGTTCAATTATCTACAGTCGCGGCAATCTGGACACCCATAAGGTGATCTTCTTTGAGAGCGCATTGAACAGATTTCTGAAGCACCTGTCAGAGCTGCCAGATGGCAGTCTTGGGGAGGGACAACACAAATTGCTTGTAGATATGCGAGATAAGCCGACAAACCAGCGCGCTCTATACCAAAAACTGTGCAACGAAGGCGTCGCGTTGAACGGATCCGCGCGGGTGAAGGGGATACTTGTTTCGACGAAGATACAGGGAAGGGGCGTAAAGGACCGACCCTGGTGCCAATTCATCGTCGAACAGAAGCTGTAACGGATTTTCAGGAACCCCCTGCACCGAGCGGCACCTTACAGGGGGCATCGCGTTCAATGACAGCGGCCACTAATTCCGTGATGAACGTTTCGGAAGCGAAGGGCACCTGAGCGTAAATGAGGCCATGTTCTCCCTCCGTTCGGATGATCATGTGGCCCTTTCCAAGCAGTCTTTCGGCGCCGCGCTCTCCAAGTGCAATCTCAGAAGTGCCTTCGGAATCCACACGCAAAATGAGCCGATTGCCAAGCTGTGATCGTAGCTGCATCGGCATCACGTTTGCGTCAGGCCGTTGAGCGGCAAAGATGAGATGGATGCCAGCCGCTCTGGCCTTGACGCCCAGCCGTCCAACCGTCGAGGACACCGCCGAGCGATACTCATCTGTGAGCATCCATTCGGCAAACTCATCGTGGATTACCCAGAAAGTAGGCAATATGTCCGCGGCATCGACCTTTGCATTATAGGCGGCGATATTGGGAGTTCGCGCTTCTTTGAAAAGCCGATAGCGGTTGTCCATTTCCAGGACCAAACGCTCCAGCCGATCGACGGCTGTCTCCTGCTGATCGATGATCCCCCCTTCAAGATGCGGCAGCGCATCAAATGCAAAATAATCGACCCCCTGCTTGGGATCGATGAGCACGATCCGCGCGTGCCGTGGATCGTTGGTTGCCGCGATTCCGAGAATGATCGACTGCATCAATACGGACTTGCCCGAGCCCGTGCTGCCGGCGATCAACGTATGTGGGGCGTGCCTTTGACTGGGCGACAAGAAGAAGAGTTCGTTGTCATCTTCGCGCACGCCGACCAGAATGTTCTGTGCACCTGTCGACGAGACCATCGGATTCCAACGCTTCCACACGCTCTGGATGTCGACAACCTGCCGCTCGGCGCGTGCGACATAGATCGCGATCGCTCCAGGCTCTGGCCGGACGGAGATGATGTCCAGCTTGTGCGTCGTCAAAAGTTCTGAGCGCCGCTTCAATACCTGCTCAACAGTGATGTTGGCGCTGCCGCTGAAGCGCAAGATTGCTGCATTTGGGGTGAGCTTTTGATCGATGAGTTTCGCCTGGAGCCCGACCTGCTGCAAAGCGCTCCTCGCCATGAGTGCGGTGTTTGCGAGCCATTTTTCATCCGGCGGAGTCTCAACCGGCCCCGTATGGGCGTGTCGATTAATGACGGACGCGACGGTTTGGTCGACATTGACTTGAGCAGCCACCACCGGCGACGCCTTCTCCTCCTTGTGAGCTACATCGGGGGCAGGAGCAGTCGGCTCATCCTCTCTAGTGCGAACTGACTGTGGTCGGATTGTTGGACCTGGATCTGGTTTGCGCCCTTTCGAGCCGTAGGGCGCATGGGGCGTCGGCATTTTCCCATAGACCGGATCAATTGATGTCAGCAGATCTTCGACGTTTCCATCACCCGCATAGACGGTCAACAAGGCCTTCAGCTCTGCTCGCCCGAATACCATCTGCCGGCTTCCCGGAATGCCGCCAACATCGCTGAAATCGGTCACCGAAGTGGTATCTAGTGCCGTGGGAACGAAGACGTGACTGAAACCGACGATCTCGATCTTAGCGAGACCGTCGCGGACGAGCCGCCGCCACTCGATCAGAGGTACACTGCTTGATGCTGGGATCTGAATTCCGTCAAGAAGAAGATCTCCCAACCGCGACAGCCATGAGTCTCGATCCAAACGGTTAGGCTCAGCCGTCGCGTCGGTAATGCGCCGGACAGTGTCGCGAAGCTGCTTTTCAGATTCCTTCCGCTTGGCAGCATAGGAAACGGCGTCAACGTACTTGGCCTCCGTCACCAGGATCCGAAGCACCAACCGGCCCGTCTCATCGAGGGCTGGCGAGAGTGCCAGAATATCGGCCTGAGTTTCCTCGCGCGCGCCCAGCCAACTCGCATAGTCGTCGAGGAAGTACCAACCGACCAGGCGTCCCGAGTCCAAGGATTGGCGAGCTAGGAATCGGCTCAGCACAACTCCGATGAGCTCGCCCGCGGCCTCGCCGCGCTTCGCGGCCCGCAAAACAATATCTCCAGAAATATCATTGGCGTCGGCAATGAACCGTTCCGCGAGCGCATTGAGTTCGTCATTGTTCAGCTCGAGCTGGAGCTCCTCCAGTCGTCGGCGGACCATCGCATGAAGAAGGTTCAGGGGAGCTCGAGACGAGATGACGACGTTGCGTCCTTGAGTCGAGGACTGCTTGTAGCGGATCACCCGAACACTCTGGTTCTGCAGTTGCCGCCGATCGAGGAGTTCGTCGAAGTTGACGACCCACGCACCCAGATCGTGGGTCTCCTCAAAAATGCGAGCGGTGCGTTCGTCGCGGAAATCCAGTTGCCGGACCGGCAACAGCCGCTTGCCGTCGCTTTCTGCGTCATCGCTCTTGAAGAACGAGGTTAGGGCGGACAGATGGGCCCAACCTTCTCGGCTTTGCACAGGTGAGCATAGGTAGACACATGATTTCAAATCATCCATGGCTCCGGGCCGCCGCCGGGACCATCGCGCAGGCAGGAGCGTGGCGATGTCGGCGGGCTCGGCGGACTCCCTATACCACTCCACTGATGCATGCCTTGAAATCACGTCTTGGCTGAAAACGATGTCGTATGGGCGTCCATCCCTTGCATCGGGTGGTGGCGCTTGGTCAGCGATCACACTGATACGCAATCGCGCCATGAAATCCTGTGTGATTTCGGAAGCCGCCAATACCTCCGGCGAACTGCTAGCAGTCGTAAGGATCGACCGGTAAATGTCCCTCAGACGCTCTCCGTCCGTGTGCCGCAGCATGACTTGGCAACGCATATCCTCGTCGTCATTCAGGTCACCGAGACCTTCGACGATCTGCTGGGGAAGACGCGCGGAGTCGCAATTGTAGAGCACCAGAGACATATTCGCACGCTCGTGCGGATGCAGATTGAGGTAGCGCTGGGTCAGATCCAGGAGGCAATTGCTGCCGGCCGTCGCATCATCGTTCGTCTCACCGCTGCCTGTGCCATCGATAACCGGCCTTTCGTGAAGCGAATAGTCTCCCTGAGAGTCGGCGAGCGAGAGAAGTTCAGGCTTTCGGCCCGACCATGACGCCACCACTTCTGGATAGAATACATGCCGCATGTCTTCCGCTAGGTCGCGAAAGAACAGCTTCGTGTCCCCTTCGAGTCCGCCGGGAAGATCGATGATGCTTCGTACCACTTGCCGGGCGAGGTGCGCTTTCCTCCAACTGGCGGCCAGCCTCATCGGATGCCAGGGGGCAACAATAGCAGCTGCAGCTCCGTCCCCAACGGGGGCCTGACCCAGTTCCAGCAGAGGACGAAGAAGGAGCTCCTTGTTCCGGTCGCCCGGCGCCATCTGTCGGACCCCATCGAGCAGCTCTGCATAGCGGCTTGCCTGATCGCGACAGACCGGGCTTGAGGCACCCTCCTGCCGAAATCCCGCAATTGCCTCTTCATAGCTTGCACAAAACAGTTCGAAGCTAGCCCGGAGTTGCTCGGCGGAGTCCTCACCGATTAGGCTTTGTTCGCGCGCTGCGACAAGGTTCGCCTTCCAGATCAGGCGGAGATCGCGTTCCCGCCGATAGGTGGGAACCAGCGAGCCCCGATCGCGATCATATGCGGGAACCAGCGTCTTTACGTCTGAAAGATCGATAGACCCCGGCCGCCGGCCGGCAGTCCCTGGCTCGCGTCCACATCGAAGCGCAACAAAAGGGTGATCGCTCAAACGGTACCAATCATCGGCCAGCTGAGAAGAGATCACGTCAGGTCTGTATTTCCAGATGAGCTGAGCTGACGCGGTCGTCGTCCCGCCCTCAAAATCGGTGGTCTCCAGTTCCAGATGGAACCGCAACTGCAACGCCGCCTTTGCGACAGACCTGTTGACAGCGGACTTGTCCTTGCCCTCCCGCCATGCCTGCAACACGGCGGGGTAGTCCATCAGGGCACCAAATTCGATAGAAACGCCCGGGCCAAAGAGCTTTTGTAGCCCCGCATAGCGCAGCGAAAAGAATAGCCCGGCCTCCGTGTTCAGGCCGCGAAGATCCCTCTTGGTGGCGGAGTCACACCGAATGGTCAGATGCCGCTTCACGCCCACCATCGAGCGCGCATTCAAGGTTTCCATCATCAGCGCGAGGCCAGACAGAAAGTCATCCGTCTCTAGGGGGCGGCCGTAGATGAACTTGTCCCACGAGGATTTGAGCTTTCTGTCCTCTCTTATCTCGTCGCGATGGCGATCGTAGAAGGAGACGTCATCGTCCTCCGGCGATCCTGTCTTTTTGCGCTTAACGAGCAGTTCCAGGTACTCTTCGTCTTCGCTGGATAGAAGGTCCTCTGGTCCCTCCGCGTAAAACCGCTGTGTGTCCTGACCGAGATTTGCCTTCTCCCGTGCCAAGCCCTCAAATAGCGGCTTGATGTGCTCCCATTGACAATTGGCCAAGGCCTCTGAGCTGGAATTCCAGCCCGGACGACTTTCGATGAATAGCTCGACCACAGGATGGGCAATGACAGGGATGACATCGCGCGCTTTTTCGAACGCGTCGCGAAGCTCTGCCTCGGATATGACGATCTGGTTGGGATTTTGCTTGAGCAGATAGGGATGCCGCTTGCGGCGCAAACCAACGAACTCCCGGCGCCAGGCAGAAGGATGACGACGCGATCTATCCTTAATCCCTGCAAATGCAGCAGGATCGCGTGGCAGTTGGAGGGCCGGTAGGGCGAATCCAAGAGCTTCGACGACAGGGTATCCTTCATCAATCACGGCCACTCGTGTCGCCACCACATACCGGGCAAATCGCTCCAGCGCAGTCGACCCTACCTGAACAAGCCCGGCCAACGACTTTTCCCACCAAGTCTTCGCATCTTCGGTGAGAGCCAGTCCTGCGCTCGCAACTACAATCCACGCCGACAAGCGTTCCATCAGCTGAGCAGATCCTATGGGTGTCACTTCATGAAGCGACATGTCTTCGGCCTGTCCTTCTTCGGAGGTGGCATTTGTAATGAGGAAGGCGGCTTTGTCGCAGTCGGCGCTACGATAGAATGTGGCGTTCCGGTCGGTAAGAATGCCCTCTGGCAGAGCGTGGCCTTCGAAGAGCGCTTTGGGCAGTTTGATCTCGACGCGTTCGGACAAGAAGAGGTCCGCCAGCACCGCCCTTGTGACCGCGACAGTTTGCTGGACACTCAGCCCATCCAGCAGAAAGCGCGCTGTGCCGGCCTCCGCGGTCGTATCGCTTAGTTCCTCCTTGAGGATGGAGCATGCAACTTTCCCAATCAGTTCGTGAATATCCATTGGTGTCACATCCTGAGGGAAAGAGGATTTTCGACATAGGCGCAGGCGTCCGAAAGTCTGCGCAGCATGCCCAAGGTTCGCAGCCGCCGTTCCAAGCGCGCCGAATTCATCTGAAACGACTTACGATCAAATTCATCATCGGAGAGGACCTGGACTGCTTCTCGTTCGCCGATCACCAGACCATACTGTCGGTACAGCAGGTCCAGAAATTCGCTGTAGTCCATCCGGGTCGGGACGTTTGCCAGGATCAAGGACTTCAGCAGGGCATCGGTCGGCGAATATCGCAACTGGTTGGTCCCGCGCCTGGAGACCAGGCCACAGCCCGCACCGTAGGACCGGTGAACAGCTGCGACATGCTGCCGGTGTCGGGCCTGAGCCGCCCGCTTGAGATCGCGAAGGAGCGCCGTTTCATCCGGGGGGCCACTATAGTCATCGTCGGCCGGCCAGCGGACCTTATCGACCAGCAATCGCCTGCAGTCGGGGAAGGGGGTTTCGCCATGCTGGCGGCGTTGCCATTCCTCGCTTCGGCCGATCGCATCGATATATGCGTCAACCGCCCGCGCCGGCAGAGTGTCGTTCATCTGGAAATTGGAAATCGAAAGCTCCCGGACGGGCGTACGTCGCGGCGCAAGCACCTCGCAAATGAAATGTAAGCGTTCGCTGCAGACCACCTGCTGCTCAGCTTGACGGCTTGAAGTTCCACGGCAGCAGGTCGTCGAGGTGGCTCTGCGGGTGGCCGTTCGCGATGG
>JGI25321J50212_10002209_pt1 | contig 14991 bp, 14 predicted proteins | sample AutmiccommuBRH23_FD_50212 | JGI IMG/M metagenome (IMG submission 50212)
GCCAGGACCCGCCCGACCGTGGAGGCCGGCAGGCCGACCTGCCGGCCGATCCAGACCGGCCCGCGCCGGGCGAGCATCCGCGCGATCCGCACCCGCGTCTCCACACAGGCCGGCGTCCGACGAGGGTGGTTCAGTGGGCGGCTGGGCCGGTCGACCAGCCCAGCCCGGCCCAGCTCGCGATACCGGCGCCACCACCGCCACGCCGTCGTGCGCGAGATGCCCATCTCCTGCCTGCAGGGTTCAACCCAGCGTTAGCGTGAGACACGAGAGACCTCCGTTGGCCTGAGCGGGTTCCTTGAGCAGTTCCCACTCGACCCGGAGGTCTCTCGCTACGTCAACAACGTTCCTGGTCAGTACAGCTAGACGCTAGGCGCGCACCTTGGCCCCGTGACCGGTCAACAGCAGCACGACGGGCCGCTCACCAGACAGTAGGTCCGCGACCTCGGCGGCGCCGAGGGCCGCCAGCGCCGTCGCCGCGGACGGCTCGACCCACAGACCGGCGCGCAGCAGCCGCTCGGTGGCCGTGGCGGTTGTCGCGTCGTCGACGGCGACTACCGTCCCACCTGAACGGAGCACGGCATCCACCGTGATCTCGGCGTGGTCCGCATAGCCCCTGAGCGGGTCCGCGATCGCCGTGGCGATCGTGGTCACGTCCACCGACGGCGGGTCGTCCGCCCGCCCCCGCCGCCGGAGCCAGGCGGCGCGCACCGGCGCGACGGCCGCAGCCTGGACCGCGACCATCCGGGGGGCGCGGTCGCCCAGGCCGCAGGCACGCAGGTCGTCAAAGCCGCGTTCCACCCCCCGCAGCAGCGGCCCGGCACCGACCGGCACGACAACAGCCTCGGGCACCTCACCGAGCTGGTCGAGCAGTTCGAAGGCCAACCCGCGATAGGCCTCGGCGAGGATGGGGTTGCGGTAGGTCGTGGAGACGTTCAGCCACGAGTCGCCTTCGCATCCGCGAGCGAGAGCATAGGCGGCGCTGTAGTCGCCCGCCACCTCCTCGACCCGGGCGCCAAGCGTGCGGCAGGCGTCGAGCTTGCCCCGCGCCCGCGAGTCGGCGCCCACCAGCACCCGGCACTTGAGCCCGGCCGCGGCCGCGTACGCGGAAGCCGACACGGCGGCGTTGCCGGTCGAGGCGACGACCAGGCCGCGCTGACCGAGCTGCACTGCGAGCGCCGCACCGAGGGCCATCGCCCGGTCCTTGAACGAGAGGGTCGGGTTGAGTGACTCAAGCTTGGCAACGATCCGCCCCCCACCCGGGTGCCAGTCCGAGGGCAGTTCCACGACCGGGGTCCCGCCTTCGCCGAGGGTGACCTCCGTCGTGCCCACGGGCAGCAGATCACGGCGTGCCCAGACCCCGCCGCCGTCGACTGAGGGGGGCGCGCTCAGTGGCGCCACCTCGAGCAGGACCGGCGAACCGCAGTCCGGGCACTCGTAGGCGACCTCGCCGGCCGCGCGCCAGGAGCACCGGTAGCAGGCCACGTCGAAGGCCCGTCGACCACCAACCCTCCAGGTCCCCATGCCGTGCCGCCCGACGCTATCCGATGCTTGTGGAATGCCGTTCTGAAAACTACACTAGCCCGCACGAACGAGCCAGTTCGTCGGTGCCGACCGCGCGACGACATCGTCAGGTACGCCTGCACCCACCGGGAGGAACGCATGGACGTGCTTGCCCTGACCGAGCAGCTCGTCGCGATCGACTCGCAGAACCCTGGACCCTTCGAAGGTGAGATCGCGGCCTGGATCGATGCCTGGGCACGCGAGCGTGGGCTCGACAGCCGAATCGTCGAGATCTCGCCCGGCCGCCCCAACCTCGTCGTCTCGCTCGACCGCGGCGGTCCCGGTCACCTCGCGCTGTCCGGGCACCTGGACACCAAGCCGATCGGGGACGCTGGGGCGGAGTGGCACACCCCACCGCTCGAGCTCACGATCGTCGACCAGATGGCCTACGGGCTCGGGGCCACCGACATGAAGGGGGCGGTGGCCGCCATGATGGTGGCCGTCGAGCGCCTGATGACCGCCCCCGGGACCGGCAAGCTCACCCTGCTCCTCACCGCCGATGAGGAGCAGGGCTCCGACCACGGGGCCAAGGCCATGGCGACCAAGGGTCTTCTGCCCGCGATGGACGCCGTCGTCATCGGTGAGCCGAGCGGGGTGCGCGAGCCGTGGGAGTCGATCCACCTGGTCTCGCGCGGCATCTGCTGCTTCGAGGTCGAGATCAACACCCGCCAGGGGCACAGCTCGCTGTCCCACATGTTCGGCCGGAACGCGATCCTCGTCGCGGCAGATCTGCTCCACGCCTTCGAGGATCTACGGCCGGAGGTCGACAGCCCAGGCATGATCGCGTGCAGCCCGACGGTCAACCCGGGCATCACCGTGGCCGGGGGCGTCGGGTACGGTACCTGGCCCGGCAGGTGCCTGGTCGGCATCGAGATCCGGCTGGTTCCCGGCATGTCACAGCAGGCGCTGCACCGCCAGGTCACCGCTCTCGTGGACCGGGTGGCCGGACCGCGTGCACAGATCCACTACGCGCCAGGCTCCCAGGGGTGGATGCCGGCCGTCGAGCTCGCACCGGATAGTCCGGTCGCCCGAGCTGCCCGCACGGCCGCGGAGCACGTCCTGGGCCGTCCGGTGCCGTTCGGAGCGTTCCCCGGTGGGACCGACGCGACGCACCTGCTCGGCGTCGCCGGGATCCCAACCGTGGCCAGCCTGGGCCCTGGGTGGATCAGCGTGGCGCACGGGGCTGACGAGAGGGTCGGCGTCGATCAGCTGACCCAGGCGGTCGACATCTACCAGCACCTGGCGACCACCTTCCTAGAGGAGGCCGCCCACGGCCTCGAGGACACGTCGCCAGCCACGGAGGACTGAACCAGTGACCGCCGCCCAGATCAATCCGTTCGTATGGGTCGTGGGCACCGCCGAGCCGGGCCTCTCCTTCACCGACGACTACGACTGCGTGCAGTACCTGTGGTGGGACGGGGTGCACGGCATCCTCGTGGACGCCGGCTCCGGGCGCGGCACCGACGCCTGGCTGAACAACGTCCGGGAGGTCGCGCCGCTGGAGGCGCTCACCGGCGTCCTGCTGACCCACTATCACGCCGATCACTGCGGTGGCGCCGCGGCCGCGGCCGAGGTCGGGCTACGCCTGTTCGGCGACCCATTGACTGCGCGGGCGCTCGCCACCGGCGACGAACAGGTCACGTCCCTCGCGCGGGCACGCGCGGCTGGGGTGTACCCGGCTTCGTTCACGGTGCTGCCCACCGATGCGGTGCAACCGCTCGCAGACGGGACGTCAATGGATGTCGGGCGGGGTCGGTTCACTGCGATCAGCGCGCCGGGGCACTGCGACGGGCACCTGGTGTACGCCGTGCAGGCGACCGATCGGCGCGCCCTGTTCAGCGGCGACGTGGTCTTCGCCGATGGCCGAGTGAGCATCCAGGCGATCGACGACTGCCGGCTGGTCGAGTACGCGGACACGATCGCCGGGCTCGCCGAGCTCGGGATCGACGAGCTCTACCCGGGCCACGGCGACGCCGTGCTGTCCGATGCGGATCGGCAGATCGACCAGGCGGCACGGTCCTTCGCGCGACTGATCCCGCCGCCTAACGTGCTGACCGGCTGAGCACCGACCGAGCGACATGGCTCAGTGTGCGAGCGTCACGACCTCACCGGACTGCAGCGAACGCACCATGGCCTCGGCGATCTCCACCCCCCACACGGCGTGCTCGGGCGGCATCACGTCATTCTTCCGGTGACTCGCGAAGACCGCGATGGCGTAGTCGACCTCGGTGCGCAGGGCGCCGCCGATCCGACCGTTCTCCTCCGGCCACAGCGACAGGTCCGGGACAGTGACGCCGTGCGGGCCCCACTCGACCAGCGCATCGTTGACGAGGCGCTGTCGCAGGGTGCCCGACGAGCCGAGCACTTCGCACTCGCCCGCGATGGTCCCTTCCAAGGCGAGCGCCCCCGCGAGCGTCTGCGGCCCACGGTCGGGAACGGTCCACGCTGACTCGATCGTCGCCATGACACCGCCGGCGAACTCGACCAAGGCCGACACGACGCTCGGTGCGGCCCCACCCGCCGCGGCGCTCTGCTGTGCGACCACCCGGCGGGCAGGTTCGCCGGTCAGGTAGACCGCCAGGTCGATGTCGTGGACGCACGACTCCCAGACCGGGTGCACGCGGTCGCCGAAGGCGGCGAACCACGCCCGGCTGAAGTCGCGGCGTAGCCGCAGGGCCCACAGCTCGCCCAGTCGACCCGAGTCCAGGGCCTGGCGTAGGTACCGGTACTGCTGGGCGAAGCGCGAGACGTGTCCGGCCACCACTTCCAGGCCGCGCGCTCGCGCGAGGTCGACAGTGGTGCGGGCCCGACGGCTGGACAGTGCGAGCGGCTTCTCCACGAACACGTGGCAGCCCCTGACCAGCGCTTCGTCCGCGATGTCGGAGTGGCTCGCCTCGTCGCTCGCGATCACAACAGCATCCGCCTTGACCTGGTCGAGCACCTCGCCGAGCCCGATCCCATGCACCGGGACGCCGTGTGCCGCAGCGACCGAGCGGGCCCGGTCCGAGTCGACGTCGACCACGCCGACGACCTCCGCCCCGGCCTCACGCCAGGTCCGTAGGTGCAACGTCCCGAATCGACCGACACCGACGACCACGACGTTCATCGCGCTCATCCGTGCGAGTCCTCGACGTACCCGAGCGCGGCCGAGATCCGCCGGGCGGCGTCCCGGACGGCCGACCCGAGCGAGGCGGTGCGATCGGCCGAGAAACGCTCGGTCGGCACCGAGACGCTGATCGCCGCGATTACCGCGCCCGACTGGTCGAGCACCGGGGCCCCGGCGCAGCCGATCCGGGCGTCGTTCTCCCCTTGGTCGAGGCTGTACCCACGCTCACGAACTCCGCGCAGGCCCGCCTCGAGTTCGGCGCGGTCGACCGACCGTCCCAACTGGGCCCGGCTCGCCTCGACGACAGCGTCGACGGTGTCCGGCGACGAGTAGGCGAGGATTGCCCGACCGAGGGCAGTGGTGAGCGCTGGCGCCGTGGCGCCGATCCTCGTGGCGACGCGTACCGAATGAGTGCTGTCCAGCTTGTCGACGTACACAACGTAGGGCGGGGCAAGGGTTCCCAGGTGGCACGTCTCATCGGTGACGTCGCGCAGCTCGGACAGCACCGGCAGCGCCTCGACCCGGAAGTCGAGACCTCCGAGAAACCCACGGGCGAGCACCAGCGTGCTCGCCCCCAGCGCCTGCAAGCCGGCGGGGGTCTCCCTGGTCAACTTCTGCCGGCGCAGCGCGGTGACCATCCGGTGCACCGTGGTCAGTGTTAACCCGGTCTCCCTCGCCAGGTCGGCCAAGGTCATCCCGGTGGGGTGTGCCGCGAGAGCGAACAGGATCGACGTGGCGCGATCGAGCGCCCGCAAGCCGTCGGGACCGCGACGTCGCGCCAACGCCGCATCTTCCTGCGCGGTGTTATGAGCCTGAGCCACTGGAGCCTCTCCTGTCCGCCCAGCCGCGTCGCTTCCGGTGCCTATGGTTTCGGAGTGTCCTTCCAAAGTACCATCTCCCCCATGCGGCACACCATCGGCGCGACCCTCGCCGCCGCTCCTGCCACCCGCGCCTACACTGAGCCCGTTGGAGACCGCCATGGTAGTTCGTAGCCCCGTCCACACTCCACGAGCACCCGCCCCTGCGGGTGCCTACTCCCAGGCGGTCGTCGCCGGCAACCTCGTCTTCACCTCGGGCTTCGGTCCCATGGATCCGCAGACCGGCGAGGTCCCGGCGACGATCGAGGAGCAGACCCGACAGACGCTGTACAACGTCCAGGCGGTCCTGGAAGCCGCCGGCGCGAGCCTGGAGCACGTGGTCAAGACGACCGTCCATCTCGCCGACCTGTCCTACTGGGCCGCGTTCGACGCCGCCTACCGAGAAGTGATGCCGGCCCCTCTACCGGCCCGGACCACCGTCGGCTCACAGCTCGCCGGCATCCTCGTGGAGATCGACGCCGTGGCCGTGCTGGCGTGACCCCGGCCCGTTGTCGCCGCATAGGCTTGTGGGCCACGGCGGGAAGCAGCACCAGCTCCACAACTGCGGACAGGAGGGCCCCATGACCGACCAGCCCGTTATCGGCGTGATGCTTCCCCGCGACCTCCCGCACGGGCTGCTCCTGGACTTCGCCCGGCGCGCCGACAGTCTTGGGCTGGGTGAGCTCTGGGTTGTCGAGGACCTCGGGTTCCGCGGCGGCTTCGCGCAGGCGGCGGCGGTCCTAACGGTGACGTCGCGCATCCGGGTTGGAATCGGTGTGCTGCCGGCGAGCGCCCGGAACCCGGTGTTCGCCGCGATGGAGATCGCGACGCTCGCACAGGTCTTCCCCGGCCGGGTCGATGTCGGGATCGGTCACGGGGTGCCTGCGTGGATGCGCTCGGCCGGGGCGTGGCCGCGCGCGCCGCTGAGCGCGCTGGAGGAACACCTGTCGACGGTACGTGCGCTGGTGCGCGGCGAGGAGGTGGACTCGAGGGGCCAGGACGCCGTCACTCCGATCGCGGGCGTGCGCCTCGACCCGGCGGTTGTACCCGAGGTGCAGCCGTGCTTCCTCGCCGGTGTGCGCGGCCCAAAGTCGCTTGCCCTGGCGGGTCGCGTCGCTGACGGCACGGTGCTCGCCGAACCGTGCACACCCGAGTACGTCCGCGCGGCCCGGGAGCAGATCGCCGCGCCAGGACCGCACCGCATCGTCACCTACAACGTGGGGAGCGTGCACGACGACGCCGCGGTGGCGGTCGCCGAGGCACGCGCGGCGCTGCAGTGGATCGGGGAGCCGGACTGGGCGCCCCACCTGCGCCCGCTCGCCTTGGGCGACGAGGTGGCGGCGTTGCGCGCCCGATGCGGGTCGCGGGAGGAGTTCGCCCGCGAGCTGCCCGGCGAGTGGGTCTCCCAACTGGCCCTTGCCGGGACGCCTGACGCCGTCCGGGCGCGCCTCGGTGAACTGGCGGACGCCGGGGTCGCGAGCAGTGTGTTTCTCCTCGCCTCACCCTCCCCGATGTCAGCCCTGGAAGACGTCGCACGGGTGCTGTGAGTCAGTTCCACGCGGCACCCGTCGGCGAGAAGGCTCCGCGGGCGCGTGCACGCCGAGCCTCGCTTCGCGTGGGAGTCGTACCGACCTGGCGGGTATGCCGGCCTCGTCTTTGACCCACTCCTGCATGGTCGTGGGTAAAGTCGCAGGTCAGCAACGCCGCGTTTGCTTGCGCGGTGGTGGTCGGCTCGATGGCGCCCCCAGCGACCCGAGCGTCCGAACCGCCGCGGCACATGTCCGAGATCACGCGCTCAGCCGGGTCCGTATCGGGTCCGCGCAGAGCCCGGAACCCTCGCATCCACGGCGCTGTGGGCGAGCATTTCTGCAGGCCACGCACGGGCCGTGCGGGGGTTCACCATTCTCCTAAAGCGGGTGTCGCGCGTTCGAATCGCGCCAGGCGCACAGGGTGTTTGTGCAGGTCAGGGGCTGTTTCGGCGCCTCGGCCGCGGCCGATCCTCTGTCCGATTTGCCGCTCTTTGGTCAGCGTGTGGTCAGCGACATGTCTCAGAACGTGGACGGCCTGTCAAGCACGTGGACGGACGCCGACAGACCCTAGAGGCCGTTGGGCTGAGGCGCACCTCCGAGCCAGCTAGTCCCCTACGGTGTTGATGTGGATTGGGAAACGCTGCTGGCGTCACTGCTCGGTGTTGTCGTCGGCGGCGGCGTCACGTACCTCGTGGGTATGCAGCTCGCGCGCGTGGACGCCGCGCGACGCCGAGGGGAGGCCCTCCAGCATCGACTCCTTGACGCCGCGAACGCGTACCTCGGGGCGGTCGCCGAGTATCGCCGTCACGTCGGCGACACTCTCGACTGGATCGAGAACTGGAGGGCGTCTCGCGAGGCGGGCCACCGAGGCGGCCGGGATGTCATGGGATCGGAGGGTCGAGTCGATCGCACGGCGAGAAGAAGAGCGGGCGCGCGCCCTCGTCGAGCGCGTGCGTATGGAGCTCCTTGCCCCCGATCTTGCCCGGCTCGCGGGTGCTCTCCTGTCGCCGCCCGCCCCTGTCAGCGACCCTGCGCGGCAGGAGGCCGCGGAGGCTCGATGGCGGGCCGCACACGACGACTTCCTCTCGGCGCTTCGAGTCCGCCTAGACCTGCCTGGTGAGTGAGCGAAGCGGCAGGGGTCCAGCAGGGTGCTAGTCGCCTGGCGCGTCGTCTACTTGGTCGTCTCCCTCGCCAGCTTCCAAAACGAGGCCCCGAAGCCCTCCCTCACCAATGACCGCTTCACCGCGGGCAAGCCTCATGCAGCCCTCGAAGTGATCAATCGCCTGCGCGGCCACGGCTGCGCCCAGGGCTTGGACGGCTGTGTGCTCTGCCCGCCCGAAGCTTGCGGCGAGTAGTAACCGCAGGAGGCTGTACTTCTGCTCGCCACTCAACTCGTGTGAGGTGCACACGACTGAGTAGCTGCATGCGAGAGCCTCCCACAGGCGGAGTTCTCTCTCGTGGTGCAGGTCGCGAGACAAGTTCTCGAGGAACGCGTCGTAGTGCGCGATGTCAGGCTCGCCGCAATCGGCGAGGGCTTGCATGACCAGAAGGGCGCGCAGTGCGACATGGCCGCCAACGCGGCGGTCTTTCGCGGGTGACAGGTGGATGTCCTCGAGCGGGACTTCCGTGGGGGTGCCTCTGGCCGTCATGAGCGCACGGTGGCGCGCGAGTCCACCTGCCCGCCTCGGCGCAACGACACGCAGAACTTCCAGCGCTACCTGTTCTATGTGCTTGCCGCCAGCATCGATGGCCAGCAAGTCGGCAAGGGGTGGCGAGAATTCGCGGACTTGCTCTACCGACACGTCGAGCCAAAGCGGCACCACGCGTCGTCCCTCGGCCCCTATGGAGTGGGCGGTAATGCCCCTGAACTCATACCGCGTCCAACCACCTTCGCGAGCGGTTTCGATGAACGAAGGACTAATCACTACGAGGCCGCAGTTGGCGGCGGTGAGACCTGCGTCTATGGACGCCGAGAGACTGTCTCCGGGTGCCATCGAGTACTCGTCGTACCAGACAGTTGCGCCCTGGTCTGCCAGACACTCGACGAGGGGTCGAACGAATAGGTCCTTGTCCTACTGCTATGAGAAATGAAGGCGTCGGGCCGCTTGGAGGGTTCTCGCTTACTCGCCATCAGTCCATTGTGTCGCGAGACTGCATCCCCGGTACAGGCTGAACTCGAGCGATCTTGTTGGGAGGCAAGCGCCGCGCGGGGACCCTCGCGCCGCGTGCGAGCGTTGGCCCGGCTCGCCCGCCCAGCTGGCGGCGGGACCGCGCGAGGCAGTTGGACCTTCGGCCCTGGACAGCCGCGGCACGGGCGTCACGAGAACAGCCGTAGGACCTCACCGTTCCGCTCCTCTCCCAGTTCGGCGAGCGCCGTCGTCAGTTCCGCAAGGAGATCCGCAGTGAAGAGCTCTCCCGCCTCCGCGACAGCGCTCAGGTTCACGGCGTCATCTCGAGCAAGAAGGTGCACAAATCCCAGCCCGCTCGAGAAGTCGGTGTCATCGGGCGGCGCAGGTACGGTGTAGTTGACCACGCCTCCGACGTAGGGATTTCTGATGATCAAGTGCCCGGTCCTCTCGCCATCGGCGCCTTGGCGGTAGAACGCGACCTCGCCCCAGATCGCGCGACCGCTAGCTGCTGTGATCCGGATCTCGCGGTTCATGTGCTGGACCATGTGCCGCAGCGGTTCGGCTTGGTCGAAGGTTGCGAGTGCACGCCGGATCCGCTCATCTCGCTGCTTCATGCCTGGCGCCTGCCGCAGGAGCACTCTCAGTCTGTAAGCGTTATCGACGATCGTCCAAGCATCGGAGAGTATCTCGACGCGGGCCTGGTAGGGCGTCTCCACAGGTCTCAGATTGGCGACCGTGCGCGCGTATGCGACGTTAACCATGTCGAGTGACGCCTTTGCTGCGTCAATGTTGAGGACCTGCACTGGATCGATTCCGGCGAGAACGGGCAACTCTTCCATGGTGCCGAGAGTAGCCGCGCGAGCCGGAGTTGCTGCGCTGAGCGGGCTCCCAGCCACAACGAAGCGTCCCCGGCTTCACCCAACGTCTGGAACTTGAGGGAGGGCGGGCAGCGGTGCCTCCGTCAGCGGTATCGCGGGCAGTCGCTCCATCGCCTGCCACGTGGCTTCGGAGAACAGGTGGCCGTAGAGGTCCATCGTCATCGTGGCGGTGGAGTGCCCGAGGATCACCTGCACCGCCTTCACGTCTGCGCCCGCGGCGATGAGTAGCGAGGCGGCGGTGTGCCGCAGGTCGTGGATCGTCGTCCCCTCCACGCCCGCGCGTCGGGTCGCCTCCATCCACCCTGACCGCGCCCGGAAGTTGGTGTTCGTCCAGACACCACCGGTCGGGCTCGGGAACAGGTACCCGCCGGGCGTGGTCCCGGCGACCCGGGTCCGCACGTACTCGTCCGTCCAGCGCCGCCGGCACTGGCACGGTCCGGGTCTGGTGGGTCTTGGTCGCCCCGAACACCGCCCCGCTGGTCCGCTTGGACTGCGTCGCCGCGCGGTGCACGCGCACGCCGAGCCCGTGCGGGGTTTGCACGACGTCGTCGACCCGCAGCGCGGCCATCTCCGAGAGCCGGCACCCCGTCGTGCCGAGGAACAGCACGACCGGCTGGCACAGCGGCGGCACCGCCATGACCAGTCGGCCGAGCTGCTCGGGTCGTAGCCAGTGCGGCTCGCGCTTGGTCCTCCCCGTGGCAGCGACACCATCCGCGCGACGTTCGCGCTCAGCCGTCGGTCGCGGATCGCGTAGTCGAAAACCAGCCGGATCATCGACAGTGCCCGGCGTCGGGTCGCCGTGGCGAGCCCGCGGGCCGTCATGGCCGACATCGCGCGCTCGACGTCGGCCGCCGAGATCCCCGAGATCGGGAACGCCCCGATCTCCGGGAGCACGTACTTGTCCAGCAGGAACCGCGTGGTCTCCTGGCTGCGCACCGCCAGGTGACCACGCGAGGCCTGCCACTCGGCCAGTGCCGCGAACGTGATCCGCCCGCGCGTCGGGTCGATCCACGCGCCGGTGTCCAGCTTCGCCAGCTGGTCGGCCTCCCAGCGCTTCGCATCGACCCGGCGCGCGAACGACCAGCGGGTCGCGACGATGACGGTGCCGCGACTCCTCTGGCACGCGTGCCGAGCCGCACGGCCCCGGATCGGTTCCATACGCCACGAGAGTCGGCGAGCGGGGGGTCAGTGACCGCGGGCCCCGCCGGCCGCATCGCGCCTTCGAGGGGCGACTGACGGCGACCCGCGTCTCGGCATGGGCAATAGCAGCGGCATCCGCACGCCAACGTGGGACCGCGCCACTAATCCTGGAGGTTCGAACGGTCCAGAGCGTCGAGTGCCCAGTCGAATGGAGTCGCCCAGGTCTCCTGCAATCGCCTACCGCGCTCCCCGCTGTACCGCCTCTCGACAACAATATAGTCCCAAAGGCCCGCATTAGCCATCGGGCTCGTCCGTTTCTCGCGGATCAGGTCCAGGAGCGACGGCTCTCCAGCCTCGGCCATTGACTCGACCAGTTCGAGTGTCTGGAGGTCGATCACCTCCACCAATTCGGTATCCTTGCCGGAAAGGAGGTGCTTCATGCGAAGCACCTCACGCAACCGCAGGTTAACAAGGGGGTTGACTGCATACCCCTCAGTCAAGACTAAGATTGGGTAGAAGCGTTTTGAGACGATCGGCGCATGACCGGTGAGGCGGGACTCGTTTCGACGCAACTGCTTCACTGTGGTGTCGAGTTGAGCACACTTCGCAACCAAGACCTCGATCTCGTGCTCAATCGCTCCTTGGTGCGCATAGACGACTGGCCGCGCAAGGCGGCGTGTGCTTATTTCCACAACAGCCCACGCGTCCCCGTAGTCGACCGCCGCATCAGCCGTCTTCGGGCCTGGGCCGAAAGCAGCCTTTAGCGATGACTCGTGATAAACCCTCCTGGCCAGCCCCGCCTGGGATGACGCGATCGAGTCCAGTACGTTCCGCGCGTACGTCTCTGTCTTGGCCCGCAGCCGACCGATCACCCGGTCGGCGTCGGCTTTGCGACCGCCCGTCTTCAGTGCCTGCTCAAGGTCAAAAACCACAGGCCAACCGAAGACGCGCTCCTGAAGGAAGCGCGGGCTGATGATGACGTAGTCCCCGTGCCACTGGAGAACTGGATAGCGCTCCAGCGGCGAGAAGAGCCAGCCGATGGCCTCCCAGTTCTCGGCTTGGTCGCTCGCATAGATGCTTTCCTTCAGCGTCGCGACGGGCGCACTAATCAATTCCAGTGCGGCGTCTATTCGCTCCGGGTTCCACCCGAGATGTCGGAAGTAGTCCTTGCGTACGCCGTTTGCGCCATTCTGAGCTGCGGCCCAAAGAGCGAGCGCCACGACAGCGACGTCCCTAAGGGGCACTCCTGTCGCGTCGTGATACGCGTCTTCAAGCGCAGTCCCCGTCTCGTCCGGCGTGGTCCACCGGTAGCCGAAGAGCGCCATCGTGTTTGTCAGGTCGTGATTGCTGTTGAAGTGCTGGTTTGCGATGATCTCCGCCTCGAGCGCCTGCCCTCGGTCATCGTCGTCCTTGAGTGTCCCGAGCGCTCCCGCGATTGCCAGCATCGCGGCGGGCAGGAACTCGGTGTTCTCATCGCCACTCCGATCCTCGGGGCAGCGGAAGAGAGCCATCTTCAGCAGTACCAGGAGGACCTGGGGTACCAGAATGTGGTGGCCATTGTCGAGAAGACTCTTGACGAGGGCGCGCGCATCGCCCCGCAAGTACATCGTCGTGAAAGTCTCGTCGAGTGCCCGCTGATCGGCTCCATGTGACTGCAACTGACACATCCAATGCGTCACGAAGCGGACGGCTGCATTGAGCGAGATCCTCTGGAGCCAAGTGCCAGCGCGGTCCAAACCGAGTTGGAAGCCAAACACCTCCTGATCGGTGACGTAGACCTTGAACAAGTCGATCGGCCCTCGGCTGACTGCGTGGCGCCGTGGCACGAGTAGCCCGCTGGGGCGCGCGACGTGCTCGCCCAGTGGGGGGCCGGGGGCGTCGGCTAAGGTCCAACGCAGGGCGTTGGACTGACCCTCTGGCGCGAGTCCCGGCGGCAGGGTGCCAGCCAACGAGAGATCGGGTCCCTTTCCGTCATTTCGGGGCTGTGCCACGTGTCCGGAGACTAGTGGTTTGGCGCGCTGGTGCTCCGACTGGGGCAGGCTCTGTCGCGCGGTCTCGGGACTCCGTCGAGCGATCGCAACTCGTCTCGGGCGGCTGCTCGGGAGCTCACTGCCTCGACGCCACAGCGGCGAGCGGACCACCGCGTGGTCAGCGGAACTCCCGAAACAGTATCATTTCTCGAACTACTCGCATGTGTTTCCGCAGGTCAGAGCGTCGCGGCCAGACCAAGATCGAACTCCTTAAGCGGGTGTCGCGCATTCGAATCGCGCCAGGCGCACAGGGTGTTTGTGCAGGTCAGCGGGATGTTGATGTTGCAGATCCTCGCTTGAGGGCCGAGTCGCCGGATGAGCGTGGTCGCATTGGAGGCCGCGCACAAGGTTCTCAGCGGCTCGCGAAGTGCTTGCAGCCCGGGAGGCGACTGCCATCTCTACGTGGCGCGGACCCGTTGGCGCCTGGATCCGAGTGGTCGGCACTTTTCCCTGACTGCTCCTCCTTCGCGGCCGGCGTGTTCAGCCGCAGGCGACAGGTGCGACGGACGAACGGACGACGACGGGGCAGTCGAGCTTGAGCTCATCGGGCGGGGTCGGCGCGTCGTCGTCGAGGTGCACGGCCAGGGTGTCCACGGCCCAGGCGCCCATCTCGTAGTGGGGAAGTCCGATGGTTGTCAGGCCGGGGAACAGGCTGGCGGGGATGGGGTCCTGGTTGTCGAACCCCACGACGGAGACGTCCTCGGGAATGCGAAGTCCCAGCTCAGTGGCGGCCCGGTAGACGCCCATCGCCATCCGGTCGTTGTAGCAGAAGATCGCGGTGGGTCGGTCTGGGCGGGCAAGGAGCGTATGGCCCGCTTCGTACCCGCCCCATGCCTCGGAGGCCGCAGCCGCGACGAGGTCCTCCTCGACGGGGAGTCCGGCTTCGCGCAGGGCGCGGTCGTAGCCGCGGCGCCGTCCACGTGTGGCCGGCACGTCCTCGATTCCTGCGGTGAATCCGATCCGGCGGTGCCCGGCTCCGAGGAGCGCGCCGACTGCTTTGAGGGCGCCGCCCTCCTCGTCCGGTTTGACCGATGGCAGGCGGTGTGCGTGATCGGTGGCGCCGATCAGGACAGCCGGGACGTTCGCGAGTTCGCGCGGGGGATGGACGACGTCGTGGAAGACGGTGGCGTAGATGATGCCGTCGACCTGGCGGTCGAGCAGTGCTCGGACGTCGTCGCGGCGGGCGTCGGCGTCGGCGAGCAGGGGGGAGTTGATGATCACAAGGGTGAGGTTGTGACGGCTGGCGGCTTCCTGGGCCCCGAGGATGATGCGGCCGGCGTGGGGTGTGGTGGCGATCTCCTCTGTGAGCAGGCCGATCATCTCGGACGTCTTGGTCCGCAGGCCCCGTGCCAGGCGGTTCGGTCGATAGTTGAGCTCGGCTGCAACGGCCTTGACGCGGTCGCGCGTCTCGGCGTTGACCCTGGTGTGCGGAGTCTCGTTGAGCACGTGGGAGACGGTGGTGACCGAGACGCCGGCCGCGTGGGCGACGTCCCGGATGCCGACGTGCTTGGTCACCACCGTCTCCCCCATGAGATTGGACTGTTCGGACAGGCTAGCGACTCACTCATCGATCGACCGCGACTTCGCGGCAAGGCTGCACGGCGGGGTTGGCGGCAGGTAGTCCTCGACGCCTGGCCGGGGGTTGCCCGGCGCCGCGGAGATCACCTGCCCGCTCCGAACACATCCCCCCCCCGCGAAGCCGCCTGATCGGAACCGATCGCCGGGGTCGGCCTGAAGGCATTGGCGGCCCTGTCCATGACGA
>JGI25321J50212_10002224_pt1 | contig 14925 bp, 14 predicted proteins | sample AutmiccommuBRH23_FD_50212 | JGI IMG/M metagenome (IMG submission 50212)
GCCTCCATCCTGCTGATCAGCCTGGTGGACCGGGGCGGGCGCGAGCTGCCGATCCAGGCCAACGTGGTCGGCCGGCGCCTGCACCTGGAGCGCAGCCAACAGGTCAAGCTCACCGGCCCCGAGCCTCTGGAGCTGCGGGTGCAGGATCTCGCCCCGGGAGATCGCGGGTGAATCTGCAGGTCGATGAGAGCGGACGCCTGCGCCACTTCCTGTCGGTGGAAGGGCTGAACCGCGCCATTCTTACGGATATCCTCGATGCGGCGGAATCCTTCGCCGGAGTCCCCGAGCAGACGGTGAAGAAGGTGCCGCTGCTGCGCGGCAAGACCATCGTCAACCTGTTCTTCGAGGCGAGCACCCGCACCCGCACCACCTTCGAGCTGGCCGCCAAGCGCCTGTCGGCGGACGTGCTCAACATCAACATCGACGCCTCCAGCACCGTCAAGGGCGAGACTCTGCTCGATACCCTGCGCAACCTCGAGGCCATGCACGTGGACATGTTCGTGGCTCGCCACGGCGACAGCGGTGCGGCCCACTTCATCGCACGCCACGTGCAGTCCCACGTGGCCGTGATCAACGCCGGCGACGGCCGCCACGCCCACCCCACCCAGGCGCTGTTGGACATGTTCACCATCCGCCGCCACAAGGGCGGGTTCGCCAACCTGCGGGTGGCCATCGTCGGCGACATCATGCATTCGCGGGTGGCGCGCTCACAGATCCACGCCCTCAACCTCCTGGGCGTCGAGGAGGTGCGGGTGGTGGCGCCGCGNACCCTGCTGCCGGCTGAGGTCGAGCGNCTCGGCGTGCGGGTGCACACNGAGCTCGCCTCGGGTATCCGCGACGTGGACGTGATCATCATGCTGCGGCTGCAGCGCGAACGTATGCAGGGGGCGCTGCTGCCGAGCGAGCACGAGTACTTCCGCCGCTATGGACTGACTGACGATCGGCTGCGCTACGCGAAGCCCGACGCCATCGTCATGCATCCGGGGCCGATCAACCGCGGCGTGGAGATGGACTCCACCGTCGCCGACGGGCCCCGCTCGGTGATCCTGCAGCAGGTGTCCTACGGTATCGCAGTGCGCATGGCGGTCATGTCCATGGCCATGCGCAGCCGGAGCGGGGAGGAGAGCTGATGCGGCTGGCGATCCGCGGCGGTCGGGTCATCGATCCGGCCAACGGCCTCGACGGGGTGCAGGACATCTACATCGACCAGGGACGCATCGCCGCCCTGGGCGCGCCCCCCGACGGCTACACCCCCGACCGGGAGATCGACGCTCGCGGGCTGGTGGTCTGCCCCGGGCTGGTCGACCTCTGCGCCCGCACCCGGGAGCCGGGGCTGGAGCACAAGGCCACCATCGCCTCGGAAACCGCTGCGGCCGCCGCCGCCGGCATCACCACCCTGTGCTGCCCGCCGGACACCGATCCCGTCATCGACACGCCTGCGGTGGCGCAGCTGGTGCGCCAGCGCGCAGAGGCCGCAGGCTTCGCACGGCTGGTGCCCCTGGGGGCGCTCACTCGTAAGCTGGCGGGCGAGGCGCTGTCGGAGATGGCCGAGCTGCGCGACGCCGGTTGTGTCGGCGTGAGCAACGTCAGTCCCGTGGTCAACAGCCAGATCCTGCGCCGGGCGTTGGAGTACGCCGCCACCTACGACCTGACGGTGTTCCTCAACCCCGTCGATCCCTGGCTGGCCGACGCGGGCTGCGTTCACGAGGGCGCGGTGGCCACCCGCCTCGGCTTGGCGGGCATCCCCGAAGCCGCCGAGACCGCGGCCGTGGCCCGCGACCTGGCGCTGATCACCCAGACCGGCGTGCGCGCCCATTTCTGCCGGCTCTCCACCGCGGCGGCGGTGCGCATGATCGCCCGGGCCCAGTATGACGGCCTGCCGGTGAGCGCCGACGTGAGCGCCCATCACCTGATCCTGACCGAGGAGTCGCTCGACTACTTCGACAGCCAATGTCACGTGCTGCCGCCCTTGCGCACGCCGCGGGACCAGGAAGGGCTCACCGACGGCGTGGTACGCGGCGTCATCGCGGCGGTATGCTCAGATCACCAGCCCCACGAACCCGATGCCAAGCAGGCGCCGTTCGCCGCCACCGAACCCGGCATTTCCGGCCTTGAAACGCTGCTGCCCCTGACCTTGCGATTGGTGGCGATCGGCGCGCTGGCGCTGCCGGAAGCCATCGAGCGGCTCACCAGCGGCCCGGCGCAGATCCTGCGCATCGCCGCCGGCACGCTGGCGCCGGGTGCAGTCGCCGACGTGTGCATCTTCGACCCCGAGGCGAAATGGCGGCTGAGTGCAGCGGAGATGCGCAGCCAAGGACGCAATACGCCGTTCCTCGGCACTGAGCTCACCGGCCGAGTGATGCATACCGTACTCAACGGGCGGGTGGTGTTCGAGCGCAACTGATCCGCCGCGCAAGCCCCGAACAACCACACATCGCCATGAACCGCCCCCATCGCCACACCATCGCCGTCGAGGATGCCGAGGTGCTGTCCCAGCGGGCCTACCGCGGCGATCAGTACATCCTGCGCCTGCACGCACCCCGCTGCGCCCAACGTGCGCAGCCGGGCAGCTTCGTGCACCTGAGCTGCGATCCGTTGCTGCCGATGCGACGGCCGCTGTCCATCATGCGCGCCCACCGGCACGAGGGTTGGATCGATCTGCTGTACAAAGTCGTTGGCCATGGCACCGCGCTCCTGGCTCGGCGCCGCACCGGGGAGCGCCTGAGCCTCATGGGGCCCATCGGCCAACCGTTTCTGCCCCATCTGGAGCGCCCACGCCCGCTGCTGATCGGGGGCGGCGTGGGCATTCCGCCCATGGTGTTTCTTGCCGAAGCGCTGGGCGCTGCCCAGGGTACATACCGGCCCCTGGTCCTGATGGGCTCGGAAGTCCCGTTCCCGTTCAAGAGCCGACCCTCGGAGATCATGATCCCCGGCATGCCGGCCGGAGTGATCGCCACCATGCCCCTGCTGGAAGGTTGGGGCGTGGCCTGCCGCCTGGCGAGCCGCCAGGACTTCCCCGGCTGCCACCAGGGCTATGTCACCGATTTGGCCCGCGCCTGGCTGGACGGTCTGGATGCAGACACGCGGGCCGAGGTGGAAGTGTTCGCCTGCGGCCCCCATCCCATGCTCGACGCCGTGGCACGCCTCGCACGGGAGTACGGTCTGCCGTGCCAGGTGTCGCTGGAGGAGTTCATGGCCTGCGCCGTCGGCGGCTGCGCCGGCTGCGTGGTGGAAGTCCAGACCGCTGCCGGCCCGGCCATGAAGCGCGTCTGCGTCGACGGCCCGGTGTTCGACGCCGCAGCGGTGTTCCCTGCCTGAAGAGAAACGGCTTAGCGCAGAGGCGCGGAGGCGCAGAGAACCGCCGGGTAACCCATTGTCCAAACCCGATACAGGGGCACAGGGGCCCACTGCTCGGCACGCCGCTCGAAACGCTTCGCACAGCGGCAGAGGAACCGCAATCGCCAGCCGGTGCTTCCGACGGCAACGCGCATCCATTCAATGCCGTGCCCTCTGCGCCTGGGCGCCTCTGCGCTAGATTTCTTCCTTGTACCGCCCGAATCAGGATCCGTCGTCCACGAGTGACACGCCGTCCAGAGATTCCGCGAACTTGTCCGGGTCGCCCTGGCCGAGCTTGATCATCAACCGCACTTCGTTGGTGGAGTCGGCGTACTGCAGGGCGTTCTCATAACTGATCTCTCCCGCGGCGTAGAGTTCGTAGAGGGCTTGGTCGAAGGTGCGCATGCCTTGCTGGGTGGAGCGCTTCATCAATTCCTTCAGCTTGTGCACTTCGCCTTTGCGGATGTGATCGGCAGCCAATGGGGTGTTGACCAGCACCTCCACGGCCACACGCCGCCCCTTGCCGTCGGCGGCGGGAAGCAGTTGCTGGGCGACGATCGCCCTGAGGTTCAGTGACAGGTCCATGAACAACTGATCGCGCCGGTCCTCGGGGAAGAAGTTGATGATTCGGTCCAGCGCCTGGTTGGCATTGTTGGCGTGCAGCGTGCATAGGCACAGGTGCCCTGTCTCGGCGAAGGCGATGGCATAGTCCATGGTCTCGCGGGTGCGCACCTCCCCGATCAGGATCACGTCAGGGGCCTGACGCAAGGTGTTCTTCAGGGCCACCTCGTAAGACTCGGTGTCGATCCCCACCTCCCGTTGGGTGACGATGCACCCGGCATGCTGATGCACGAACTCGATCGGATCCTCGATGGTGATGATATGGCCGCTGCTGTTGCGGTTGCGGTGCCCCACGAGGGCCGCGAGTGAGGTGGACTTGCCCGTACCGGTGGCGCCGACGAACATCACGAGTCCGCGCCTGATCATCGCCAGGTTCTTCATGATGGGCGGCAGGTTGAGCTCGTCGGTGGTCGGAATTCGGGTCTCGATCCGACGCAGCACCATGCCGGCGAAGTTGCGCTGGACGAAGGCGCTCACCCGAAACCGCCCGACCCCGGACGCGCTGATCGCGAAATTGCACTCGTGCGTGCGTTCGAACTCGCTGCGCTGGGCGTCGGTCATGACGCTGTAGACCACGTCCCGCGCCTGGGTCGGTGACAGGGCCGCTTCCGCGACCGGCTGGATCACGCCGTCCACCTTGATGGACGGCGCCATGCCGGCGGTGATGAACAGGTCGGACGCCTTCTTGCTCACCATGAGCTTGAGCAGCGAACTGAATTCCATCTCGGCACCCCTCCCGGGCGTGATCGCTTAGCGGAAGATATCCTTGTTCTGCGCCCGTGTCATGGCATCCTGCTTGCTGACCAGCCCCTTAGCCACGAGCTGCTGCAGGTGCTGGTCGAGCGTCTGCATGCCGAGGGACTGACCCGTCTGAATGGCGGAGTACATCTGCGCCACCTTGTCCTCGCGGATCAGATTGCGGATGGCCGGCGTCCCGATCATGATCTCCCAGCCGGCGATACGGCCGCCCCCGATGCGCTTGAGCAAGGTCTGTGAGATGACCGCGCGCAGGGACTCCGAGAGCATGGAGCGCACCATGGACTTCTCCCCGGCGGGGAATACGTCGATGACGCGGTCGATGGTCTTGGCGGCGGAACTGGTGTGCAGGGTCCCGAACACCAAGTGGCCTGTCTCGGCGGCCGTCAACGCCAGCCGGATGGTCTCCAGGTCGCGCATCTCGCCGACCAGGATGATGTCCGGATCCTCACGCAGGGCCGAGCGCAGCGCCTCGGCGAATCCCAGGGTGTCGCGGTGCACTTCACGCTGATTGATCAGGCACTTCTTGCTCTGGTGCACGAACTCGATCGGATCCTCGATGGTGAGGATGTGGGAGAACTGATTCTCGTTGATGTAGTTCATGATCGCGGCAAGAGTGGTCGACTTGCCGGACCCCGTCGGGCCGGTGACCAGAATCAGGCCGCGCGGGTTGTGAGCCACGTCCTGAAAGGTGGATGGGCAACCCAGGTCCTCGAGATTGAGGATATTGGAGGGGATGGTGCGGAACACCGCCCCCGCGCCGCGGTTCTGATTGAAGGCGTTGACACGGAAGCGCGCCAGCCCCGGAATCTCGAACGAGAAGTCCGTCTCGAAAAACTCCTCGAAGTCCTTACGCTGCTTGTCGTTCATGATGTCGTAGATCAACCCATGAACGGTCTTGTGGTCGAGCGCCGGCACGTTGACGCGCCGAATGTCGCCGTCCACCCGGATCATGGGCGGGAGGCCGGACGAGAGGTGCAGGTCCGATGCATTGTTCTTTACCGAAAAGGCGAGCAGCTCCGCGATATCCATCGATCTGTTCCTGAAGGTCTAAGGGAGAGTGTAATGAATGCGCTATGCTGTATATCGCGTCCCGCACCTGAATCTTTAGACACCGGCCGAGTATAGCCGCCATCCAATCGGCACATCCATGTCCGACATCGCCGACAATCTGGACCGGGTGCGCGAGCGTATCGCGCGGGCCGAGCAGCGCGCGGGGCGCCCGGCCGGCTGTGTCACGCTGCTGGCGGTAAGCAAGACCCAGGCGGCACCGGCCGTCCGCGCCGCCTATGCGGCCGGTCAACGCCAATTCGGAGAAAGCTATGTGCAGGAGGCGCTCGCGAAGATGGACGCCCTGGGGGACCTCGAGGCGCAGTGGCATTTCATCGGCCCGATCCAATCCAATAAGACCAGATCCATCGCCACGCGCTTTGACTGGGTTCACAGTCTGGATCGCCTGAAGATCGCCCAACGTCTGAGCGATCAGCGCCCGGAGGGACGAGCGCCCCTACAGGTGTGCCTGCAGGTCAACATCAGCGGGGAACAGGCCAAGTCCGGGGCCGACCCGGCCGAGGTGCCGGAGCTTGCGGCCGCCCTGGCGGCGCAGCCGCGCCTGCGCCTGCGGGGTCTGATGGCCATTCCAGCCGCGCAGACCGATCCCCATCGCCAGCGCACAGCCTTCGCCGGCCTGCGTCGGCTGCAGGAGGACCTCCTCCGCGGCGGCCTGCCCCTCGACACCCTGTCGATGGGCATGAGCGGCGATCTGGAAGCGGCCATCCTGGAAGGTGCCACCCTGGTACGGATCGGCACCGCGATCTTCGGCCAGCGGCCCCCTGCCCGTGAATGATCCCCGGCGGCCTAGGACCCCCGCGCCGGGTTGCTCGGTCCTGTCATACCGCCCCCCGGTGCGCTAGACTGGCGCGCAGAATCGACACGCTTCCCCTGACATCCCCATGACCACACCGACCATCGCATTCATCGGCGGCGGCAATATGGCCGCGAGCTTGATCGGCGGACTCGTCGCCGACGGCTGGGATCCCGACTGCATCCATGTCTCGGATCCCGATCCTGCACGACGGGAGCACCTGCGCAGCAGCCACGGCGTGCACACCTACGAGGACAACGCCGCCACGGCAGCGCGCGCCGGAATCGTCGTGTTGGCGGTCAAGCCTCAGGTCCTCAGATCCGCGTGTGAGGACATTGCCGCCAGCGCACGCCAAAGCGCGCCCCTGGTGATCTCCATCGTCGCCGGGGTGCGCGAGCCGGACATCCGCCGCTGGCTGGGCGGCGACGCCGCCATCGTGCGCACCATGCCGAATACGCCGGCCCTGGTGCAAACCGGCGCCACGGGCCTGTATGCCAATCCCCGGGTCAGCGCTGAGCAGCGCGATTCGGCCGAGACGGTGCTGCGGGCCGTGGGCCTGGCCCTGTGGGTGGACGACGAGGCGCTGCTGGATGCGGTGACCGCCCTCTCGGGAAGCGGGCCCGCCTATTTCTTCCTCTTCATCGAGGCCCTGGAGCACGCCGGCGTACAGCTGGGATTGGGCGCGGAGCAAGCGCGCCTGCTCACGCTGCAGACCGCCCTCGGGGCGGCCAAGATGGCGCTGGAGTCCAGCGACACCGCCGCCACCCTGCGCGAACGGGTTACTTCGCCGGGCGGCACCACCGAACGGGCCCTGGCGGTGCTCGAGGACGCCGGGTTGCGGGATCTGATCGGCCGCGCGCTCGTAGCGGCCCGCGATCGGGCCCGGGAGCTCGGCGACAAGCTGGGGGGCGCATGAACGGATACTTCTCCCAGGCCGGCGTGTTCCTCATCAGTGTCGCTTTCGGGTTCTACATCCTCATTATGATGCTGCGCGTGCTGCTGCAGGCGGTGCGCGCCGACTTTCACAACCCGGTCTCCCAGTTCGTGGTGCGACTCACCACGCCGGTGCTGCGTCCGGCGCGGCGCCTGATCCCCGCCGTCGGCGGCCTGGACCTGGCCGGGCTTCTGGTACTGCTGGTGCTACAAGTGGTGGAGCTGGTGCTGATCCACGGCATGACCGGCCAATCTCTGCATCCGGCGGTCCTGCTGGTGATCGCCGTCGGCAGTCTGCTCAGCACGGCGCTGTGGATCTTCATCGTCGCCATCATCGTGCAGGTGATCCTGAGCTGGGTGCAGCCTGGCACCTACAACCCAGTTGCAGGACTCCTCCACCAGATCACCGCACCGGTGCTCAGGCCGTTTCGCAACGTGGTGCCCGTGGTGTCCGGCATGGATCTCTCGCCCCTGGCAGCCCTGGTGGTTCTGAATCTCATCCTCATGGCGATCCCGTACCTGCAGGGATCGCTGTTGCGCTCCCTGCTGGCATGAACCCACGCCGCGGGGCTGCGGCACGCTGGGACGGGGCGGACCTGATCCTGCAAGTGCGCGTGCAGCCGCGCGCCAGCCGCGATCGGATCGGCGAGCCGGAGGCCGGCAGCCTCAGGATATCCCTCACGGCAGCGCCTGTCGGGGGTGCCGCCAATACACGCCTGCTACAAGTACTGGCGAAGGCGTTCGGCGTCGCCAGGAGCCGGATACGCATCGAGGCCGGGCTCGCCAGCCGCGACAAGCGGGTGCGCATCCAGTCCCCCAGGCGCACGCCCCCGGGAATCCCACCCGCGGCGTGAACCGGTTCACAGATCGCCGGCGCGATTGCGCGCCATTCTCGGTGTAACCCCCTGCGCGGATCGACGACCCTAAAGCTTTGCGATGGGGAGTCGCTACGGTCGCTATAAGCGGGTCTGTGGACCAGCCCCACGCCCAACAACAATCAATTCAGAGCAGGCGCATGGTCATGAGGGCAGAGACTCAGCTGCAGGAGCGGATACGGGCGTTCGACGACTGGAAGACGGAGCTGCTCGATGCCGTCCGACGCCTCCAGGAATGGCTGAGCACTCACGGCGATGACGACAACAGCCAGACACTGCGCCTGTACGAGGCGATGGAGGCCCTGCGTAACGATCGGCTCAACATCGCCTTCGTTGCCGAGTTCTCGCGCGGCAAGACTGAGCTCATCAACGCCATCTTCTTCGCCGACTACCAGCGCCGGCTGCTGCCCTCCGAGGCCGGCCGCACGACCATGTGTCCCACGGAGCTGTTCTACGACCGCCAGGCGGACGAGGCCTACGTACGCCTGCTGCCTATCGAGACGCGGCTCGAGGAACCGAGCATCTCCGAATACAAACACGATCCGGCGTATTGGACCCATATTCCCCTGGATCTGGATTCCCCCCAGCAGATGGAGGAGGCGCTGCACCAGGTCATCCGCACCAGAACCGTCAGCCGCGCGGAGGCCGAGCGCCTGGGACTCCTTGGCGAACAGCTGCACCACCCTGGCCAGGGGACCGATCCCGACCAGGTCGAGATTCCGGTCTGGCGCCACGCCCTGATCAGCTTCCCCCACCCGATCCTGCAGGGCGGCCTGGTAATCCTGGACACTCCGGGGCTCAACGCCCTGGGCAGCGAGCCAGAGCTCACTATCAACATGCTGCCATCGGCGCAGGCCGTGCTGTTCGTCCTGGCGGCGGACACCGGCGTCACCCGCAGCGATCTCGACATGTGGCAGTACCACATCGACGGCGCCCGACGCAGCCGCAGGCACAAGGGTGTGGCCGTGGTGCTCAACAAGATCGACACCCTCTGGGACGACCTGCGCGAGGGCTCATCGATCGATGCCAGCCTCCAATCCCAGGTGCGCAAGACCGCGACCCTGCTCGGCGTGGAATCCGAGGCGATCTTTCCGGTTTCCGCCCAGAAGGGACTGCTGGCCAAGATCCGCGGCGACTCCGAGCTCCTGGCACGCAGCCGGCTGCAGGCGTTGGAAGATTACCTGTGCAAGACCGTGCTGCCGGCCCGGGAAGGTATCGTGCGCGACAACATCGTCGGTGACCTGAGCGGGATGCTGGATGACGAGCTGCGGGTGCTTCGCACTCGTCACGAGCATACCGTCAGTCAGCTGCAGGAGTTGCGCAACCTCAGCGGCAAGAATGCGGACGTGATCGTGCACCTGATGAAGAAGACCCGCGAGGAGCAGACAACCTACCAGAAGAACGTGGAAAGCTTTCAGGCAAGCCGCCGACTGCTGCAACGTCAGGCGGGCGCCCTGCTCGAGACATTGAGCCTCGAAGCCGTCGACCAGCTGATCAGCAACACTCGCAAATCCATGATGGGCAGTTGGACCACCGGGGGGCTGAAGCGCGGCATGCGCACCTTCTTCGAAGGCAGCCGCGCCGCCATGGAGCAGTCGATCGAGCAGGCGGAACAGGCCCGGCGGCTCGTGATGGCCATCTACAAGAAGTTCCACAGCGAGCACGGGCTGCCGGCCATTCAGCCGCGCATGTTCTCGGCCAAAACCTACACCGACAAGATGGAAGAGCTGTACGAGGAAGCCGAGGCGTTCCGCAAAAGCCCGGTGACCACCATGACCGAGCAGAGCTTTGTGGTGAAAAAGTTCTTCATCAGCCTCGTAAGCCAGGCGCGCAACGTGTTCTTCAAGGCCAACCAGGATGCCGAGTCGTGGTTAAAGGAGGTCATGAATCCGCTTTCCGCCCAAATCAAAGAACACAAGAGCATGATGGAGCGCCGCCTGCAGACCCTGCGCAAGATCAACGAATCGCGTGACACCCTGGACGGCAAGATCACGGAGCTCGAAGGCGAGCACGGCGCACTCGAGGAGCAGATCGCCACCCTCGAGGACATCCGGGCGCGGATGCTACGCCCGGCGTGCTTCCAGGCCTCGAGCGCCGCCTAAGCGCGTGGCGGCGCCTGCCGCGATCTCACGCCGTACCGCCCGGCCACCCGGGCACCGCCCGCACGGGGACCGGCGCCATCGCGCCTTCTCGCACTCCCACACAAGCGTACCCCTACCTCCGCGCATTCGAAACACCGCCCGTTACCGGTGTGCAATTCTGGTCTATATTTGGGGAAACGCGTGAAACCCGGAAGGAGGTCGCTGTGGAAGAGAGGATTGTGCGCGTGCTCGCAGTTGCGTTGATCGCGTTGTCTTTGCTCCCGGCCGGCGTCCGGGCGGAGCAGTTCCAGCAGTTCGGTGAGTATGTGGTGCACTACAACACCATCAACACCTCCTTCTTGTCTGCGCAGGTGGCGCGCGAGTACGGCATCCGGCGCAGCGGCCATCGGGCCATGCTGAACGTTGCGGTCCAAAGAACGTCGAATGGCAAGATCAATCCCGTGCGCGCCCGAATGTCCGTGGTCGCCACCAACCTCAGCGGTCAACTGCGGGAGGTCGACATGCGCGCGGTGGAGGACGGCGAAGCCGTGTACTACATCGGCGAGCTCCCGATCGAGGACGGCGACGTGCTCGACTTCGATGTTCGGGTGCAGCCCGCGGACAGCTCGCAGAGCCTCGACCTGCGCTTCCGCGAGCAGTTCTTCGTGCGNTAAGGAACGNTTTGTGTGCCCGCCACCGTCGCGGGCTGCGGCTGTCCACGGACGTAAGGCCGTCAGGAACCGAACTCGGGCACNGATCCGTTGTACTCCCGCAGGCGGTTGTAGATGGTTTTCAGGCTGACGCCGAGGGTGTCGGCGGTGCGTCGCTTGTCGCCGTTATAGTGGGCCAGTGTGGCGAGGATCAGGCGGCGCTCCACGTCCTCCAGGGTCGCACCGATCGACACCGTCAGGGTGCCCCCCTGCACCATCGGCGCGGCCGTTTCACCGAGCGGCGGAAAGTGCTCCACGTCGATCTCGTCGTCGGCGAGAATGTAGGCCCGCTGCAGCTGGTTCTTCAACTCGCGCACATTGCCCGGCCAGACGTATCGGCACAGCATGTCCACGGCCTCGGCGGTGATCGACTTGCGGATGCCGTCGGCGTGATTGAACACATCGAGGAAGTGCTGAGTCAAAAGCTCCACGTCTCCAGGGCGCTCACGCAGCCCCGGGACCCGAATCGGAAAGCTCGCCAGACGAAAGTACAGGTCTTCGCGCAACTTTCCGTCGGCGATCGCCTGCGCGGCAGAACGGTTGGTGGCGGCGATCACCCGCACGTCCACCCCCACTTGGTCCTGCCCGCCGACACGGTTGAGTTTTCCGGTCTCCAGCACGCGCAGGAGTTTCACTTGTAACTCCGGCTGCATCTCGGTCACTTCATCGAGAAACAGCGTCCCGCCGTGCGCACGCTCGAAGCACCCCCGGTGGCGGCGGGTGGCGCCGGTGAAGCTGCCGCGCTCGTGCCCGAACAATTCGCTCTCGATCAGCGTCGTGGACAGCGCCCCGCAATTGACCGGCACGAACACGCCATCGCGGCGGGAGCTCAGGTCGTGAATGGTTTGGGCGATCAGCTCCTTCCCGGTGCCGCTCTCGCCCTGCAGAAATACCGTGGTTTCGGTGGGAGCAACCCGCTGCACCGTGCGGTACAGCGCTTGCATGGTTGCGGAACGACCATACAGTAACCCGAAGCGGGCTTTACCTTCCCCGCGGCTGCGTGCCGTTCGAACGGGTGCATCGTCCATGATGCCGAGGATCCTGTGGTCTGTGCCTTGGGTCATCGTCCGGGTCCGGNGGCCGAGTGCCGATGGCCNTGTGCCGGGCAGCTATTCCCTGGAAATGAACTTGAAAAANCGACTGGGGTGCCCGTCCTTGAGTGTCTCCTGATACAGAAAGGCGAGGCGGCTTTCCTCGAATTTCCGGAAGAAATCGTCCCAGCTGATCTCATCCAGGCTATCTTCGCTGCCTTGGCCGGGGAACTCGATGCGCAGAACTCCCGGTTCCCCGCCTCCGGTGCCGGCCACCGATGCCGGTCGACCGCCGCGTTCCTCGGCCCATTTCCGAATCGTGTCGTGGTCGGTGGTCGTGTGCGAGTCTCCAGACATTGCGCTCACCTCCTTGGAAGGACGCGCATTTGGTCGCGCGCATCACGCCGCCAGTGTAGGGGCCGCGCATGTGCCTTCAAGCTGCACAAGGATTGATTGCAGCATTTACAACGGCGCTGCGTCGCGCTGCGGCTTTGTAGCTTTTACAGAACACTTGCAAGCCTTACACCTATGCGGCCGCGCGCCTGCGGCGCCGCCGGTGTAAAGCCGCAGTGCCGCACTGCCGCCGTGGTGTGGCATGCTTTCTGCAACCGTGCGAGGCAGCGAGCGCGAGGAGAGCACTGCCATGGACGACACCGTTCTGATCACCGGCGGCGCCGGTTTTATCGGTTCCCATACCGCCGCTGAGCTCTTGTCCAGGGGCTATCGGGTCCGGGTGCTCGACAATCTCGACCCGCAGGTGCACGGTCCGGAACGCCGCCGGCCTGCCTATCTCGATTCCGATGTGGAACTGCAGGTCGGGGACGTACGCGACCCCGCGGCGGTGGCGCGGGCACTTAAGGGCGTCTCGTCAGTGTTTCACTTCGCCGCTCGGGTTGGCGTCGGCCAAAGCATGTACGAAATGCGCTCCTATATGGACACCAACGTCGGCGGCACCGCGGTGCTGCTGGAGCAGCTGCTGAAACAGCCGGTGGCGCGACTGGTGGTGGCCTCCAGCATGAGCATCTATGGCGAAGGTCTGTACCGCGATGCCCACGGACAGCTTGTCGAAGACGCCGAACGCGACGCGGAACAGGTACGCCAGGGGCGCTGGGAGGTCTACGACGATGAGGGTCGCGCCCTGCAACCCGTTGCTACCCCGGAACCTAAGCGGCCGACCCTGAGCTCTATCTATGCGCTGTCGAAGATGGATCAGGAGCGCATGTGCCTGCTGTTCGGGCAGGCCTACCACATTCCCGCCGTCGCCCTGCGGTTCTTCAACGCCTATGGCGAGAACCAGGCGCTGTCGAACCCCTACACCGGCGTGCTCGCCATCTTCGGCAGCCGACTGCTGCACCGGCGCCCGCCGCTGATCTTCGAGGACGGCCTTCAGCGGCGCGATTTCATCCATGTGAAGGACCTGGCCCGCGCCTGCCGCCTGGCTCTCGAGACGCGCGACGCCGCGGGGCGCGCGTTGAATATCGGCAGCGGCCGGAGCATCACCATCGGCGACCTGGCGGCCGAGACGGCCCGTGCCATGGACAGCGACATTGCCGCCACAGTCACCGGAGAGTATCGCACCGGCGATATTCGCCACTGCTTCGCCGACATCTCCGCCGCCCGTGACATCCTCGGATTTCAACCCCAGGTTGCACTGGCGCAGGGATTGCTGGAATTGAGCGAATGGCTGTCGCGGCAGGAGTCCGTGGATCGTGTCGAGGAGGCGCGCAACGAGCTGGTGGCGCGGGGATTGGCTGTATGATGGGCGAGCGCGCCTACGACCTGGTGATCGGCGGCGCCGGGTTCATCGGCAGTAACGTCGCGGCGCGACTTGCCCGCGCCCGACACCCGGTACTGATCTTCGACAACCTCTCACGGCCAGGCACGGAACGCAACTTGTCCTGGCTGCTGGCGCGGCACGCCTCCGGCATCGACGTCCTGGAGGCCGACGTACGTGACGCGGAGGCTGTGCAGCGGGCGGTGGCGCAGGCGCACACCGTGTATCACTTCGCCGCCCAGGTGGCGGTGACCACCAGCTTGCAGCGCCCGCGCTTCGACCACGACGTGAATACCGGCGGCACGCTGAACGTACTCGAAGCCATGCGCAACTGCCGCCAACCGCCGCGCTTGGTGTTCACCTCCACCAACAAGGTCTACGGCGCGCTCGGCGATCTGCCGTTGCGCGCCGGATCCGGCGGCTACCAACCGGTGGACGGGAACGTGCGGGCCCACGGCATCGCGGAGTCGCAACCGCTGTCGTTCACCAGCCCCTACGGCTGCTCCAAGGGCGCCGCCGACCAATACGTGCTCGACTATGCCCGCACCTTCGGTCTGCCGGCTGCGGTGCTGCGCATGAGCTGCATCTACGGGCCGCACCAGTTCGGCAACGAGGACCAGGGATGGGTGGCCCATTTCATGCGCCAGGCGGCGCTCGGCGAGGCGATCACCTTCTACGGCGACGGCCTGCAGGTGCGGGACGTGCTGTTTGTGGAGGATCTTGCCGACGCCCTGTTCGCGGCCGTGGATCGCCTGCCGCAAATCGCCGGCGAAGCCTTCAACATCGGCGGCGGCCCCGACCACGTACTGAGCCTGCGCTCCCTGGTCGAGCGCCTGGCCGCCCTGCCTTCGGGACGCCCCACGGTGCACATGGCGGACTGGCGCCCGAGCGACCAGCGCTACTACGTGTCCGACACCCGCAAATTCCAGCGCGCCACCGGCTGG
>JGI25321J50212_10002230_pt1 | contig 14905 bp, 13 predicted proteins | sample AutmiccommuBRH23_FD_50212 | JGI IMG/M metagenome (IMG submission 50212)
CCAGTTGTTCCATCCCCAGGTATTCCATCCCCAGGTATTCCAGCCCCAGTAGCCGCCATAGTAGCCGCCATAGTAGCGCCATGGGTTCCCCCAGCCCCAGTAGCTGCCGAAAGTCCATGGATAACCCAGTCCAAAGCCACCCCATCCCCAGTTGTCATATACATTCACCGTAACACTGGTAGCATTGTCGCCCCAGCCGGCGTAACCGTCATAATTGTTGTTGGGGTCATAGTAATAATCGGAGCCTGCCTCAGGGTTAAGGCTATCCTGCTCTACGCCCGTGTAGGCATCGATATCGGTAAAGATCTCGCTTTCCAGGATCTGTTCATATTCATCTGCCTTCTGTCCGAAATAATTCCCGTAAACATTATCATCATCGGCTACCGCCCTTCGTTGCTGCTGCTGCTGTTGCTGTGGGTACCTTCGCTCAGCAGTCCTTACCGCCTCATCCGTGTAGATGCCGTCGTTGTCGTAATAGGAAGCCTGCTGGTACGAACCACAGGAAACCAGAAAGAGGCCGAGGAGTACCATCAGTATTCCGCCGCGGTATTTGGAGTGGGGTAAGGAATGTATCATCGCGCTAAAATTATATTGTTGAACATACTAAAATTAGTTAGTTTTACAAACTTTAGTTGTTAATAAAGACACAAGTTTTATGCCAAAGTTAATTTGATGGGAAAGAATTTAACCAAACGTAGCGAGGATTATTCCAAATGGTATAACGAGCTTGTACAAAAGGCCGGGCTGGCCGAGAATTCCGGGGTTAGGGGCTGTATGGTCATCAAACCTTACGGTTATGCTATCTGGGAGAAGATGCAGGCGCAGCTCGACAAAATGTTTAAGGAAACCGGGCACGAGAATGCCTATTTTCCCCTGTTTATCCCGAAATCTTACCTGAGCAGGGAAGCCAGCCATGTGGAAGGATTTGCCAAGGAATGTGCCGTTGTGACCCATTACCGGTTGAAGAATGCGGAGGACGGAAGCGGCATCGTGGTTGATGAAACAGCGAAACTCGAGGAGGAACTCATTGTAAGGCCCACCTCCGAGACCATTATCTGGGATACTTACAGAAAATGGATACAATCTTACCGGGACTTACCGCTGCTGATCAATCAATGGGCCAACGTAGTGCGATGGGAAATGCGTACCCGCCTTTTCCTGCGGACCACGGAATTCCTTTGGCAGGAAGGCCATACCGCCCATGCTGAAGAGCAGGAGGCGATTGAAGAGGCCGAACTGATCCTTAAAGTTTATGCAAGTTTTGCCGAAGAGTATATGGCCGTCCCCGTGATACAGGGTACCAAAACCGAAAGCGAACGCTTTGCCGGGGCGGTGGAAACCTATTGTATCGAAGCACTGATGCAGGACGGCAAAGCCCTTCAGGCAGGCACTTCCCATTTCCTGGGCCAGAATTTCGCGAAAGCCTTCGATGTGAAATTTGCGAACAAGGAAGGCGTGCAGGACTATGTATGGGCTACTTCCTGGGGAGTATCTACCCGCCTGATTGGCGCCCTCATTATGGCCCACAGCGATGACAATGGCCTGGTGCTCCCCCCCAAACTGGCACCTATCCAGGTTGTAATAGTCCCCATTTATAAAGGCCTGGAACAGCTCGATGCCATCTCGGCCCGGGTGAATCCCCTGTTAAAGGAGTTGCGGGCAAAAGGCATCAGCGTAAAATACGACAACCGCGACACCCACAAACCCGGTTTTAAATTCAACGAATACGAACTCAAAGGAGTCCCTGTACGCCTGGCAATCGGACAACGCGACCTGGAAAACGGCACGTTTGAGGTTGCCCGCCGCGACACCATGGAAAAGGAAACCGTGCCTGAGGAGGCGGTGATCGCCAGAATTGAGCAACTCCTGCTCGATATCCAGGATAATATTTACCGGAAAGCCGCAGATTTCAGGGACAGGCACATTACCAGGGTAGATAGCTATGACGAATTCAAACAGGTCCTGGAGGATAAAGGGGGCTTTATACTGGCTCACTGGGATGGCAGTGCCGCTACCGAAGAAAGGATTAAGGAAGAGACCAAAGCTACCATCCGGTGTATCCCCCTGGAAGCAGATACCGAAGCCGGAAGTTGCATGTTAACGGGCAAACCATCGGTGCGGAGGGTGCTGTTTGCCAGGGCTTATTAGGAGCTGGCAAAAATTAGNCCGCAGTTGTTGCGGTAGTAAAAAATAATTGTATTTTTGCACCTGCCTAACCGGAAGGTAGGTGTGCATCCGTGCATAAAATTATGGCCCGTTCGTCTAGGGGTTAGGACGCCAGGTTTTCATCCTGGTAACAGGGGTTCGATTCCCCTACGGGCTACTGGGACTGGTAACGGTCTTGTTGCCCGGGTTAACCGGATTGTTAGAATGGCCCGTTCGTCTAGGGGTTAGGACGCCAGGTTTTCATCCTGGTAACAGGGGTTCGATTCCCCTACGGGCTACCAAAGGGGAGTACAGGACTCCGAAAGTAAAAATCATAAGCAAGGAAGATGGCAAATCATAAGTCGGCATTAAAAAGAATCAGAAGGAACGAAGAGGTACGCCTTCGCAATCGGTACCAGCACAAAACCACCAGGAATGCGATCAAGAAGTTGCGTTCAGAAACCGATAAGAAGAAGGCGGAAGAGTTGTTGCCGGGTGTTGTCAGCATGATCGATAAACTGGCCAAGCGCAACATCATCCACAACAATAAGGCTGCCAACCTGAAGAGCAAGCTGATGAAACAGGTAGCTGCGCTTTAAGCGGCCCAACCTCCTTACTAAAATAGTGCCCCGGCGGGATATCCTGCCGGGGCTTTTTTATACCCATTTTTAGGTGATGATGAAAACTTGCCCCATTTATTAGTAATCTGGGCATGCCATTCCTATACGCACCCGGATTGCCCGGGGATAATGTCCCGCATATAAAGGCACTGAACGAATTTACCGCTTAATAGTAACGGGTTTATGGTTCATTTTAAGAAACCCTACACAGAACAGCAGGTTCATTATGAGGATCAGGCCGTGGACGATGCTCCGTACATAACCCGGTTCATGGCCGCCGAACTTAAAATTCCAGTAGCGGTAAATTTCTATAGGCAGATAACAGGCATAGAAAACTACCAATCCTATTGATAACCAGAAAATCAGGTTATATCTTGAGGGGACGGCAAGCTCATTATTGAATTGTTCAAAGGAATACAGAACAATAGCCAATAGCAGGACCAGTGTTCCGGTAACATAGGCAAAGGTCTGGGATTCATATAAAAAGCTTTGAAAAAAGGGGTTGATAACGCTGACCACCAGGAAAAGTAAAGCCCCGTAGGAAACCAGTAACCTGAATAAGCTGTTCCTCAGATAACGCCAATACATATAGTAGAAGTACAGGAAAAAAATAATGTAATAAATATTATAGATAACCAGGTTGTAGTAATTGAATAAATCGTTGCTGAAAAAACTCCAGTTCTCGTTCACCAGGATAACCCCTCCTAAAACTTCGGTCAGCAACGTATAAAAAAACACTACGGGCAAAAATTTCAGGGGGGTATCAAAATACCTCGGATATCTGATAATAGACATGAGCACCACAAGCATATATGAAACCATAAATGCGTCTTGCAGAAAAATGCGGATAAAATCGTTCATTGCAATGTGCGATCATATAGATCTTAGAAATCCTCCTGCGGCGGTGGCCCGGAATTTCCCTTGTTCAGCACCAGGCTCTGACTCCCCTGTAAAANAGCGGCTTTGGCAAAACCTGCATAAGAGCGTTCCTGTGAATTATCGGTGCCGCCCATCCCGCTCCCTTCAGGGGAGCCAACCTTGTTCCTGATTTTTTCGGCCACAGGTTTCCCGTCGGGTCCGGTGGCGATATAAAAACCGTAATCCTGTCCGTTACTCCTTGTGGTAGGGACAAGAAATACGGTATTCCTGCGAGAATTACCAGGTCCGGCTTCCTCATCCCCGTAATTTCCGAAATAAAATCGCAGGCCGGAGATATCCACGCTGGCACTTGCAGCCTGCTGTTCAATAAATGCCATGTATTGCTTCATGGTATTATAGTCAAAGGCGGCAAAGCGCGCAGGCACAAAAGGGCTCCCTTCCTCATCCGGCCCTTCGGTTTCTACGATTTGCTCGGCACGCCGCCTGGTATAGGTGTCGTAAAGTCGTTTGGCTTCTTCGAGGGAGATAATCTGTTGGGGGGCTGATACCTGCTCCTGGACAGTATGTGCGGCAGGGGTTTTCCCTTCTTCGTTCCTGGCAGATTCCCTGCAGCCCAGGGTGGCGATCATTACAGAAAAGAACAGGAAAAGTTGTTGTAAACGCAGGTCTATTACAAATTTCATAATTTCAGGTTTAGTTGATTAAATGAATAAGGTGGGGAACTTTTCGCTCCATAAATGTAGTACATATTGGCAGGAAATCCACTTTTGAACTTCGTTAATCGACATACCACAACCCTATTAATGAAAAACCCCAATACCTTAAGGTATCGGGGTTTTTGTACGGATAGGGAGAAAACTCCTTAAATCAGGGGTTTTAGCGATGCCCTTATTCGTTCATGGTCATTAGGAACTCTTCGTTATTCCTCGTTTGTTTGATCCGCTGTTCCATGAATTCCATGGCTTCAACCGGGTTCATATCGGCCAGGTACTTGCGCAGGATCCACATCCTTTGGATCACATTGTCGTCAAGTAGCAGGTCGTCCCTCCTGGTTGATGAAGAGATAAGGTCGATAGCCGGGAAGATCCTGCGGTTGCTGATCCGTCTGTCAAGCTGTAATTCCATGTTGCCCGTACCCTTGAATTCTTCAAAGATCACCTCGTCCATCTTGGAACCGGTTTCGGTAAGGGCCGTGGCAATGATGGAAAGTGAACCACCATTTTCTATATTCCTGGCGGCTCCGAAGAAACGCTTGGGTTTGTGCAGGGCATTGGCGTCGACCCCACCGCTGAGTACTTTTCCGGAAGCAGGCTGCACGGTGTTGTAAGCCCTTGCCAGACGGGTAATGGAATCGAGCAGGATCACTACATCATGTCCGCATTCCACCAGCCGTTTTGCTTTTTCCAGGACGATGTTGGCCACGCGTACGTGCTCGGTCGCCTCTTTGTCGAAGGTAGAAGCCACAACCTCCCCGCGTACATTTCGCTGCATATCGGTTACCTCCTCCGGGCGTTCGTCGATCAGCAGGATGATCTGGTAAACTTCGGGATGGTTGGCGGCAATGGCGTTTGCGATGTCTTTCAGCAACATGGTTTTCCCGGTTTTGGGCTGGGAAACAATCATCCCCCTTTGTCCTTTCCCTATAGGGGAAAACAGGTCCATGATCCGTGTGCTGATATTGCTCTGCCGTTCTGCCAGTTTAAATTTTTCCTTGGGGAACAGTGGAGTCAGGTGCTCAAAGGCCACGCGGTCCCGTACCACCTGCGGGTCAAGCCCGTTAATCTTGTTTACCTTAATAAGGGGGAAATATTTCTCACCTTCTTTCGGGGGCCGCACATTACCCAGTACCGTATCGCCGGTTTTAAGGCCAAACAATCGTATCTGCGATTGGGAAACGTAAATATCGTCGGGGGATGAAAGGTAGTTATAGTCTGAGGAACGAAGGAATCCGTAGCCGTCCTGCATAATATCCAGAACCCCTTCGCTTTCAATTATACTGTCGAATTCGTATTCGGGCTGCTTGTATTTGTTTTTCAGGTCTTTGTCGTAATTGCTGCTCTTCTTTTCCTGGCCGTTGCTATTGTGCTGCGGACTCCTTTTGCCCTGTACCTTTTGAGGGCCTTTGTTCCTGGGGTGTTCTTGTTTGGATGGGCTGGCAGTATTTCCCTGCTGGGTTTGTTCCCGGGGTTCCTGTTCCCTTTGCTGTTCCCTGGGCTGTTCCGTTGGCTGTTCCTGCTTTTGTTCCGGAGCGTCATCCCGGCGGCTGGGTTGTTGTTCTTCCCTGCGGTTGTTATGTTGTTTATCCCGGGGGGTATCACCCGAAACCCTGGCTCTTTTGGTTTTTTCCCTGGATTTTTCTTCCGTTTCAGAAGCTGCTTCCTTCACCACTTTGGGGTTGCTGGCCTGTACATCGAGGATCTGATAGACCAGGTCCAGTTTCTTCATGGTTTTATACTTGGGGACGTTTAAATCTTTAGCTATGCCCTGAAGCTCGGGAAGCTTCTTTGCTTTTAAATCTGAAATCTCAAACATTGAGTGTCTAATAAATGATTACTGTTCAAAAAGATTGAATTCTGGAGTATTGTGTTATTTGGTAATTACGCGGGAATGAGATCCCAATCGGTAAGTGCTATAACTAATTACGCAACAATATTACAAATTATTTTCAATATTTCACCGATATTTTTTAAAAAGACCTGTATTTTTGCACTTCAAATCGCGATTTATACAATGCTGCAAAGAATCCAGACCATCTATATGCTGGCCGTTGCCATTATGGCGGGGATATTTCCCTTCTGGCTCAACCTATGGTCCGATTCGGAAGGAAATGAGATTTACGCGTGGAACGAGCTTATGGTTTCGGCCATATTCTATGGTTCTGCGGCCCTTGCGGTAATAGCAATAACCTTGTTTAAGTATCGTAAGAACCAGTTTGTTTTGAACCGGCTCAATATACTTTTAAACCTTTTTTTACTAGGATTTTTCGTTTACCGGTCGCTAAATTTATCCGGAGAAACTTCGGTTTCCGAGAAGGGTATTGGGATGCTGATTCCTGTATTTTCTATCGTTTTTTTGGTCCTTGCCAACAGGGCCATAAAGAAGGATGAAGATCTTGTAAAATCTGTTGATCGATTACGTTAAACCTAACATCTTAGTAGTATTAGTGCGCTCCCCCGCAGTGAATTTACCACGCTGCGGGGGTTTTGCATTTAATAGGTCACTCCTGGCGGCTTTAGGGGCATGCGGCCAGGTACCGGCTATTTGTCTTGAAGTTTCCTGATTTTGATTTGTGCCTGGATTTTTTCTTAGGTATGTTGGGCGTTCCCGTCCCTTGCCTGCCAGGTTTTCGGGAACCTGGCAGGAGTTCCGGGCCGGGCTTTCGGGAGTCGCCCTGAAGGATGCCGTCCGGCATTCCTTCAGGGGCTCCGACAAATCCCTCAATCCCTAACGCTTAACCGGCCCGAAGAATTTGACAATACCTGATGGCCTGGTGGGCCTTATGAATTTGTTCTACTTCTAAAACAAGTCATGCATGTAATATATCGGATTCCTATCCCGGACAACAGTGCCGGCGGGCCAGCCTGCCCAACCGCAGTGCCTGAACTCCGGGTGCAGCTGAACGGAATGCTGCAGTTTATCTGGCAGGAGTTTAAAATAATACTGGTTGCCGTGCAGTCGGGAACTGGTGTTAACACGGGGGAGGGAGCGCAGCCCTTTGGAATTAGCAGCTGCCATAAAAGTCAGGATTTTAGTCGCATAAATATAGCCCCTAACTTTTGTAAAGAATGCAGGTTTCCCGCAGGCTATTGATTTAATTTAAACCCGGGGCGGGGGGATCCCCACCCTTTAGTTTATGGGGAATTATGACGAGGCAGGAATTCTCCCTTCTATATTTAAGATCCGGAATAAAGGCGGGGTGTAAAATCACCCAACCCTAAGCAAGGATAAAGGGCTTTGGTAGTATAATTTTAAAAATGCCTGCTCCATGCAGCCTGAAAAGATTTTTCAACCCTGGGCGGGACACCTGCCATTTGTGGTTACTTCAGGTAATAAAGCCAGGCCATTTTTATCCGCATAAATAAAAGCCACCAACTTTTTGACTTGTCCATGCTGGATGCCTGCAGTCCGGGGATCTAAATTTAAAACGGGTGGGGGTGGGGACCACTTTCTATTTAACTCAGTCCGAACCAACAAGCGAACAGATTATCCGCAGCATCCGGGAAAACGGACAGAATCAAATTTCGAAAAGTATACAAGGGTAAACAATGAGCTTGAACTATCCTGTGTTTACCGCTGCTCTATTTTTAATACCTTCCAGATTGCCTGTTACCGCTTTCCCAGTTCCACCACCTCCAGATTCCTGATGTCTTCCCCATCTATCACAAACCGGAGCATGGTTCGTACCTGGTGGATCCCAAGCCGGCCGCAGGCCCCGGGGTTCATATGAAGCAACCCCAGCTTTTTATCCCACATCACCTTCAGAATATGCGAATGGCCGCTTATAAAAAGTTTCGGGGGATTCGCCCTTATCACATCCCTGACCCTGATATTATATTTTCCCGGGTACCCGCCTATATGGGTCATCCAGACGGCTACCCCTTCACAGGAAAAACGCTGGTCTAGTGGGAATTCCTGCTGAATAAGGTGGTTGTCTATATTGCCATATACCGCGCGCAGGGGTTTTATGGCTGCCAGGGCATCTGTAATCTCCAGGCTGCCAATATCGCCGGCATGCCAGATCTCATCTGCCTTTCGGGCATATTTCAGAATCCCTTCGTCCATATGGCCATGGGTATCGGATAATAATAAAACTCGGGTCATTACGGGTGTTAAACAGGTTATCGTGCCCACAGCGGTTTACCTGATAGGCCCCCTGAAAAATTCAGGGTTCGGCTATCCCGGAGAAACGGGTATCTTTGCCGTGGCTAAAATACTATAATGCCTTGAGATATTTTGTAAGCTTCTCCTATTTTGGCAAGGCCTATCATGGCTGGCAACGGCAACCTAACGCCATTACCGTTCAGGAAAAAATGGAGGAGGCCTTTGCAACCCTGTTAAGACAGCCTGTTTCCCTTGTTGCCGCAGGCCGGACCGATACCGGGGTTCATGCCAGGGAAATGGTGGCCCATGCCGACCTCGAGGATATCCGCGACATCCCCCTGCTGCTGTACCGCCTCAACGCCATGCTACCCGATGATATAGCCATCCGCGCCCTGCAGCCGGTAAACGCCGGCGCCCATGCCCGGTTCGATGCCCTCGAACGCACCTACGAATACCTCATTGTCCGCGAGAAAGACCCCTTTTATACCGATCTGGCCCACTTTCTCAGCATGCCTCTAAACCTGGATGCCATGAACGAGGTGGCTGACATGCTGCTTGAGTTTACAGACTTTCGCTGCTTTTCCAGGTCGAACACCGACGTAAAAACCTTTGATTGCGACATTCGATTTGCCAAATGGAAACAGGAAGGGCGGCTCCTGGTTTTTACTATTAAGGCCGACAGGTTTCTCAGGAACATGGTACGGGCCATAGTGGGCACCTTGCTGGAGGTGGGCCAGGGCAAGACCAGCAGGGAGGATGTTAAGGGAATTATAAAAAGCAGGGATCGGAGCCAGGCCGGGGTATCCGTTCCTGCAAAAGGATTATATTTGACACGGATTAGCTATCCCGGGGAACTTTTTCTCCCGGGGGCCTGAAGCGCTTCACTGCCATCTCTCCAGACTGGTCATTGAAGGGTTCCAGACCAGCCTGCCACAAGTCCGGGGCCATTCTTAAGTACGGCTATTCATGAATAAAGACAGCGGTAAAGCATTCGATTACAGGCTTTTTAAGCGGTTAATGGCCCATACCAGGCCTTACCGCCTTACTTTTTTTGGCGTTGCCATGGCGGCCATCCTGATTTCCGGATTTGCCGTCCTCCTGCCCATGATAGTGGGGCGCATCATAGACGAAGCCGTTAAGCCCAGTGATGCCGAAAAACTGCTCTTTCTTACCATGGCCATGGCCGTAGTTCTGGTTTTGCAGGTGGTGAGCCAGCTGCTTTTTAATTATTACACGAACTGGCTGGGCGAATCGGTAATCAGGGATATCCGGATTCGGCTCTTTCAGCACATGCTGAGTTTTAAAAAGACCTACTTTGACAATTCGTCCATAGGGGTCCTGGTTACCCGCGCCGTAGCGGATATGCAGCGGATAGGTGAGATCTTCAGCGAAGGTTTTTTTGTCATTGTGGCCGATCTGCTCAAGATGCTGGTGGTGGCGCTGGTCATGCTCCTGCTTAACTGGAAGCTGGCGCTCATCGTCTTTGCCCTCCTGCCCGTTATCCTCTATGCCACCCGCCTGTTCCAGAAAGCCATGAAAACTGCTTTTATAGACGTAAGGGCCCAGGTTGCCTTCCTGAATTCCTTTGTCCAGGAACGGCTTACAGGAATGAAGATCGTACAGCTTTATACGCGGGAGCGCATTGAGAGCCGCAAATTCAGGGAAATTAATGAAAGACACCAGAATGCATGGCTTAAAACCGTCTGGTACAACTCCTTCTTTTTCCCCATAGCGGATATTGTATATTCCATTACGGTTGGCCTTATTGTATGGTACGGCGGCCTGCTCAATATCTCTCAGCTGGAGCGGGAAGATTATGGCATCGTTTTCGCCTTTATCATGCTCTCCAGTGAACTTTTCCGTCCCCTTCGCCAGATCGCCGACAAGTTCAACACCCTGCAAATGGGCATGGTAGCAGCCAACAGGGTCTTTAATATCCTGGATACCGACAGCCATATACAGGACCTCGGCACCATTGAGAAAACTGAGGTAAAAGGAGACATAACCTTTTCAGACGTACGTTTCGGTTACCTGGCAGATGAAGAGGTGCTTAAAGGGGTGTCCTTCGAAGTAAAACAAGGTCAGACCATTGCCATTGTAGGTGCTACGGGGGCCGGAAAATCAACCATCATCAACCTGCTGAATCGATTCTACGAGATCAATTCAGGATCCATTATGGTAGATGGGATCGATATCAGGGAATACAAACTATCATCACTCAGAAAACATATAGCCGTTGTCCTTCAGGATGTTTTCCTCTTCGCCGATACCATCGCAAACAATATCTCCCTTAAAAACAAGGCGGTTAGTACCGCAGACATTGAAAATGCCGCCAGGCAGATTGGGGTCCATGAATTTATAAGCAGCCTGCCAGGGGGCTACCAGTATAATGTGAGGGAAAGGGGCACTATGCTCTCCAGCGGGCAGCGGCAGCTGATCGCCTTCCTGAGGGCTTATGTGAGCAACCCCAGCATCCTGGTGCTCGATGAAGCAACTTCGTCTGTGGATACCTATACCGAACAGCTTATCCAGCAAGCCACGGAAAAGATCACCGAGGGCCGGACCTCCATTATTATTGCCCACCGCCTCGCCACCATCAAGAAAGCCGACAATATCCTGGTAATGGATGCCGGCCGGATCGTGGAAGCGGGTACGCATAAACAACTCCTGAAAAAGGGCGGCTACTACAGCAACCTCTACGAAGCGCAGTTCCTGCAGGAGGAGGTGGCTTGATTGTTCAAATAGAATATGCACTTCGGAAGGTATCTTCTTTCATCTTGCGGCAAAAAGCCGGAGACTAAATCATATCGCATCCGGAAGAAAATTAGCTCAATGTAGGCTTGTGGCGAAAGTAAGACGATTGTAAATCAGGATAGCTAAGAGGGCGACCCATTTCCTTCCCCTGGCGGCTTTTTATTGTAAGTCCTGCCTGACCATGTTACCAAGTTCCGCGAAATCTTTGTAAGGTACAAATTCCCCATTCTTGATATAGGATAACTGGCCCGATTCCTCGCTTACCACCAGGGCTAGGGCATCTGTTTTCTCGGTGATCCCTACCGCAGCCCGGTGGCGTAAGCCGAAACGAAGCGGGATCGACCGTTCTTTGGAAATAGGGAGGATTACCCGGGTTGCGATAATGTAATTTCCCCTGATAATCGCAGCGCCATCATGCAGGGGGCTGTTCTTGTAAAAGATACTCTCTATGATTGGCTGGTTCACTTCTATGTTCATCTCGTCGCCCGAACTACATACGAAATCCAGGGAATTATTCCGCTCCAGCACGAGGATGGCCCCGGTCTTGCTCTTGCACATCCGGTCACAGGCGGTAAGGATCGCATCCACATCGGCCTGGGAAACAATTCCTTCCTGCCTTAGGAATTTAAATGGTTTGATAAACTTACGATTCCGGTTTTTACTGAAATTGGTTGACCCTATCATAAGCAGGAACTTCCTGATTTCCTGCTGAAAAACGATAATCAATGCAATAAGCCCCACCGACATGAATCCGCCCAGGACGCTGCTTATCATCTTCATGCCGAGCATTTCGGTAAGCTTCCAAAAGCCCCAGACTATGACGATCCCTATAAAGATATTGATGGCACCGGTACCCCGTACCAGTTTGTATATATAGTAGAGGAGAACGGCAACCAGGGTAATGTCTATGAGGTCGGTGATCTTAAAATCCAGAAAATCTATATAATCCAAGCTTTGCCGTTTTTGTAAATTTAGGAAATAAGCCCCATACCTGAAGCCAGCGTCTTTAGTATTTATTTTGTAATGCCTTGAATAATGCGATGCATTCCATGGCTTCCTTCACATCGTGTACCCTCAGGATACGGGCCCCCTTAATCAGGGCTACCATATGCAGGGCAGTAGTGCCGTTAAGCGCCTCCTGCGCGCTGCTGTTCAGTAATTTGTATATCATGGATTTACGGCTGAGCCCAACCATTACCGGAAAACCAAATCCCGTAATCTGGTCCAGTTGCTGCAACAATGCATAGTTCTGGTCCATGGTTTTGGCGAAACCAAAACCGGGGTCCAGGATACAGTCATTGATCCCCAGTTGCCTGGCCTGAGCCAGTTTTTCCGAAAAGTAATACAATACCTCCCCGGCCAGGTCCCTGTACTGTGCCTGCTCCTGCATATCCTGGGGCCGACCTTTCATGTGCATCATAATATATGGTGCCCTGAAAGCAGCAACCGTGGCCATCATTTTATGGTCGAGCGCGCCGGCTGAAATATCATTTATAATAGCCACGCCGCGATCCAGGCAATGCTTTGCCACAGTACTCCGGAAGGAATCCACAGACAGGAGTATGCCCGGAAATGCACCTAGCAGCCTATCAACTGCCGGTAACAGTCTTGCCAGTTCTTCCTCTTCTGAAATGTGCGTTGCGCCTGGGCGGGAACTATAAGCCCCCAGATCTATAAAAGTGGCGCCCTCTTCCAGCATTCTGGCAGCCTGCCTTACAACAAGGTCACTGCTGCTAAACCGGCCTCCGTCGTAAAAGGAATCCGGCGTAAGGTTCAGGATCCCCATTACCCTCGGCTGCCCGAGGTCGATCAGTTTCCCCAGGCAGTTAATGGTCATAGGGCTTTAAGATTAAAGGGTTTTATGGCTCCGGCTTGGTTTAAACCACTACTTTTGAACAATTCGAAATTTTAGGCGAAATTTACGCAAAATTAGGAAGAACTTCATGCAGCAAACTTCGGAGCAGTACGACGCGGTCATTAAATCCTGCAGGGATTTGTTCAAAAAGAAAATGAAAGATTATGGCTGCGCCTGGCGGATTCTCCGCCTGCCTTCCCTAACCGACCAGATTTATATCAAAGCCCAGCGCATCCGGAGTATACAACAAAAGGAAGTACGCAAAGTGGACGAAGGCGAACAGGAAGAATTTACAGGGATCATCAATTATTGCATCATGGCACTGATACAGCTTGAGAAAGGGGTTGCCGAACAACCGGATCTTGAGGAAAAAGAAGCACTGCAGTTATTCGATACCAAGGTGGGTGAAGCCAAAACGCTCATGGAAGATAAAAACCACGATTACGGGGAGGCCTGGCGCGACATGCGCGTAAGCTCGCTTACCGACCTGATCCTTCAGAAATTATTGAGGGTTAAACAGATTGAAGACAACCGGGGAATGACCCTGGTAAGCGAAGGGATTGCAGCCAATTACCGGGATATCATCAACTACGCTGTTTTTGCCATGATCCATCTGAATTCAAAAAACAAGATTGTATGAAATACCTGGTGGCCATCTCCAGAATCCTGGTGGGGGTGTTGTTTATTATCAGCGGCCTTATTAAACTGAATGATCCCGTTGGCTTCTCATTTAAGCTGGAAGAGTATTTCAGTACGGGAGTCCTCGACCTGCCCTTCCTCATTCCATATGCCCTGGCAATCGCACTTTTTCTGGTAATCTTTGAGGTGATGCTGGGGATTATGCTTTTGATGGGGTACCAGGCCCGTTTTACGGTGTGGAGCCTGCTGCTTATGATCATTTTTTTCACCTTCCTCACCTTTTATTCAGCCTATTTCAACAAGGTCACGGATTGCGGTTGTTTCGGTGATGCCATCAAACTTACTCCATGGGAATCCTTTACCAAAGATGTGGTGCTGCTGCTGCTTATTATAGTACTTTTCCGCTGGAGGCATCTGATTACCCCCCTGCTGAAACCTGTTCCGGGCGCGATTACATTATTTTTTTTATTGCTGGCATGCGGGCTCTTTGCTAATTATGTGCTCAACCACCTGCCTGCGATCGATTTCAGGCCTTATAAGGTAGGTGCCAGCATCCCGGAGGGGATGACGGTTCCGGAGGATGCCCCCAAACCTATTTTTGAATATGCCTGGACCTTTAATGTGGGTGGGGAGCAACAAACCCATGTAACCCTGGGGGAATACCCCTCGGTAGACGGAGAATTCATTGGGGTGGAAACTACGGAACTGCAAAAGGGCTATGAACCGCCCATTCACGATTTCACCATCGAAAGGGAAGGGCAGAACTACGCCGATACCCTGTTGCAGGAGGAACGCCTGCTTATGGTAGTTGCCTACGACCTTGCATTAAGTAACAGGGATGCTTTCGGCGAAATTAAAAAAATAACAGACCTGGCTATGGACAAGGGATACCGGGTTATTGGCATGTCGGCCTCAGACGAGGCATATACCGCCAGGGTGGTGCAGGAACACAGGCTTAATTTCACTTTTTATTTTACAGACCAGACCACCCTTAAAACCATTGTACGGTCTAACCCCGGGGTGCTCGTAGTACATAAGGGGACCATCATTCAGAAAGTACATTACAATGACCTTGGGGAGTTACGTTTCCCCTGATTTAAACATACAGGCAAATCAACCCTCCTACGCCAAGGCTTCGGAGGGCAAGCAAATCAATCCCACAGTAGCCACAAGCTGGCACTGTAGGGCAAGC
>JGI25321J50212_10002243_pt1 | contig 14835 bp, 9 predicted proteins | sample AutmiccommuBRH23_FD_50212 | JGI IMG/M metagenome (IMG submission 50212)
TTGGAGGGCTTCAAGGCCAAGGGGGTCGAGGTCCTGCTGATGACCGACCCGGTGGACGAATTCTGGCTGTCCCATGTCGGCGCGTTCCAGGACAAGCCGTTCAAGTCGGCGACCCGGGGCGGCGCCGACCTGGCCAAGATCGCCAAGGCGAAAGACGCCGAAAAGGACGCGGACAAGGACGATGCGGACAAGGCCGGCGACAAGCCTGCCGCCCCCGGCATGGATCAACTGATCGCCGCCTTCAAGGTGGCGCTGGGCGACAAGGTCAAGGACGTGCGCCGGTCGGAACGCCTGACCGACAGCGCGGTCTGTCTGGTCGCCGACGACGGCGACATGGACATCAACCTGGAACGGCTTCTGAAACAGCACAAGCAGTTGGACGGACGCAACCTGGCGCCACGCATCCTGGAAATCAATCCGGACCACGCGCTGATCGGCAAGCTGGCCAAGCTGGCGCAAGAAAAGAACGCCAAGGATCCGGCGCTCGACGACGCGGCCTTCCTGCTGCTGGACCAAGCGCGCATCCTGGAGGGCGAGCCGGTGATCGACGCGCAGGCCTTTTCCAAGCGGCTGTCCAAGCTGATGGCCCTGGGTCTTTCCTGAACGGGCGCCTGCCTGAAAACGCCGACGGCCCGGCGGTTTTTCCGCCGGGCCGCGGGGCCGTGTTCCCAGGGAATTTTAGAAGGAACTTTCCGCCGCCAGCATCTGGCGGAACAAAAGCCGTGCGCGCGCCGACGACACCACGTCGCGCATGTCGTCCAGGGTCACGCCGTCGCGCGCCATGACCAAGTGCACCACAGGATCGCTCAGGACATCGTCCATCTGCGGTTCGCGCCGGGGGTTCAGGTAGTATCGGGACATCATTGCCACTTCGTTCATCTCGTGGGACTCCTCATTGGCCGCACAGGGATTTGACGTCGGCGTCAGGCTCCCCGGATACCCGCGTCCCCCCGGGCCCGGCCGCCTTTGCCGCATGCCGGGACCATAGAATTTCCACATGAACCGATGATGACAGACCGGTGAAGCTCCGGCGGCATTTCGGCCGCGGAAAGTGATCCATGTCACCATCGCCACCGCCGGTTCATGCTGTTATGTTCAGAAAGGTCGTTTTTCAGACCTTTCTGCAATCAGAGGAACACCAGCAAATGAACCGACGCGATTTCATGGCCCTGCTTCTGGCGGGCTCCCTCATCGCCCTGGCGCCGGGCGCCGAGGCGAAGGACGACAAGGAAAACAAGGGTAACAAGGGCGGCAACTCGGCCGACCACCGCAAGGACGAAGAGAACAAGAAAAAGGGCCAGACCAAGGAAAAGAAAGAGAAGAAGGAAAAAAAGGAGAAAAAGGATAAGGGCGACAAGGAGAAAAAACCCAAGTAACCCGCCCCACCCCTGCGCTCACGAAAAAGGCCGGCCCCAAATAAGGGCCGGCCTTCGCTGTTCCAAGCTTCGAACCTTTAAGCGGCGAGGCGCTTCAGCACGTATTGCAGGATGCCGCCGGCGAGGAAGTAGTCGACCTCGTCCACGGTGTCGGTGCGGCACAGCACCGGCACCTCTTCCGTCGTGCCGTCCTTGCGGTGGATCTTCAGGGTCAGGGTCATGCGCGGCGTGATGCCGGCGTTGAGCCCGACCACGTCATAGGTTTCCGAACCGTCGAGCTTCAGCGTCTGGCGCGTCACGCCGGAGGGGAACTGCAGCGGCAGCACGCCCATGCCGACCAGGTTGGAGCGGTGGATGCGCTCGAAGCTTTCGACGATCACCGCGCTGATGCCGAGCAGACGGGTGCCCTTGGCCGCCCAGTCGCGGGATGATCCCGTGCCGTATTCGGCGCCGCCGATGACGACCAGCGGAATACCCATGGCCTTGTAGCCCATGGCGGCCTCGTANATCGTCGTCGTTTCGCCGGTCGGCTGCAGGGTGGTGAAGCCGCCTTCCGTGCCGGGCGCCATTTCGTTCTTGATGCGGATGTTGGCGAAGGTGCCGCGCATCATGANCTCGTGGTTGCCGCGGCGCGAGCCGTAGGAGTTGAAGTCCATCGGGCGCACCTGATGTTCCATCAGATAGGTCCCGGCGGGGCTGTTTTCCTTGATGTTGCCGGCAGGTGAGATGTGGTCGGTGGTCACCGACTGGCCCAACAGGGCGATCGGGCGGGCGCCGATGATNTCCTCGGCCTTGCCTTCGTCGTCGATCGAGATGCCTTCGAAGAACGGCGGGTGCTGGACATAGGTCGAACCCGGATTCCAGTTGTAGGTCAGCGACTTGGTGGTCTTGATCGCCTTCCAGTTCTCGTCGCCTTCAAGCACGTTGGCNTANCGNGCGCGGAACATTTCCGGCGTCACGCAGGTGTCCATGACCTTCTTGACCTCGGCGTTGGTCGGCCAGATATCCTTCAGATAGACGTCCTTGCCGTCGCGGTCCTGGCCGATCGGGTCCTTCAACAGGTCGATGTTGATGTTGCCGGCCAGCGCATAGGCGACGACCAGCGGCGGCGACGCCAGATAGTTGGCGCGGGTCAGGGGATGCACCCGGCCTTCGAAGTTGCGGTTGCCGGACAAAACGGCGCAGACCGTCAGGTTCTGCTCCTCAATCACCTCGTGGATGTCTCCCGGCAGGGGGCCCGAGTTGCCGATGCAGCTGCCACAGCCGTAGCCGACCAGGTTGTAGCCGATGGCGTCCAGATGTTCGGTCAGGCCGCTGGCGTTGAGATAGTCGGTGACGACCTGACTGCCGGGAGCGAGCGACGTTTTGACCCAGGGCTTCTTGGTCAGGCCGCGTTCGTTGGCCGCCTTGGCGAGCAGACCGGCCGCGACCAGCACCGCCGGGTTCGACGTGTTGGTGCAGCTGGTGATCGCAGCGATGACGACGGCGCCGTCGGACAGGTCGAAATTGCAATGCGGCACATGGACGGTTTTCTGGCTGTCGCGGCCGCCGGAGATTTCCTTGAAGTTGTTTTTGAACGAGGATGCGGCTTCGGTCAGCTTGAGGCGGTCCTGAGGCCGTTTCGGGCCGGCCAGGGACGGCACGACGGTGCCGATATCCAGTTCCAGGGTGTCCGTGAAGATGGGGTCCGGCGTCGATGAATCGCGCCACATGCCCTGGGCCTTGGCATAGGCTTCGACCAGTTGGACCCGGCCGGCGTCACGGCCGGTGAAGATCAGGTAGTCGAGGGTCGCCTGGGTCACCGGGAAGAAGCCGCAGGTGGCGCCGTATTCCGGGGCCATGTTGGCGATGGTCGCCTGATCGGCAAGGGACAGGTGGTCCAGGCCGTCGCCGTAGAATTCGACGAACTTGCCGACCACGCCCTTCTTGCGCAGCATTTCCGTGACCGTCAGGACCAGATCCGTCGCGGTCATGCCTTCGGCCAGGGCACCGGTCAGCTTGAAGCCGACGACTTCGGGGATCAGCATGGACACGGGCTGGCCGAGCATCACGGCCTCGGCCTCGATGCCGCCCACGCCCCAACCCAGAACCGACAGGCCGTTGACCATGGTGGTATGGCTGTCCGTGCCGACGCAGGTGTCCGGATAGGCGATCATTTTGCCGTCGACTTCGGTCGTCCATACGACCTGGGCCAGATATTCCAGGTTGACCTGATGGCAGATGCCGGTGCCCGGCGGCACGACGCGGAAGTTGTCGAACGCACCCTGGCCCCATTTCAGGAATTCATAGCGTTCCTGGTTGCGCTCGAACTCCAGGGCCACGTTTTCCTTGAACGCGGTCGGGGTGCCCGAGTTGTCGATCATCAGGGAGTGGTCGATGACCAGATCGACGGGGGAGAGCGGGTTGATCTTGGACGGATCNCCGCCCAGCGTGTTCATGGCGTCGCGCATGGANGCCAGATCGACCACGGCGGGCACACCGGTGAAGTCCTGCATCAGCACNCGGGCCGGGCCATAGGCGATTTCNTGGTCCGACGTGCGCGTGTCCAGCCACTTGGCGACGGCCTTCACGTCATCGACGGTAACCGTGCGGCCGTCTTCNCGGCGCAGCAGGTTTTCCANCANNACCTTGAGGGAGAACGGCAGCCGTCCGACGGCGCCGATGCCGGCCGCTTCCGCCGCTTCCAGAGAGAAATAATCGTATTCCTTGCCGCCGACGTTGAGGGTGCGGCGGGTGTTTAGGGAATCACTACCGATGACGGACATACGAAGCCTCCTTGGTTGGCACCGGCGTTTTCTCGGCTGGGCCGGTCCGTAGCCCTTGTCGGAAAACCGCCGCGATAAAGGTTTCAATGACCTTTAAGTCTGATAAGTCTGATCACCCGAGCGGAGACGCAAGGAGAATTTACCAAGCCGATCGCCCCGTTTTCGTCTGAACCCGGCACGGCCGCTGTTTCGGAACGAAATCGGACTAAACCCTAACATATCAAGCAATTAGATTCACCTTGCAAGCCGAACCAGGCTAAACTAAACCATCGTCGGCGCGTTTTTGGCGAGATTGTCTGCTCGATCCGCCGTTGATTTGTCGAGAACACCCAGTATCGCGGAGCAATCATGAGCTTGTACACGGATTATTTGGCCGAAATCGAAGAACGTAAAAAGCAGGATTTGCATCCGAAACCGATCGAAGACGGCGCGCTTGTCGAAGACCTGATCGCGCAGATCAAAGACACTGGGAACGAACACCGGGAAGACTCGTTGCAGTTCTTTATCTACAACATCCTCCCGGGAACGACGAGCGCGGCAGGCGTCAAAGCGGCGTTCCTAAAAGAGATTATTCTAGGCCAGGCCGACGTCAAGGAGATCACGCGGGACTTCGCGTTCGAACTTCTTTCGCACATGAAGGGCGGACCGTCGGTTGCGGTCCTTCTGGATTTGGCGCTGGGCGACGATGCCGACATCGCCAAGGCCGCGGCCGAAGTTCTGAAAACGCAGGTCTTCCTGTACGACGCGGACACGGACCGCCTGCAAGCGGCCTACAAGGCCGGAAACCCGATCGCCAAGGATATCCTGCAAAGCTACGCGGATGCCGAATTCTTCACCAAACTGCCGGAGATTGAGGACAAAATCGACGTCGTGACCTACGTCGCGGCGGAAGGCGATATCTCCACCGACCTGATGTCTCCCGGCGCCGAGGCGCATTCCCGCGCCGACCGGGAACTGCACGGCAAGAGCTTCATCTCGGAAAAAGCCCAGAAAGAGATCCAGGCGCTGAAGCTCCAGCATCCCGGCAAGCGCCTGATGCTGATCGCCGAGAAAGGCACCATGGGCGTCGGTTCGTCGCGCATGTCCGGGATCAACAACGTGGCGCTCTGGATGGGGGAGCAGGCCAGCCCCTACGTGCCGTTCGTCAACATCGCGCCGATCGTCGCCGGCACCAACGGTATTTCGCCGATCTTCCAGACCACGGTGGGCGTCACCGGCGGCATCGGTGTGGACCTCAAGAACTGGGTCAAGAAAGTGGACTCGGACGGCAATGCCATCATCAACAACGACGGCAGCCCGGTGCTGGAGGAAAAATACTCCGTCGCNACGGGCACGACCCTGACCATCGATACGAAAGCCAAGAAGCTCCTGAACGAAGACGGCTCCGAAGAACTGGCCGACGTTTCGAAGGCCTTCTCGCCGCAATCGATCGAGTTCATGAAGGCCGGCGGCTCCTATGCCATCGACTTCGGCAAGAAACTCCAGATTTTCGCCGCCGAAACCCTGGGCGTGGCGCCGAAACCGGTCTTCGCGCCGAACAAGGTGGTTTCCCACCCGGGCCAGGGTCTGACGGCGGTCGANAAAATCTTCAACAACAATGCCGTGGGCGTTCCGCAAGGAACCGTTCTGCACGCGGGTTCCGACGCCATGGTGAAGGTCAACATCGTCGGATCGCAAGACACGACCGGCCCGATGACCGTCCAGGAGCTGGAGGCCATGGCCGCGACCGTGATCTCCCCGATCCTGGACGGCGCCTACCAGTCCGGCTGCCATACGGCCTCCGTGTGGGACAACAAAGCGCAGGCCAATACGCCCAAGCTTATGGCCTTCATGAACAAGTTCGGGCTGGTCACCGGCCGCGATCCGAAAGGCGTCTACCCCGCGATGACGGACGTCATCCACAAGGTCCTGAACGACATCACCGTCGACGACCGGGCGATCATCATCGGCGGAGATTCACACACCCGGATGTCCAAAGGCGTCGCCTTCGGGGCCGACTCGGGCACCGTTGCCCTCGCGCTGGCCTTGGGCATGGCGAACATCACCGTCCCTGAGTCCGTCAAGGTGACCTTCAAGGGCAAGATGGCCGACCACATGGACTTCCGTGACGTGGTCCACGCGACCCAGGCCCAGATGCTGGCCCAGTCCGACGGGGAAAACGTTTTCCAGGGCCGCATCATCGAAGTNCACATCGGTACGCTGCTGGCGGACCAGGCCTTCACCTTCACCGACTGGACCGCCGAGATGAAGGCCAAGGCATCGATCTGTATTTCCAATGATGAAACCCTGATCGAGTCCCTGGAAATCGCCAAGGCCCGCATTCAGATCATGATCGACAAGGGCATGGAAATCCCGTCAGGGATGCTTCAGGGGCTGATCGACAAGGCGGACAAACGCATCGCGCAAATCAAATCCGGAGAGCAGCCCGCACTGCGGCCGGATGACAACGCCAAATACTACGCGGAAGTCGTCGTCGATCTGGACCAGATCAACGAGCCGATGATCGCCGATCCCGACGTCAACAACATCGATGTNGCGAAACGCTACACGCACGACACCATCCGCCCGATTTCCTATTACGGCGGCAACAAGAAGGTCGATTTGGGCTTCGTCGGNTCNTGCATGGTGCACAAGGGTGACCTGAACATCGTCGCGCAAATGTTCCGGAACCTGGAAAAGGCAAACGGTAAGATCGAGTTCAAGGCGCCCCTGGTCGTCGCACCGCCGACCTACAACATCGTCGATGAGTTGAAGGCGGAAGGCGACTGGGAAATCCTGCAAAAATACGCCGGGTTCGAGTTCGANGACACGGCGCCCAAGACCGAGGCGCGTAAGTCCTACGAAAACACCCTTTATCTGGAGCGCCCCGGTTGCAACCTCTGCATGGGCAACCAGGAAAAGGCGGAAAAGGGCGATACGGTCATGGCGACGTCGACCCGCCTGTTCCAGGGCCGGGTTGTGGCGGACTCCGCTGAAAAGAAAGGGGAGTCGCTGCTGGCGTCGACACCGGTCGTGGTGTTGTCGACGATCCTTGGCCGGACACCAAGCATTGACGAATACAAGTCCGCGGTGGATGGCATCAACTTGACCAGNTTCGCACCGCCGCGTGTGTAGGTGTTGNCCCGGTTCGCCGCACCGTTGTTGACCGAGGATCGGGACAGGAGCCTGAGCCCCGGTGGCGGTGCGTCGACATCCTGAAACGAGTCTCANCTGACGTCCCCTAAATTCGGCGTTGTCGCCTGCGCACAAGGCGCAGAGGCACCGCAATCCNCCGCGCCGGACCCCCAATGCGACGTAGCGTCAACTGGGGAATCTCACACATGCGTGTTCAGTCTCGGGACATTTCGGCTTGCGTCTTTCAGGCCAATCTGCATCCTATTTTGATACAGCGCCCGGCAAGAGGCGAAAAAGATACAAAAATCCTAAAGCACATCTGAATAAAGAAGGCTGAGGATTTACAGGGAGACATCCATGTCCGGCGATCAAGCGGCGGGCCTAGACACTTTTCCCAAACTGTTGGCCGCGAACGCGCGCATCCGGGGGGGCAAACCCGCAAGCCGCGAGAAAGATTACGGGATCTGGCAGACCTGGACATGGTCCGAGGTCGCCGACGAGGTCCGCGCACTCGCCTGCGGTCTGGCGGCATTGGGGTTCAAGCGGGGCGACCGGCTGGCCATCATCGGCGACAACCGGCCGCATCTGTACTGGGCCATGCCCGCGGCCCAGGCCGTGGGCGGCGTGCCGGTGCCGATCTATCAGGATTCCGTGGCCGACGAGATGCAGTACGTGCTGGCGCACGCGGAATGCCGTTTCGCCGTGGTCGAGAANCAGGAGCAGGTCGACAAGCTGCTGGAGATCAAGGACCGCCTGCCCCTGCTGGAAACGATCATCTATCATTTTCCCCGCGGCATGCGCCATTACACCCAGGATTTCCTCCACCTTTACGCCGACGTGCAGGCCAAGGGCCGTGCCTTCGACGCGGCCCACCCCGGTTTCTACGACGGCGAGGTCGCCAAGGGGGCGGGCGGGGACCTGGCCATCATGGTCTATACCTCGGGCACCACGGGGCGGCCCAAGGGCGTGATGCTGAGCGCCGACAACCTGATCCAGACGGCGCGCAACGCCGCCGACTGGGAAGGGCTGACGGACGACGACGAGATGCTCGCCTATCTGCCCATGGCCTGGGTCGGCGACCACATCTTCTCGGTCGCCCAGGCGTTCACCCACGGGTTCTGCGTCGCCTGCCCGGAAAGCGCGGAAACGGTGCTGCAGGACCTGCGCGAGATCGGCCCAACCTATTTCTTCGCGCCGCCCCGCATCTTCGAAAACATCCTGACCACGGTGATGATCCGGATCGAGGACGCGGCCCCCTGGAAACAACGCATGTTCCATTACTTCATGGACCTGGCGGGCCGGGTCGGGCGCGACATCCTGGACGGCAAACCCGTGCCCCTGATCGACCGCCTGAAGTACCGGTTGGGCGAATTTCTGGTCTATGGGCCGCTCAAGAACGTTCTCGGCCTGACGCGCATGCGGCTGGGCTATACGGCGGGCGAGGCCATCGGCCCGGACATCTTCGATTTCTACCGGTCGCTCGGCCTTAACCTGAAGCAGTTGTACGGCTCGACCGAGGCGTCCGTGTTCATCACCATCCAACCCAACGGCGACATCCGTTCCGATTCCGTGGGCGTGCCCGCCCCCGGCGTCGATATCCGCGTCGCCGACACGGGCGAGGTCCTGTTCAAAAGCCCCGGCGTGTTCCAGGCCTATTACAAGAACGACGCGGCGACGGCCGAGACCAAGACCGCCGACGGTTGGGTTCACACCGGCGACGCCGGATTCCTGGACGCCGACGGGCATCTGAAGATCATCGACCGGGCCAAGGACGTGGGCAGGCTGACCGACGGCACGCTGTTCGCGCCCAAGTACCTGGAAAACAAACTTAAATTCTTCCCCTTCGTGTCCGAGGCCGTGACCTTCGGCGACGGCCGGGGTTATGTCGCGGCGTTCATCAACATGGATCTGGAAGCGGTCGGCAACTGGGCCGAACGGCGGGGCCTCGCCTATACGGGCTATACGGACCTCGCCGGCCGGCCCGAGGTTCTGGAGCTGATCGCCGACTGCGTCGACAAGGTCAACGCCGACCTGGCCCAGGACGACAAGCTGGCGGGATCGCAGATCAAGCGGTTCCTGATCCTGCACAAGGAACTGGACGCCGACGACGGCGAACTGACGCGCACCCGCAAGGTTCGGCGCAGCGTCATCACCGAACGCTACGGCGACCTGATCGCCGCCCTTTATTCGGACCAAGACCATTGCGAGGTGACCGCGACCGTGACCTTCGAGGACGGCCGCACCGACACCATCCACGCCGATCTGAAAATCCGCGACGCCAAGGTGGTCCCGCCCGGCGCGGCGCGGGCGGCGGCGTGAGCGGCATAGGAGCAAAGGGAGGCGATATGCCGGACGGCATCCAGACACCCACCGGACGCGTCGTCGGCGACGTCATCATGAAGGTGGAAAACGTGTCGCTGTCGTTCGGCGGCGTGCGCGCGCTCGACAACGTGTCGTTCGACGTGCGCGAACACGAAATCCTCGCCATCATCGGGCCCAACGGGGCCGGCAAGTCGTCGATGCTGAACTGCATCAACGGTTTCTACCACCCGCAGGAAGGGGCGATCACCTACAAGGGCAAGCGCCGCGACACGGCCAAGCCCTATGAGGCGGCCGAGGAAGGCATCGCCCGCACCTTCCAGAACATCGCCCTGTTCAAGGGCATGTCGACGCTCGACAACATCATGACCGGGCGCGGGCTGAAGATGAAACGCAACCTGTTCTGGCAGGCGCTGTATTACGGCCCGGCGCTTCGGGAAGAGTTGGAACACCGCGCCAAGGCGGAAGAGGTCATCGACTTTCTGGAGATCGAGGCGATCCGCAAGACGCCCGTGGGGCGCCTGCCCTACGGCCTGCAGAAGCGGGTGGAACTGGGCCGCGCACTCGCCGCCGAGCCGGACCTGCTGCTGCTCGACGAGCCGATGGCCGGCATGAACCACGAGGAAAAAGAGGACATGGTCCGCTACATCCTCGACGTGAACGACGAATACGGCACCACCATCGTCCTGATCGAACACGACATGAGCGTGGTCATGGACATTTCCGACCGGGTCGTGGTGCTGGACTACGGCAAGAAACTGGCCGACGGCACGCCGGACGAGGTCAAGCGCAACCAGGACGTGATCGACGCCTATCTGGGCGTCAGCCACGACTAGGGCGCGGGGGGAACGACACCTATGGAATTTCTCGAATCGATCCTGGTCACCCCGTTCATCGAGATATGGGAAAGCCCGTACTATTTCATCGAACTGGTGCTGGTCGGCCTGTCCACGGGCGTCCTCTATTCCCTGGTGGCCCTGGGCTTCGTGCTGATCTTCAAGGCGTCGGGCATGTTCAACTTCGCCCAGGGGGCGATGGTGCTGTTCTCGGCCCTGACCCTGGTCGGCCTGATGGAGCACGGGGTGCCGCTNTGGGCGGCGCTGATCCTCACCGTCGCCACGATGGTGGGCCTCGCCTTCCTGGTCGAACGCTTCATGCTGCGCCATCTGGTCAACCAGGAAGGCCTGATCCTGTTCATGGCGACGATCGGCCTCAACTTCATCCTGGAGGGCACGGGCCAGCTGATGTGGGGGTCCGANGTCAAACGCCTGGAAATCGGCATTCCGGACCAGCCGTTCGACATTCTCGGCGGCAAGATCCTGCTCAACACCTTCGACGTGACCGCCGCCTTCATCGGCGCACTCCTGGTCGTGTCTCTCGCCGTGTTCTTCCAGAAAACGCCCATGGGCCGGGCATTGCGCGCCGTCGCCGACGACCATCAGGCGGCGCTTTCCGTGGGCATCCCGCTGAAGACCATCTGGATCGCCGTGTGGACCATCGCCGGCATCGTGGCGCTGGTCGCCGGGATCGTCTGGGGGGCCAAGTCGGGGGTGCAGTTCTCATTGTCGCTGATCGCGCTGAAGGCCCTGCCGGTGCTGATCCTGGGCGGNTTCACCTCGGTNCCCGGCGCCATCGTCGGCGGCCTGATCATCGGCGTCGGCGAAAAGGTNGCGGAAGGGTTCTGGGGCCCGGCCCTGGGCGGCGCCATCGAAAACTGGTTCGCCTATATGCTCGCCCTCGCGTTCCTGGTGTTCCGGCCCCAGGGACTGTTCGGCGAAAAAATCATCGAGCGCGTGTAGGAAGGATCCAGACCATGTTCTACCGCGAAGCCGGGCAGTTCAAGACCACCTACCAGGGCGACCAGGCCGTTTTCCCCGTGTTCCAGGACAAGGTCGCCGTGATCCTGGTGATCCTGGCCGCCTATGCGGTGCCCCTGGTCGCCGACGAATACTGGTTGCAGGCGATCTTCATCCAGTTCCTGGTGTTCGCCCTGATGGCGATCGGCCTGAACATCCTGATGGGCTACGCGGGGCAGGTCTCGCTCGGCACCGGGGCGTTCGCCGCCGTCGGCGCCTATGCCTGCTACAAGCTGACCACCAACATCGAAGGCATGAACGTGATCGTCGCGATCCTGCTGTCGGGCGGCTGCGCCGCCGCCGTCGGCGTGGTGTTCGGGCTGCCCTCGCTGCGCATCAAGGGCTTCTATCTGGCCGTCGCGACCCTGGCCGCGCAGTTCTTCATCCTGTGGCTGTTCAACAAGGTCGGCTGGTTCTACAACAACAACCCGTCGGGCACGATCACGGCACCGCCGCGCGAACTGTTCGGGGTGCTGATCACCGGCCCCTCGGCCTCGCCCGAGGCGCGCTACATCGTCTGCCTGACTTTTCTGATCGCCTTCGCCTGGTTCGCCAAGAATCTGGTGCGCGGGCGCATCGGGCGCAACTGGATGGCGATCCGCGACATGGACATCGCCGCCGAAATCATCGGCATCCGTCCCTTGCAGACCAAGCTTCTGGCCTTTGCCATTTCGTCGTTCTACTGCGGCGTGGCGGGGGCGTTGATGATCTTCTGCTGGCTGGGNTCGGCCGAAACGGAGGCCTTCGACCTGGCCAACGTGTCGTTCCGCGTGCTGTTCATGATCATCATCGGCGGCCTGGGGTCGATNGGCGGCTCCATCATGGGGGCCGCGTTCATCGTTCTGGTGCCGATCTTCCTGACCAACTTTCCGCCCATGGTCGGCCTGGATATTTCCACGGCTTTGCAGAAGCACCTGGAAGAAATCATCTTCGGCGTGATGATCGTCTTTTTCCTGATCGTCGAGCCGGAAGGCTTCGCGCGGCTGTGGCAGATTCTGCGCGAGAAGCTNAGGAAATGGCCGTTCCCGTACTGACGGAACGGCCTGGGAATTTTTGAAGTGACGCGGCGCGACTGCCGCCAAGACCAATAACAAGCGACGTTGGAAACCGGGTTGTGCGCGTTGGGGCCCCTTGCNCCGCCGTGCCACCGCCCGAGGGATAATCCGAAGGACCAAGCCCCACAAAAACCGGGGCGTCCGCAACTGGGAGACACAACCATGAAGTTCCGTAAACTGGTACTGGCCACGGCTGCAACCGTGGTTGGCCTCGGCACGTTCGCCGCGGCCGAAATCGCCAAGGCGGACGAGCAGTTCTTTCCGATGCTCGTCTACCGCACGGGCGCCTACGCGCCGTCGGGCATCCCCGTGGCCAACGGCTTCCGCGACTACTACACCCTGCTCAACAAGCGCGACGGCGGCATCAACGGCGTCACCGTCACCTTCGAAGAATGCGAAACCCAGTACAAAACCAACCTGGGCGTCGAATGCTACGAAAAGCTCAAGGGCAACGGCCCGACCGGCGCCTCGCTGTTCAACCCCTATTCCACGGGCATCACCTATCAGCTGATCCCGAAGGCCAGCGTGGACAAGATTCCGATCCTGTCCATGGGCTACGGCCGCACCTCGGCGGCCGACGGACGGGTGTTCGAATGGATCTTCAACCCGCCCGCGACCTACTGGTCGCAGGCGTCCGCGGTCATCAAGTACTTCTCACGCCGGGTCGGCGGCTACGACAAGCTGAAGGACAAGAAGATCGTTCACCTGCACCACAACTCCGCCTACGGCAAGGAAGCCAACCCGACGCTCGAGGTTCTNGCCAAACGTTACGGCTTCAAGCTGACCCTGGTCCCGGTCGACCATCCGGGCCAGGAACAGGCCTCGCAGTGGCGTCAGATCCGCCGCATCAAGCCGGACTTCATCTTCATGTCCGGCTGGGGCGTGATGAACCAGGTCGCGATCAAGGAAGCCGGCGGCATCCGTTATCCCATGGATCAGTTCGTGGGCAACTGGTGGTCCGGTTCGGACGCCGACGTGGTGCCCGCCGGTGACGGCGCCAAGGGCTACCTGTCNACCACCTTCCACGGNGCCGGTGCCGGCTTCGACGTGCACAAGGACATCATCAAGCACATCTACGGCGGCGATGCGGCGGCGGCCAAGGAAAACAAGGTCGGCGAGGTGCTGTACAACCGCGGCGTCGTCAACGCCATGTTCGCCACCGAAGCCGTGCGCACGGCCCAGGCCAAGTTCGGCAAGAAGTCCCTGACCGGCGAACAGGTCCGCTGGGGCCTCGAAAACCTGAACATCACCCAGGCAACCCTGGACAAGCTCGGGTTCAAGGGGATGGTCAGCCCGCTCAAGATCACCTGCGAGGACCATGAAACCATGGGGCCGGTGATCATCCAGAAATGGGACGGCGCCAAGTGGTCCTATGCCAGCGAATGGCTGACGCCGATGCGCGACATCGTCCGCCCCCTCGTGGAGGCCGATGCCGCGGCCTACGCGAAGGAAAACAACATCACGCCCAGGACCTGCAAGTAAGCGGTTCCCACGGGTCCCCGAACAGAACACGAAAGGCGAAGTCCATGGCACAGGCTGTTGAACAGAAGGCATCGGCTGCCGCCCAATCGCCGCTCGTGGTCAACAACATCGAGGTCATCTACGACCATGTGATCCTGGTGTTGAAGGGGGTATCGCTNGCGGTTCCCGAGGGGGGCATCGTCGCCCTCCTCGGGGCCAACGGCGCCGGCAAGACGACGACGCTGAAGGCCATCTCCAACCTTCTGGGGGCCGAACGCGGCGAGGTTACCAAGGGCGAAATTCTATTCCGGGGCGAACGGGTCGACAGCCTGACGCCCAACGAACTGGTCAAACGCGGCGTCATCCAGGTCATGGAAGGCCGCCACTGCTTCGAACACCTGACCGTCGAAGACAACCTGATGACGGGCGCCTACACGCGCACCGACGGCGCCGCCGCCGTCGCCGAAAGTCTGGAAAAGGTCTACCACTATTTCCCGCGCCTGANGGAACGCCGCACCTCGCAGGCGGGCTATACCTCCGGCGGCGAACAGCAGATGACCGCCATCGGCCGCGCNCTNATGGCCAATCCCAACACCATCCTGCTGGACGAGCCNTCCATGGGCCTGGCCCCGCAGCTGGTCGAGGAAATCTTCGAGATCGTGAAGGCGCTGAACGAGCAGGAGGGCGTGTCCATCCTGCTGGCCGAACAGAACACCATGATCGCCNTGAAATACGCCGATTACGGCTACATCCTGGAAAACGGCCGCGTGGTCATGGACGGCGACGCNGCGGGCCTGCGGGAAAACCCGGACGTGAAGGAATTCTATCTCGGCCTGGCCGGGGAAAGCCGCAAAAGCTTCCGCGACGTCAAGCACTACCGCCGCCGCAA
>JGI25321J50212_10002254_pt1 | contig 14761 bp, 11 predicted proteins | sample AutmiccommuBRH23_FD_50212 | JGI IMG/M metagenome (IMG submission 50212)
ATCTTTATTACGGGGCAACCCCCCTGGAAGACATCCACCTTTACTCTTCCCGGGATAGCGAGTTTAGCGCCAATGGCGACATCCAGAATGTTTACATCCTCTTTTTTATTGCCCTTTTCCTGATCGTCCTCGCCTCCGTGAATTTTATGAACCTGTCCACGGCCTATTCCCTGAAAAGGGCCAAGGAAGTGGGGATCCGCAAAACCCTGGGTTCTAACAAAGCCGAGCTCATAAGGCAGTTCCTTATCGAATCCGGGCTTATCAGCTTGCTATCCCTGCTATTTGCACTGGTAATAGCTACCATATTAATGCCGTTTTTCAATGATCTGGCGGGGAAAGAAATAGCCATCCCATTTTTAAACCCTTCCTTCTGGGGCCTGCTGCTCCTGGCAACAGTTATGCTCAGCCTGCTTTCCGGCAGCTACCCTGCCTTTTTCATGTCGAAGTTTATCCCCGCCAAAGTGCTTAAAGGACAGGGCGGAAAGGATGTGGGCAGCAGCCAGGTGCGGAATATCCTGGTGGTTTTCCAGTTTGCCATTTCTGTCTTCCTCATTATCAGCACCCTGGTGATCTTTAACCAGCTGCGCTTTATCCAGAACAAGGAACTGGGCTTTTCCAAAGACCAGGTGCTGGTGGTTGATGATCTGGGCACTTTACCAGACAAAGTCCAGGCCTTTAAGGAAGAGGTGGAACGGTTATCGCAGGTGCAGAGCGCTACCCTCAGCAGTTTTTTTCCCACGCCTTCAGCCCGCAGCAACAGCTCGTATTTCCCGGAAGGCAAAACAGAGCAGGAGCATGCCCTAAACATGCAGAATTGGGGGGTGGATTATGATTATCTCAAGACCCTGGACCTGGAACTTATTGCCGGAAGAAATTTTGACCGCCAGTACACCACAGATTCCACAGCCCTTATCCTTAACGAATCGGCCCTCGAGATCCTCGGGGTTACTCCACAGGAAGCTATCGGGATGCGTATCCTGGATAATATCGGGCAGGAGGGAGCCACCAGGTACCTTACGGTTATAGGGGTGGTACGCGACTTTCATTTTGAATCGCTGCGGCGTGATATCAGCGCCCTTAGCCTGTACCTGGGCGGATACCAGGGCGCCATGGGAGTGAAAATAGGCACCACCCGGCTTCCCGAAACCATTGCCGCCATTGAAGCAGCCTGGCATGACATCCTTCCCGGCCAGCCTTTCAACTATTATTTTATGGAAGACTCCTTTAACGATACCTATATGGCGGAACAGCGATTGGGTAAAATATTCATGACCTTCACTATCCTCTCCATTGTAATTGCCTGCCTGGGCCTTTTTGGGCTGGCCGCCTTCAACGCCGAAAAGCGTATCAAGGAGATCGGGATCCGGAAGGTTATGGGGGCGACGGTTGGCCAGATAACCTATAAGCTCTCTATAGATTTTCTGAAACTGGTGGGTATTTCCATCCTGGTTTCCCTCCCCCTGGGCTGGTACGCCATGAATAAATGGCTGGAAGACTTTAGCTACCGAATCGAGATTGGCTGGTGGGTCCTGGCCCTCTCGGCCTTCCTGGCCGCGGCGATCTCCGTATTGACGGTGAGTTACCAGGGCATCAAAGCCGCTAATGCCAATCCGGTGAAGAGTTTGAGAACGGAGTAGGAAGTACGAGGTACGAAATACAAAGTACGAATTACAGTAGGCGGTAGGCAGCCTTGAAGCAGAACGTAGCTCGCTTCATGGTGTAAGAGGTAACGCTTTGAACATTGAACGTTGAACCCAGGCACCGATGAACCTTAAACCTTAGAGACATGTATAAAAACTATCTGAAGATCGCCTGGAGGAACCTCCTGAAGAACCCGGGCTACAGCGGCATCAACATTTTGGGACTGGCTGTTGGGATCAGTTGTTTCCTCCTGATCTCCATGTTCGTAAAAAATGAGTTTAGCTACGACCGTTTTCATACCAAATCCGGACGTATTTACCGGGTATGGCAACATGAAAGTTATGGTCCCAAAGAGGATTTCGTCAACACCTTTACACCAGTGTCCATGGCCCGGGTGCTCGAGGAGCAGGTACCCGAAATTGAAGCCGCCTCCAGGGTCTACCGTTTTAACGCCATGATCCGAAAAACAGGGGAGGAGTTCAGTGAAGCGGTACACGCCGTGGATCCCGGCTTTTTTGAGCTCTTTGATTTTGGGAAGGCGGGCGGCCGGCATACAGCGCTTTTCCAAGACCCCCGGGCTATGATCCTAACGGCCTCTGCGGCGGTAAAATACTTCGGAACAACAGAGGCTACCGGCAAAACACTTGAGATGGATTTCAATGGGGAATTCCAAAGCTTTACCATCGCAGCCGTACTCCCTGACCCCCCTGAAGAAAGCAGTATCCGTTTTGATATGCTGGTCTCCCTGACCGACGATTCACGATTCTTTGGAGAACGGGCAAGACGCAATTGGTACAATGTTGTTGTAGAGTCTTATGTACTCCTGGCTGCCGGGCAGGATTATCAACAGGTGGAAACCAAATTTCCGGCAATTGTCCGTCAGTACCTGGGTTCGAACTATGAAGAAGGCACCTTCATGCTGCACCTGCAACCCCTGGAAGAAATACATCTCGACTCTTCCCTGCCTGCGGGACTGGAGCCCGTATCAGACCCCATGTATTCCTATATTNTGGGATCTATTAGCCTGCTGGTCCTGCTTTTGGCNTGCATCAACTATGTAACCCTGGCAGTAGGCCGTTCTTTTTCGCGTGCATTGGAGGTTGGGGTACGCAAGGCTATGGGGGCCTTCAGGAAACAGATTGTTTTCCAGTTCTGGGGCGAATCTGTCATTATCACCATCTTTGCGGTTTGCCTGGGGATAGGATTGTCCCTGATCTTCCTGAAACCCTTCAATGACCTCACCGGCAAATCCCTTACCTTTTCATTTGATATGCTTTTCTGGGTAAGCTGCNTGGGGCTCATGGCCTTTGTCGCACTGGTGTCCGGCATGTACCCGTCGCTTGTACTCTCCCGCTTCAATCCCGTGGAAGTACTCCGGAGGAAACGCAACAATCCCTCAGCCATGGGGTCGTTGGGCCGGGTATTGGTAATCGCGCAGTTTGTCGTTGCCCTGGTGATGGTCTCGAGCACACTGATCATTGGGCGGCAGCTGCAATACCTGACCCATAAAGATCTCGGCTACCAAAAGGATGCCCTGATCGTGATCCCCACCCACCGTCCCGGAGAGGAAGGACAGGCCATTGCGAAAAGATTTATTGGCGCCCTGGAAGCCCGGCCTGAAGTGGCGGCGGCCTGCTTTTCCACCTTCAGCTTTATGGAAAATTCCTGGTATGACCTCGGCCTTGTGACCAGTACCAATACCTATCGTGAATTTGCGTTTAACACGGTGGGGAGTGATTTTCTGAAGACCCATGGTATCCGGTTAAAATCCGGCCGCGATTTTGAACCCGGCAATAAACAGCACGGAGCTTTGGTCAATGAAACATTTGTCAGGGAATTTGGGCTGGCAGACCCTGTTGGAAAACCATTTGACCGACTTGGTATTACGATTCTCGGGGTTGTGGAGGACTTTCATTTTCAACCTCTGGTCCAGTCCATTCGTCCCCTGATGCTGGCAATGGATCCCGATCCGGTACTGCGGCAAATAGACAATATTGAAACCCAGTATGTAAGCCAGCCCCGGATAACAGTGCGCATGCAGGGAACGGATCCGGTGAGGGATGTTGCCCTTCTTAGGGATACCTGGGAGCGGATGTACCCCTCCCAGGAATTTGACTATACCTTTCTGGATGCCTCCCTTGCCAGTCAATACCGGAATGAACAGCGAACAAAGACCGTGGTGAACATCGCTGCCATCCTCTCCCTGTTCATTGCCTGCCTTGGACTGTTGGGGCTGGCCACGCTGCAGGTCGCCCGCCGCACTTCCGAAATCGGGATACGCAAGGTCCTGGGTGCCAATGTATGGAATATCCTTACCCTGATAACGGTTGATTTTATGCGGTTGGTCTTTATAGGAGCTGTCCTTGCATTTCCAATAGCCTGGTTCGCCATGCGGCAATGGCTGCAGGACTATGCCTACCATATCAGTATAGGATTGGATCCTTTCCTGTGGACTTTATTGCTGGTACTGGGAGTAACCTTCCTCACCACAGGATACCAGAGCCTGAGGGCCGCCCTCATGAACCCGGTGAAAAGCTTGCGGACAGAATAATTCATCAATCAAAATCAAGCCCTATGTGGAACAACATCTTAAAAATCGCCAGGCGGAAGTTATGGAAAAGTAAATCCAGTTCTTTTACAAAATTATTCAGTCTTTCTATCGGGATTATCAGCCTGTTTTATATTGGGCTGTATGTGCAGCGGGAGTTCAGCTTTGACGATTTCCACACAAAACGGAGTTCCATTTTTAAGGCGAATACGACTATCCATTCCCCTACAGGTAATCTGGAACTGGGACTTAGCGCGGTCCCCTTTGGACCGTATATGAAATCTGTTTCCCCGGAAATTGTGGAGTATACACGGATCTATAAGGAATACGGGAACCGTACCGTTAAACAGGGAAATGCGCTGTTCTCGGAAAGCGAAAATATCTATTTTGCGGACCCCTCCTTTTTCCAGCTTTTTGACTTTAAATTAATCTCAGGTAACCGGGAAACCGCCCTTGAAGGCCCTAATAACCTACTGATTACACAAAGGACCGCCCAAAAATACTTTGGCAGCACCGATGTGGTAGGCAAAGTGCTACGCTATGACGGGACTCCCATGACTGTCACCGGGGTATTGGAAGACCTGCCATATAACTCGCACCTGCAGTTTGACTTCCTGCTTACAATGGATACCTTTATGCAGGGAAGGCTGGATGATGTGAATGATAACTGGAACTGGTTTCCCATGAACACCTATTTCCTGCTTCAGAACCCTGGTGACCAGGCTGCCCTGGAAGCTCATCTGCAACAAATTCCGCAATACCAGCCCGAGAACAATCCTGACGATCAATATATACCATCTCTGGAACCACTTGATGGCCTCCATTTTAGTGACCCGAAATTAGGTGAGCTCGGAGCCAAGGGTAGTTTGTCTAATCTGTACCTGCTCCTGGCCATCGGAATCATGATCCTGTTCCTGGCAATATCAAATTACATCAATTTAACAACAGCCGCACTTTCGGCAGAAGCCAGGGATGTTTCCATGAAGCGGACCCTGGGGGCCTCCCGTAAGGATATTTTTAAACAGTTCATGGCCGAATCTTTTTTGGTAACGCTTCTTTCTATGTTTTTTTCCGTGGCAGGCATAGTGATAAGTTTCCCACTATTCATGAACTTTATGGGAATGCCATTGGAGTTTTCGGTGTTTTCCAGGCCCCTTACATGGTTGCTGATCCTTTTGCTCCCCTTTTTGCTGGCTGCTATTGGGGGTGTCTACCCCGCATTTAAATTTGCGCGTATCCCGGCGCTCTACAAACCGCAAGCGGCCGCTGGCAGGCACAGCATTCTTGGCACCCGTACCGGGTTGATTGTCTTTCAATTTTTCATAACCAGTGGTTTGATCATCGGTTCCCTGCTGATTTACAACCAATTGAACTTTCTTCAGGATAAAGAATTAGGAATAGATATAAGGCAAAAACTGGTTCTGGATTACGGGCCTAATTCTGCCATTGGGAACTCCTATGAGTCCCTGAAAGAACAATTTTTACAAATCCCGGGGGTAGCCAGCGCAACCTTCAGTTCCCATGTGCCCGGACAGACCCCCAATGGTGTATCTACCATAGTAACCGATGCCAATGGGAATATCCGGAATGGGGAGATCAGCCTGACCCTGGTGGATGATGATTTTGTTTCAAGCTACGGCCTGCAGCTTGTCGCGGGACGCGATTTCAGACCAGGTGTGGCCGACAGTACAACAGCCCTGATTCTTAATGAAGCCGCGGTGAAGGCCTTCGGGTATACCAATGCGGAAGATATCATCGGGAGGTCGTACGAGCAATGGGGTGGGAACGGACAGGTGATCGGAGTGGTAAAGGATTTTAACTATTTATCGCTGCACAATGACATCGGACTGCTCTCGCTCAAGATCTGGCCCCAGCAATTTGAAAAAATAACCCTGGAAGTATCGGAGGCCAATATGGAAAGTACCCTTAATGCACTGGAAAGCAAGTGGATCTCTCTTTTTCCTGATATCCCGTTCAATTACTACTTTGTGGATGACAACTTCCTTTTGCAGTATACGAAAGACAGGCAATTTGCAACCATCATGAATCTGTTTGCGCTGATCTCCGTTTGTATCGGTGTTTTAGGGCTGGTGGCCTACGCCTCCTTCTGGTGCAATCGAAGGAAAAAGGAAATGTCTATTAAAAAAGTATTGGGCGCCAACTCCCTGGGGCTGCTCTGGAATTTATATAAGGGGTTTAGTGTCCCGGTATTCCTTGGGTTTGCCCTGGCGATCCCGGTTGCAGTATACCTGGGGAACCAATGGCTGTCGCAATTCGCGTATCAGTTTGAGATGAACTGGCACTTATTTTTTCTGCCGATGATGCTATTACTGGGTCTGGTCGCCCTGGCGGTAGGTGCACAAATAATACAATTGGTACACTCCAACCCGGTAGACAATCTGAAGGCAGAGGGATAAACAGGAACCGCAGCAGATTTACGCCAACGGTTTAATTTAAAACTAACAAAGCAATGCTTTTACAATTAAGGAACATCTTCAAATGGGTGCAACAGGGAGGACAGCGGGTCTTCCTGCTAAAGGATATCAACCTCGAAGTGGAGGAGGGGGATTTTGTTTCCATCATGGGCCCGTCAGGTTCCGGGAAATCGACCTTATTGAATGTTATCGGCATGCTCGACGATTTCGACGAAGGGGCATACAGCTTCCTCGATGAACCTGTTCACAGCCTGAAGGAAAAACAACGGGTGAACTTGTATAAACAGTATATCGGTTTTGTGTTCCAGGCCTATCATCTGATCGACGAACTTACCGTGTATGAAAACCTGGAAATGCCGTTGTTATATAAAAAACACAGCGGTACGGAACGCAGGGCCATGGTGGCCGATATGCTGGACCGTTTTCAGATAGTGGGTAAAAAAGACCTTTTCCCCACCCAGCTAAGCGGCGGGCAGCAACAGCTTGTTGGGGTGGCGCGGGCCCTGATTTCCAAACCCAGGCTGATCCTGGCCGATGAACCCACCGGGAACCTGAACTCCAGGCAGGGGGAAGAGATCATGGAACTTTTTAAAGGATTGAACCGGGAGGGCGTCACCATCATCCAGGCGACGCATTCCGATAGCAACGCCGCTTATGGTAAACGGATCATCCACCTGCTCGACGGGCGAATGACAGAAGCCTGACCGGGTCATACGGGCTTAATACTGTGCAACATAAGGATCCTATAGTGTGGCGTGTGAAATCCGTGATGATAGAATGGTAGCCTAACCTGCATATTCCATCCGAACTTTTTTTTGGGCCTCACGTAATTATACTTAGGGATAGATGATAACCCCCCGGCGGATGGTATATTTTACCTTGTTGAAGTTCCTGACATCCTCTGCCGGGTCGGCCGACAGGATAACCAGGTCGGCATCCATCCCCACGGCTATCCGCCCGGCCTGGTTTTGCCGGCCAAATCGCCTGGCGGGAATTGTTGTCAAGGCGGCCAGGATTTGGAAATGGTCCATGCCGGCTTCGGCCATCAGGACATATTCGTTTTCCGGATCATAATCAGTCATATAGCCCACGTCCGTTCCAAAAAGGATTTCACCACCCGCCTGCCGGAAAGATTGTAGCTGACTTATGGCCGTTTTCAGCAACGGGTGGTTTTCGGATGAAAGGCCCATGCGCTCCAGTTCCCATTGGTGCAGCTTCAGGGTAGGGATCAGTGCCATTTGGGAAGCCATCATGGTACTGATCGTTTGGGCGTCCCAATCCGTATAGTCGTCGGCTGCTACATGAGCCAAAATATCAACCCCGCCCCCCGCGGCGATCTTAACCCCGTTGAGGTTGGTGGGGTGGGCAATAACTGGCCTGCCAAGCTCATGTGCCGTTGCCGTTGCAGCCTCAAGGATGTCTGCCGGCATGGGAACAATGCGTTCGCCATTGGGCGAGGCCGACCATAATTTAATGGCATCCGCCCCGGCTTCCACCTGCCCGTTTACATATTCCCTGGCCTGTTCGGGGGAAGCAAGCTCCGGCAGTTTAAGCGGCGCGATATAAAAAGGGCTCCCTCCGGCAGGAGTGAAGGGAACCCCCGCTGTTAAGATAGCAGGACCCTGTACCTCCCCGGATTCAATTCTGCCGCGGATGGCCAGCAGGTTGGGAAGGTCCAGGCTGGCCAGGTCAAACGCATGGGTAAAGCCATAACGGCTGAGCATGGCTTTCATATGTTCACTCAATTGCTTAGCCGGTAAACGATCCGCCTCCTGCCATTTGGCTTCCATAAAATGCACATGGGTGTTCCAGAAACCTGCCATGATCACCAATCCTTCACAGTTGATAACCCTGGCATCTGAGGGGAGGTTCGTGTTATCCCCGGGACCCACTGCTGTTATTTTGCCATCCTTTATAAGGATCACCCCGTTAGGGACGGGCTCTTCAAAAGGAGCGGGGTAGATTTTGGCACCCACCAGGGCCAACCCCTCCGTATTCATAGCAGTCTGCTGGAAATATCCCAGCGCCGGCAGACTCATGGCAAGTAGCATAACCCTGATGCGGACTGTTATTTTTCTTTTCATCTTGTAACATTAAGGAAGTGCCCTCTTCCCCCGGCTTTTAAAGGTTAAGGCCTGTACAACTCTGGTTTTTTACCGGCTGTCCCTGCAACCGTGCTTATAGTTGCTCAGGACGCTGTTATAAAGTTAATCTTTAAGTTGCAATCGCGGTAAGCCTTATTTCGGTTGACGGAGCATTTTAAGAATTAACACAACCTGGCCCAGGTGGTAGGCATTGTGCTGGATGATGCCATCGATCAGGTAGTCATAGCTATGGCCGGGATGGTATTCCCTGCCGAGGAAATCGTCTGTTTGCCTTCCAAGGGTCTCCAGGAGTTCATGGTGGCTCCGGATAAACTCGTTTTTAATAGTATCCCAGCCCTTGGCCTGCAAGCTTGCAAGGGGTGGGAAATTGAGTTCCCCAACGGTTTGGTCTCGTTAGCCGTGATTTCCCAGGATTCGCTGCACAGCCACCATTTGCCAGTAGGTACAATGCCAGATTAGGGCGGCTATGGAGTTTATCCCCGGAAGAGGGGCAATAAAGGCATGGCTTTCTTCCAGGCCCTGAAGCTTGTTGAGGAAGTTTTCGCCCACCCAGGCCTCTCCATCCATCAGCAGGTTTAATTTGGTGATATGCCTTTTGATCCTGGCAGCGGATACGTCATAGTATTCATAGTGCTGTACCTGTTCCTCGAATTCGAGGAGGACCCCTTCGTCTTCCGGGTAATAGACCGCAGTTTCATATTCGGGTCCCGCAAAACGCTTTATGGCCTCCAGGTCCTCCCATTCGGTTACGGTATAGAAATGGCATTCGTCCGCGGATTGTTTTTTCCATATCCTGATACTGAGGTTCCCCGCGGTTTCCCGGTACTCCCGGGTGCCTTTATTCAAAAGGAAATCCAGGTACGCGCTGGCCTGTGCCTGCCTGGTCTTCCCGTGCCAGATTCTTGTGATCATTTTTATAATTGTTTGTGTTCAACATGGGTAATTTTAAAAAAATCGCTGGTCTGCCAAGTGGTATGTCGCAATCAGCTAGCTATAAATAAATCAGGCGTAATGAAGACGCATACATACTTAATTAACCAATCAGGATTTTTGTTAACTTTACCATCTAAATAAAAATAGATGGTAAATATACTAATTTACTATTAAAATACATATAGATGGTAAAAAATTTTGATATCGCAGGGATTGCCCTTGATGGCGGAAGATTGTGCCTGGATTTTGTGAATAGTGTCCATGACCGGAAATCGCATCCTATGAGGGATTACCTGCATAACATCCTGGATCTGATCGGCTGGGGAGAGCGCGCCGGGATCCTGGTGGAATCGCGTGCCGGGGAACTGGAAGTCGCAGCCCTTGCGGGGAGGAAGGAGGCAGACCGATTTTTTGAAGGGGCCATGGCCCTGCGGGAGTTGTTGTACCGAATTTTTTATGGGATCATACGGAAGGAAGCAGCGGATAAACAGGACCTGAGCCGATTTAACGAAGTACTCGGGGATTATTTATCCTTCATTAAGATCGTGCAAGGTCCGGAAGACTTTAAAAGGAAGTGGGACCTGCCCCGGGCAGATCTGAGATGGCTGCTGGCACCTATAATCATCGATGCTTATGACTTCCTGCTTTCAGACAAGCTCGGCAGGCTAAAGGAATGCCCCAATTGCGGCTGGCTTTTTCAGGATACCACCAAAAATGGTAAACGCAGATGGTGCAGCATGCAGGCCTGTGGCAGCAATGTAAAAGCCCTGAAGTGGTATTACCGGAACAAAGGGAAGTGAATTTATACGAGGAGCGTAGCCACGAAGTCAGCTCATAAACTAGGGTTGATATGTTGATTCGTTGATTTGCCTGCCCTCCGAAGCCATGGCGTAGGAGGGTTGATTTGAATGTTTATATAACATAAATCTTTGAACCCGCCTTCGGCGGGCAGGCTTGAGCTTGAGCTTGCACTTGATCTTTCGAATCCATCTCATAAACAAGGGTTGATGCGCGTGCCCTACAGTGCCAGCTTGCCGGCTGCTGAAGGGCTGATTTGAAGACAGGATATTGTGATTTGGAGCCTGCCTTCCGGGCAGGTTTGTTATTTTCATCAATGCCTAGTAGCCAAGCACCCAAATGTCATTTCGAAGGAGCGCAGCGACTGAGAAATCTCACTACTTCAGCACCAAAGCCTTAATAATCAGTAGGCAGTATGCAGTAGCCAGTAGGCAGTAGGCAGAAGGCAGAAGGTGGTGTATTTGATTATTGGTGTTTGGGCTTGCCCTACTGCGCCAGTTTGCTGGCTGCAGGCGGGTTGATCTGAAGGGTTCATTAATTTTTGCACCCGCCTTCGGCCGGCAGGCTTGTACTTGAACTTGCCCCCCCTTTTTGCTTTTGTTTTTGCTCCTGCCTTCGGCAGGCAGGTTTGAATTTGAATTTTTAAATCCCACCCAACCCGCTCTTTGCCAACATAATTGAATCGGGAAGCAATGCATATAATGAGATTAATCAACCCGGCCTTTACGACCCGATTTTACAGAAGCCTCTTTTTTCTCTTTTACGTCCTCCAGCCTTTTTTCTGACTTATCGGGTAAGGCAAAATATTTTTGAGCCCATTTGTTGATCTCAATCATAACAGGAAGTAAATCGCTCCCTTTGGGGGTTAGCCTGTACAGGACCTTCGCCTTGCTCTCCGGATGCTTTAGTTTTTGTATGATCCCGTTTTCTTCCAAAAATTGCAACCTTGAAGCCAGGATGTTGGTCGAGATCTTTTCCTCAGACTTTAAAAAATCCCCATAGGTGCATTCCTTTGCCAGCATCAGGTCCCTGACGATCAATAACGACCACTTGTCTCCCCATACCTCCAGGGAGTTACAGATAGGGCAATCTGATCTGTGTGGTGCTTTCTTCATAAACTTTCCGTTAAACCACTTGCATATTACAAGTAATTATCTATACATTTGCACTTGCATTATGCAAGCAAATTTAAGCATTAATTTAAAAACGCAACCCATGAATTCACAAATATTACTGGATCCGGTTAACCTTAAAGGACTGCAATTGAAGAACCGGGTCGTTATGGCGCCTATGACAAGAGGGCGCTCCGATAACCCCGGGAATACCGCCACCGAATTAACAGCGAGCTATTACAGGCAAAGAGCTACGGCAGGGCTGATCATTACGGAAGGAACCTATGTAAGCAAAGACGCGACAGGATATATTAATGTGCCCGGGATCTACTCCAAAGCGCAGGTGGAAGGCTGGAAACTGGTTACGGAGGCCGTACACGGTGAAGGCGGGAAGATCTTCGCCCAGTTATGGCATACGGGGCGGCTCTCTCATCCCGATTTCCATAACGGCAGGTTACCACTGGCTCCATCTGCCCTTAACCCGAACGAAAAATCTTTTACGGCCGCGGGTTTTAAGGATACCGTAACCCCCAGGGCCATGTCTTTGAAGGAGATAGAGGAGACAGTAAATGATTTTAAAAACGCGGCAATAAATGCCATGGAGGCAGGATTCGATGGGGTTGAACTACATGCCGCCAATGGCTATCTCCTCCATCAGTTTTTTAACCTTTATTCCAATATCCGCCAGGATGCGTACGGGGGTTCCGTTGAAAACCGGGCAAGGATCTTATTCGATATTCTGGATGCCATTAGAACGGCCATCGATATCAATAAGGTTGGGGTACGGCTAAACCCATCACTTCACGGGATCCAGGGGATGATGCTCGACGAGGGTTCCATTGAGGTGCACGACTATATAGTTAAAAGGTTGAATGAGTACGATCTGGCCTATTTACACCTTACGGAACCTTATACCGACGTAACGGGTAACCCCCTGGCAATCCAGGAGGTGGCTAAACATTACCGTCCGCTGTACCACGGCACCATCATTATCAATAGTGGTTTTACAAAAGATACGGCAACCAAGGTTTTAATCCAGGGGGATGCAGACCTTGTGGCGTTCGGGGTGCCGTTTCTCGCAAATCCCGATCTTGTTGAACGATTTAGAACCGATGCGCCGCTGAATGCCCCGGATAAATCCACTTTTTACACCCCGGGGGAAAAAGGCTATACTGATTATCCGTCCTTGACCCCTGTCGAAGTGGAAAGCCTGAAGGAATAAACGCAATTACCGGTCAGCCAACCGTTAAGTAACTGCCGGGAGGCCATGACGTAATATTTTAAACGATCGGATATTCCCGCACTCCCTGCCTTGTCCGCCCGGATTGTTGTATCCTGGCGGACAATTGTAAATAACCTGGGTGCGATCCCATCATGGTAGGGAGCATAGTGACGAAGGGTCGATGGGTTGATTTTAAGGTTTAATAATCATAAATTGCCGGTTACCTATCAAACCCTCCGTCCCTGCGCTTCGCTTGGGACACCTCCCTTTAACTAAAGGGAGGAGCTTTGATTGTGCTATAATTACTAATCAGTACCAGAATGAGGGGATATTTTAGCCAACATCCAACCGCTCTTGCGTAATGCCTGCTATTTATCAAACCCGCTTTCCCGGCCGTTCGGAGTGATCGTCGAGACGAAGCAATTTCTTCAATGGAAAAGTGTAGTTGTTTATTTGTGTATTTGGTTTACACTTGTTCAGGAAGCGAATCAAATTCCTTTTTTTTATTATCAACCCATTGCTGCATAGCTTTTGGGTCCTGCGTGAATCCCCGCATTTCTTCCATTGCCTGGAGGTGGGCCTTATCTCCTGTGGCAAACATTTCAGCCGCGTGCTTTTTACTCAGTTCTGCAATTTCATCAAAAGTTTCTGCGTGAAACGCCTGGTCGCAGGCTCCACCCAATTGCCGGCAAGTCATTGTTTTCATGTTACGGTATTTTTTCCTGTCTTAAATTTAGCTTTTATTTTTTCGGCAGCATTTTCGATAACTTTGATAATGGCCATTATTGCTTCAAAAACTGCATCGACCGGATCCTCCACGGACTAAAGCGTTCGAAGAATTGTGCCTTTTACCCATTAAATACAACCAACACCTCCGGTCGCCGTCGCAGATAATTCATTATTCCATGATTTCTTTCAACTCTACGGCTTTCCAGTCTTCACTTTTGTCTATATAGTCTTTAATCATGGCGACATGGCTTGCACCCAGGAGAAGAACCATTTTATGCTCATCCTTCTCCATACCCTTTTGAGCCAGCGACCACATGTAAAGGTTTCTCCTGTGCCATTCCGATGCGAGAAACGGGCCGATAAAATTATCTTTTTCCCCTGCCAGTAAAGGAATTTCCGTGTGAAATTTATTGCTCATTGCCCGCATTACATCGGAATTTAAATAGTACGTTAAATCCAGTAAGGATGCCCCGTTTTCGATTCGGGTATCGAACTCTGTGGTAAAATATGCTATGCCCTTTTCTATGGTTGTTTTTAGCTCCGATTGATTATTGATGGTAATTACCGTCATTAAACTATCGAACGGAAATTGCGTCCCATTATAGTCAATGGCATGTACGCCTTTTAAATTGTTTTTGGACGCAGCCCTGAAAGCCAATTGGAAGATTTCATTTTTCCTGTAAAAATCGGTCAGGCTGTCGTTGTTATAGTACTTGCCTTCCAGGTAAAGGTTGTAAAGGGAGTCCAGTTGTACTTGTTCATCATAAGGCCATTCCACAAAAATTTTAGCGGGATTGAACGCGCGGATTTTTTCCGCGATCAAATCAAGCTGATGCTGTGAATCTTCATCCAGGACATCAAATGCCCTGGTCTTTGCCACATCAGCCCCGGGGTTATGATAATGGAAAGTGCCAATCAGTAAAACCTCTTTCTTTTTTGAGTCGGAATTTTGTGTTGGGGAAGCCTTTTCCGTTTTCGGATGGCAGGAAACCAGAAAGGCAATTGATGCAAAAAGTATGAAGGTTCGTTTAAAGAGCTTCATATGCTAAACTGTTTAGCGTTTATTGATTTGATTTATTTGTTTTTAATTGCTGTTTCTATGAGGTCTTTTAAAACATCCAGGTCAATATCATCGATCTTATTGATATAAAGGCAGCCAACGCCTGTTTTGTGTTTCCCTAATTTTTTCAGGGCATCAGCATGGGTTTGCAGGTCCAGGACAAGATGCAACGACAGAT
>JGI25321J50212_10002270_pt1 | contig 14695 bp, 10 predicted proteins | sample AutmiccommuBRH23_FD_50212 | JGI IMG/M metagenome (IMG submission 50212)
GGCGCCGCGTCATCGGCGGTGAACAGGCGTGCCGAAGGGAAGATCATCCGCACGTTGGTGCCCAGGCCCGGTTGGCTGAAGATTTCCAGGCGCCCGCCGTGNGCGCGCACATAGGCATCGACCAGGGANAGGCCCAGGCCGACGCTGTCGGCGGCGGCGCGGGTCGATACCCCGCCGGCGCGGTAGAACGGTTTGGTGACGAACTCGATCTGGTCGGGGTCGATGCCGATNCCGGTATCGACGACCTCGATCACCATGTCNCCTTCGTCGTTCAGGCGCGCCTTCAGGGTCACGGCGTCGCCTTGGTCGGAATACTTGATGGCGTTGGACAGCGCGTTGATGACGCATTGCGTGACCAGGCGCGCGCTGCCCATCATCTGCGGTAGNTCCTCGGCCAGTTCCAGGCTGATAAACCTGTTGCGGGTGTCGCGCCAGCCCTCGGCGATGCGCATGCATCGGGTCAGCGCCTGATCAATGTCGAACAGGGCCTCGTTCAGGGTGAACTGGCCGCCGTCGATGCGCGCCACGTCGAGCATTTCATCGATCAGATTGAGAAGGTGCTTGCCGCTTTCGTGGACGCCGTCGGCGTAGCTGCGGTAGCTGGCGGTCAGGGGGCCGAGAATTTCGTTCTTCATGATCTCGGAAAAGCCGAGGATCGCGTTGAGCGGTGTGCGCAGTTCGTGCGACATGCTGGCGAGAACTTCGGACTTGGCGCGGCTTTGTTCGAGCGCATGTTCCTTCTCCAGCCGGTCGGAAATCTCGCGGTTCACGCGCTCCGTCACGTCGCGGAANGTATAGGTGTGGAAGATACGGTCGGTCTGACGCCGTTCGACCCGGTCGCGGTGGGAAACCTTGCGGCGGAACTGGCCGGGCATGAATTCCAAATAGTATTCCGGGTCGTAATGCGGGTTGAAACGGATGACGATGGGCGCACGCGATGCGGNTTTTGTNTCGACGTCGTCCTCTGCCGCGCCGGGAAACAGAAATTCCTTGTTCGCCGGCAGAAATTCGTTGAGGGCGCGGCCCGCCAATTCGCCGCCGCCGGTGCGCAGCAGAACACGCGCGGCGTCATTATGGGCGACGATNAGCCCGGTCTGATCCGTGACCACGAGCCCGTCAAAGCTGTTCTCCAACACCTCCTGAATGAAGGCGCGCTGGTGGATCAGGTTCATGCGCTGGCGAAAGATCAGGATGGCGTTGGCCCACAGGTCGCGGTAGGCGGAAAACAACACGAAAGAACCGACCAGGAGAAGCATGGCGGTTGCGGGCACCACGACAGGCAGGATGGTTTGCAGCATAAGCACGAAGACGACATAGCCCGCCGCGAGCACGCCGCCGATCGCCGCGCTGGTCTGCCAGCGGAGAATTTCCAGGCGCGCACCCAGTATCAGCGTGATCATCAGCAGGCCGACGATCACCGCTTCGGGCCGCGCCGCGTGCAGTGCGCGGCCCTGGACGAGGCTTTCGAAGGCCAGGGCCTGAAGCTCGATGCCGTGGAGGCGGCCATAGACCGGCACGGCGTGCTGATCGCCCAATTCCGTCGCGGCGGCTCCGACCAGAATCTTTTTTCCCTTCAACGCATCGTCGGGCACACGGCGTTCAAGGACATCGACCAGGGAATAGCGGGGGACGGTGGTGACATCGAGTGCAAAATCGATGTTAAAGGCCTCTATGTTGAATGCGGCGGGACCGACGAGCAGCGCCGACATGGCGGGTACGGCGCCGCCCCGCCATGGGGCGGTGACGGCCATCTCCCGGATCAGGCCGTCCGTCGCGGGCCGGAAAACGACGTTGCCCAGCTGGACGTGTTTCAGGAACATCGGTAGCGGCAGCGTATCGTGCGTGTTCAGGCCGCTTTTCCGCGCGTTCGGCCGTTGCCGGAAGGCCGGCAGGATGACCTTGCTGCGCGCCCGTTCCAGGGCGTCGGCCAGGGCCTTGTCCTCGGCGGGGGCGGAGCGCGAGGAGAAATCGACGTCGTAGCCTATTTCGCTGACGCCGGCGTCGGTCAGGCGGTCGAGTAGGCGGGCGTGAACCGAACGCGGCCAGGGCCAGACCCCGATCTTCTCCAGCGAATGCGGATCCATTTCCACAAGGACGAGGTGGTTCGTCGCGGGGCGTTTGGACAAGGCGAAGCCGGCATCGACGAACAGCCGGTCGATGGGCCATAGCGCGCCGGTGGCGTGCAGTGTCGCGACGACCAGAAAAATCACGGCATAAGGCAGGTGCCGAAGCACGGTTGCCTTGAATCCCCCTCGCGTCAGGCCCTGGGCGATGGTCTTGCCCCCTTTATCGCCGGTTGAAGTGCGATTTGACCGATCTTGGGCCGGTTATTTATTGCCGTTCCCGTTGCCGTTCCCGCGGCATTTCCTTGGCCATGACCGAACGCGCTGTTGCCGGGAGATCCGCCCACGCCGCCGCCATTTCCTTGGCTATGGCCGAACGCGCTGTTGCCGCCGCCGCCGTTACCGTTGCCGTTGGCCTGGCCGGGCGGTGTAAAGCCGGGCAACTGGCCCAGGGCCAGCCCGTTTCCGGGATTGCCGTTCTCAAATCCGGCATCCAGGCCGGCCGGTTCAGCGGCGCCCTTGCCGTGGCCACGGCCGGGGTTGCCGTCCTTGCGCAGCAGGCCGCCGCTGACCGCACCCAGGGACCGGTTTTGACCGGAAATGTTATGTGCAATCTTCACGCCGCCTTTGTTGGTCTTGTCGGCCTCGGCGGTGTCGCCGTCTGCTTTGGGGGCGCTTGGCCCCGGACCGTTCGACGGCCCGCCTTGGATATCGACGCGGCCGCCGCCGGTCGGGCTGACGGCGGTCTGACCGGGGCGCACGAACACGTTCTGGCCCGACCGAAGGTCGGCGACCTGGACCAGACCGTTGATGACATGCACGACGGCGCCCTGCGGGCCCACGCTGGTGGTGAAGGCGGTTCCCTTGACGACCACCGCGATGTCGGGTGTCAGAACCTCGAAATGCTGTTCCTTGCGTTTTTCCACGTCGAACAGAAGCGTGCCCAGGACATGACGAATGCGCGTCATCAGGCCGCCGGCGGCGTCGCCCGGCACCTCGAGGATGCTGTTCGGCGAGACGACGATGGTATTCTTGCCGCGGCGCAGGACGGCGCGGCCATCCGTGTCGGTGACGATGCGCTGGCCGGGTCCGATCAGGTCGCCCGTGGTCAGGGCCACGGGGCGCAGGCCGCTTGCGGTGATGTGCACATTGCCGCTGCTTTCGGCCAGAAGCCATGTGGCCCCCTCGTCGGCCGCGGCAGGCCGAATCGCGGCGAAAACCGCCATCAGAAGGATCGCGGCGACTCGGAATAGCGGAGCGGAGCGGGACAAGAAATCGATCATGTTTAACGCATCTCTGGGCCGTGCCCCGGAACGCAAGGGGCGACATAGCTGTAAAGGTTCAAAAATGAACCGAAAATTGTATTTTTCCACCAAAGAGCATTGATACTATTAGTTTTTATTAATTTCATGTTAACCATCATATTCATGGGATGCAATATGGCCTTTAGTATGCGAGGACGAATTGCCCGATACGTGTAAACGCCCCGCGCGACCGGGTTTCACCATTCGCCGGTGGGGCTCATGACCGGTGTTTCGCGGCGCGCGGGATTTGCGTTTTGCGTGGCCGCCGCGGCGATCGTCAGTCGGCCCGGTCACGGTTTCGCCCAGTCCGCGACCACGGCATCCGACCCGACGCAGATTGAACAACGCATCGATGACCAGCAGCCGCGCCGGCCCCAGGCATTGCAGCCGCATCTCGACGTTCTGCCGCCCTCTCAGATTACGCCGATCGGGGACACGTTCTCGTTCGTTCTCAGCGCCGTCATTATCGATGGCGCGACCGCCTTCACGCGGGCGTCCCTGGCGCCGCTATACGGCAAGTACCTCGCCCGCAGGGTGACGGAGGTCGAGGTTCAGGAGATTGCCCAGTCGATCACCCGGGNGTACCACGACGCCGGCTACGTGTTNTCCCAGGCCGACGTTCCGGCGCAGGACGTTTTGGCCGGCGTGTTGAAGATCCGGGTCACCGAAGGCCATGTCGCGCGCATCGATTACGGTGAAGCAGGTGAAAAAAACGGGATCGTCGCGGCCTATATGGCGCCGGTCCTGGCGGAAAAGCCGGTGCGCCTGGAAACCATCGAACGCGCCATGCTGCTCGTCAACGATCTTCCCGGGATCACTGTCGCCGATGCAAGTGTGGGCGACGGCGCCACGCCGGCGGATAAGGTCCTGAAACTCGTGCTCGAGGAGAGCGCGGTCAACGCCGATCTCTACGTCGACAACCGGGGCACGCCGTCGTCCGGGCGTCTGCAAACCTGGGCCGCGGCCGCGGCCAACGGCCTTCTGTCCACCGGCGACCGGCTCCAGATCGGCCTGTTCACCATCCCCGACACGCCGCGCGAGTTGATTTACGGTCAGGTCAAATGGTCGCAGCCCCTGGGCGGCTGGGGCACCGTCGGCGAGGTCACGCTTTCCGGCAGCAAGGTCGATGCCGGGAACAGCCTGGCGGCAAGCGAGACGGAATCCGACAGCCGGCGCATGCAACTGTCCCTGCGCCATCCAATTTTGCGAACCCGCCAGGACAGCCTGTGGGCGAGCGGCGAGTTCGACATCTACAATGTGAACGAAGATACTTTCGGTGCGACCAGTTACGAGGACCGTAACCGCACGGCCCGGCTCGGCCTGGAATATTACCGGTCGAAGCTGCTCAACGGCGATTTCTACGCCAAGGCCGTCTATGCACGCGGCCTGGACATTCTGGGCGCCTCCAACCCCGGCAACGGTCAGTTGTCGCGTTCCGATGGCAAGGCTGCCTTCGACAAGGTGACGCTTGAGGTGCGCCGCCTGCAGAAGCTGTGGGGCGGTTTTGGCCTCTATGCTCAGGCCAAGGGCCAATGGGCCAATCAGCCGCTTCTGACGGGGGCGGAGTTCTCGCTTGGCGGCAGTCAGTANGGCCGCGCCTTCGATTATGGCGAACTGGTCGGCGACCGCGGGGCGGCAGGGGCCGTGGAATTGCGCTATACGGGAAAAAAGCCAGCGGACTGGATCGAAAGCTATGACGTCTACGCGTTCTACGACGGCGGTTTCGTGTGGAACGAAGGCGTCGGCCGTCAGGCTCTGACCTCTGCCGGCCTGGGCCTGCGATCGACCTTCGCCAAGGGCATTTACGCCGACATCCAGGTCGCCAAGCCGCTCAACCACGAGGTCTCGACCGAGGGCGACAAGGATCTGCGCATCCTCTTCGCCGTCGGCGCCGGAATGTAGGACCGCGGTTCGGCGCAAAAAAAAACGCCGCGGTGAGCGGCGTTTTCTTGAACTCCGTGACGCTACGGTCAGGACGCTGCGGCGATCATCGCCTCGGCGACCTTCACTTCGCCTTCGGCGGCGGATTTCGCCTTGGCGTCACCGGCGTCGGCGAGGGCCTTCTGCGCGTCCTGCAGGCGCTGGCTGGCGGCCGCCTTGTCGATGTCGGCGACGGCCGTCGCTTCTTCGACCAGGACCGTGCAGGTATCCGGATTGACTTCGACGAACCCGCCGGCGACGAAGATGCGGTTGGTCACCTTGCCGCCTTCGTGGATGTCGATGACGCCGGGGCGCACGGTGCCGATCAGCAGCGAGTGGCCGGGCAGGACACCCAGGTCGCCTTCGCCGCCGGGGACGACGACCATGTCCACGGCCTGCGACGCCACCAGCTTTGTCGGCGAAACCAGATCGAATTGGATCGTATCGGCCATTTATCGGATGTCCTTTGTCAGCACCTGGTCCTTAGGCCGCTTCCGCCGCCATGCGTTTGGCCTTCTCGATGGCTTCGTCGATGGTGCCGACCATGTAGAACGCCGCTTCCGGCAGGTGGTCGTATTCACCGCTGACGATGCCCTTGAAACCCTTGATGGTGTCTTCNAGCGGCACCAACACACCCGGCGTGCCGGTGAACACTTCGGCGACGTGGAAGGGCTGGCTGAGGAAGCGCTGGATCTTNCGGGCGCGGGAGACGGTCTGCTTATCTTCTTCCGACAGTTCGTCCATGCCCAGGATCGCGATGATGTCCTGCANGGACTTGTAGGTCTGCAGGGTCTGCTGAACGCTGGTGGCGACGCCGTAGTGCTCTTCACCGATGATGCGCGGNTCGAGGATGCGNGANGTNGAGTCGAGCGGATCGACGGCCGGATAGATNCCCAGTTCCGCGATCTGGCGNGACAGNACGGTCGTCGCGTCCAGGTGCGCGAAGGAGGTTGCGGGCGCCGGGTCGGTCAAATCGTCGGCCGGCACGTAAATGGCCTGCACGGACGTGATCGAGCCCTTCTTGGTCGAGGTGATGCGTTCCTGCAGCGCACCCATGTCGGTGGCCAGCGTCGGCTGATAGCCCACGGCCGAAGGAATGCGGCCCAACAGCGCCGACACTTCCGAGCCGGCCTGGGTGAANCGGAAGATGTTGTCGATGAACAGCAGCACGTCCTGGCCTTCCTCGTCGCGGAAGTATTCCGCCTGGGTCAGGCCGGTCAGCGCCACGCGGGAGCGCGCCCCCGGGGGTTCGTTCATCTGACCGTAGACCAGCGCGGCCTTGGAATTGCCGCCCTCCAGGTCGATAACGCCCGATTCGATCATTTCGTGGTACAGGTCGTTGCCTTCGCGGGTGCGNTCGCCGACACCGGCAAACACGGAATACCCGCCGTGGCCCTTGGCGACGTTGTTGATCAGTTCCATGATCAGCACCGTCTTACCCACGCCGGCGCCGCCGAACAGGCCGATCTTGCCGCCCTTGGCGTAGGGCGCGATCAGGTCGACGACCTTGATGCCCGTGGTNAGAATTTCCGTTTCCGTCGACTGNTCGTGGAATTCCGGGGCCGAACGGTGGATCGGCATCTTCATCTTGGTGACGACGGGGCCGCGTTCGTCCACGGGGTCGCCGATCACGTTCATGATGCGGCCGAGCGTTTCCGGCCCGACGGGAACGGTGATGCTGTCGCCCGTATCCGTGACTTCGGTGCCGCGCTGCAGGCCGTCCGTGGTGTCCATGGCGACGGTGCGCACCGTGTTTTCGCCCAGGTGCTGCGCCACTTCCAGGACCAGAACACGGTCGCCGAGTTTCACATGCAGGGCGTTCAGAATCGCGGGCAGGTCGCCCGAGAACTGTACGTCCACCACGGCGCCCAGAACCTGGGTCACCTTACCAACACTGTTCGTAGCCATAGTCTTCTAGCTCCCGTTAAACGGACGTTCTAAAGCGCTTCCGCGCCAGAGATGATTTCGATGAGTTCTTTGGTGATGACGGCCTGACGCGTCCGGTTATAGGTCAACGTCAGGTTGTTGATCATGTCGCCGGCGTTGCGCGTGGCGCTGTCCATGGCGGTCATGCGCGCCCCGTGTTCCGAGGCCGAGCTTTCGAGGAACGCCTGGAACAGCTGCACCGCCATGTTGCGGGGCAGCAGTTCGGCGAGGATTTCCTGTTCTTCCGGCTCGTACAGATAAACCGGGGAGGGGCCGCTGGTCTTCTCCTCGTCGCCGCCTTCCGGCAGTTGGAAGGGAATGACCTGCTGTTTGGTGATGATCTGGGTCATCGCCGACTGGAAGCGGTTGAAGATCACGGTGCAGACGTCGAATTCGCCCGCTTCGAACATGTCGGTGATCTTCTTGGCCACGGCTTCGGCTTCGTCGTATTTGACGCCGCGCCGGCCGATGCCTTCGAAGGTATCGACGATATCGGCCGCCATGTCGCGTTTCAGCAGGTCGCGGGCCTTCTTGCCGACGCAGATGATTTTCACCGTCTTGCCGTCGGCCTTCAGGCGGCGGGCCGTGTTGCGCGTTTCCCGCACGATGGTGCCGTTGAAGCCGCCGCACAGACCGCGGTCGGCGGTGCAGGCGACGAGAAGATGGACATCCGACGCCCCGGTGCCGGACAGCATCCGGGGAGCCCCCGTGGGATCGCCGATCGAGGCGCCGATGGCGGCCACCATGCCCTCCATGCGCTGGGCATAGGGGCGGGCGGCCTCGGCACCTTCCTGGGCACGGCGCAGCTTCGCCGCCGCCACCATCTTCATGGCCGATGTGATCTTCTGCGTCGATTTGACGCTGTTGATCCGGATTTTCAGATCCTTAAGCGAAGGCATGAAAGCGCTTTCCCCGTTTGTCCGTCAGGTTGGGCTGATGACCGATCCCGACGCTTAGGCTGCGAAGGACTTGGTGAAGTCGTCCAGGAACTTCGACAGCTTCTCGGTGGTGTCGTCGCTGAGCGCCTTTTCCTTGGTGATCGTCGCCAGGAGGTCGGCACCCTTGTCGCGGGCCGCGTCGAGCAGACGGCGTTCGTAGGCCGTGATGTCGCCGACGGCGATCTTGTCCGCATAGCCCTTCACGCCGGCGAAGATCACGACGACCTGTTCGGCGACGGTCAGCGGCGAATACTGCGGCTGCTTCAGAAGCTCGGTCAGGCGCGCACCGCGGGCCAGCAGCTTTTGCGTGGACGGATCCAGGTCCGACGCGAACTGGGCGAAGGCCGCCATTTCGCGGTACTGGGCCAGTTCCAGCTTGATCGAACCGGCGACCTGCTTCATGGCCTTGGTCTGGGCGGCGGAACCGACGCGCGACACCGACAGGCCGACGTTCACGGCCGGGCGGATGCCCTTATAGAACAGTTCCGTTTCCAGGAAGATCTGGCCGTCGGTGATCGAAATCACGTTGGTCGGGATGTAGGCGGACACGTCACCGGCCTGGGTTTCGATGACCGGCAGGGCGGTCAGCGAACCGGCGCCCAGTTCGTCGTTCATCTTGGCCGCACGCTCGAGCAGGCGGGAGTGCAGATAGAAAACGTCGCCCGGATAGGCTTCGCGGCCCGGCGGGCGGCGCAGCAGCAGGGACATCTGGCGGTAAGCGACGGCCTGCTTGGACAGATCGTCATAGAAGATGACGGCATGCATGCCGTTGTCGCGGAAGTACTCGCCCATGGCGCAGCCCGTGTAGGGCGCCAGGAACTGCATCGGCGCCGGCTCGGAAGCCGTGGCGGCGACGACGATGGAATACTTCATGGCGTCGTAGTCTTCGAGGGTCTTGACCAACTGGGCCACGGTGGACCGCTTCTGGCCGATGGCGACATAGACGCAGTACAGCTTTTCCGACTCGTCCTTGGCGTTCTCGTTGACCGACTTCTGGTTCAGGATGGTGTCGATGATGACGGCGGTCTTGCCGGTCTGGCGGTCGCCGATGATCAGTTCGCGCTGGCCGCGGCCGACGGGGATCAGGCTGTCGATGGCCTTGAGGCCGGTCTGCACGGGTTCATGCACCGATTTCCGGGGAATGATGCCGGGTGCCTTGACTTCGACCAGGGAGCGTTCGGTGGTCGCGATCTCGCCCTTGCCGTCGATCGGGTTGCCGAGGCCGTCAACAACACGGCCCAGCAGGGCCTTGCCGACCGGCACGTCGACGATGTCGCCGGTGCGCTTGACGGTGTCGCCTTCCTTGATGTCCCGGTCGTCGCCGAAAATAACGATACCGACGTTGTCGGTTTCCAGGTTCAACGCCATCCCTTTGATGCCGCCCGGGAATTCGACCATTTCGCCGGCCTGGACCTGGTCCAGACCGTAGACGCGGGCAATACCGTCACCGACGGACAGCACCTGGCCGACTTCCGCGACCTCGGCTTCCGAGCCGAAGTCGGCAATCTGTTTCTTGAGAATGGCGGAGATTTCCGCGGCGCGGATTTCCATTGTCGGGATCCCCTCTTATCGCATGCTTAAGCGAAGTTGCTGAAGTTTGGTTTTGATCGAGGAATCGATCATGCGTGAGCCGATTTTGACCACGAGGCCGCCCAGAAGGTCTTCGTCAACCCGGGCGTCCACGGCCACTTTCGTGCCCATGGCCTTTTTCAATCCATCCTCGATCGCTTGACGCTGCTTGTCGCTCAGCGCCTGGGCGGACGTGACCTCGGCGGTCATTTCGCCCCGGTGCTGGGCCAAGATGCCTTGAAACTGCTTGATCATGGCGGTCAGCGCGAACAACCGGCGGTTCTGCGCGACGACGCCGACGAAATGTTTGGTCAGCTCGGAAACCCCGGCCTTGGTCAGGATCGCGTCCATGGCGGCGATCTGGCTGTCGCGGGCGATGACGGGGGAGCGGATCAGGCGCGCCAGGTCGGCGCTTTCATCGATCATGTCGCGGATCGCGGCCATGTCCTGGGCGACCGTGTCCAGCTGCTTGTCGGCCGCGGCCAATTCGTAAAGGGCGGTCGCGTAGCGACCTGCAAGGCCGGAAGCGCCTGCGATATCCGATGACACCTGGGAAACCCCTTGATTAAGTTTTTTTTAAGGACCCTGAGATGCCGGTTTCGGACAGGGATCGCGCCTAAAAAACAGCCGCAATCCCGCCAATTCCGGCGGGCCCCGCCTGGAAAGCGCGGCCAGTCCTACCACAGAGGTTTCGCGCATGCAACCAGAGTCGCCCGGGTTTTTTCACAGACTGTGAAAGACCCCGGATTGGGCCCGTTTCGGGGCAATTTTCAAGCCCGATGAGGCGCCGGATCACGGGGCCGGTTACATGAAGGAATAGGGATCGATATCGATCAGCACGCGAACCTTTTTCGGAATACTGGCGCGCTTGATCCAGGCGCGGACCAGGGGTTGCACCGCGGTGCCGCGCCCGGCCTTCAACAGAAGGCGTCGGCGGTGGCGGCCCCGGATCATGGCGAGCGGTGCCGGTGCGGGGCCCAGGACCTGAATATCGGCGCCCTGGGGAGCGGACCGGCCCAGCGCGCGGGCGCCGGCATCGACCGCTGCCTCGTCCGTGCCCGACACGACCACGCCGACCAGGCGGCCGTAGGGCGGCATGCGGGCCTCTTCGCGGCCCTTCGCCTCGGCGGCCAGGAAGGCCGCGCGGTCGCCTTTCAGGATCGCGTCCATCACCGGGTGCTCGGGCATGAAGGTCTGGATCAGCACCCGGCCCGGGCGGTCCGCCCGCCCGGCCCGTCCGGCGACCTGATAAAGCAGTTGATAGGTGCGTTCCGCCGCCCGCAGGTCGCCGCCGGACAATCCTAAGTCCGCGTCGATCACGCCGACCAGGGTCAGCAGCGGAAAGTGGTAGCCCTTGGCGACGATCTGGGTGCCGATGATGAGATCGACCTCGTGGGCCTCGATGCGGTGAACGAACTCCCGCGCCGTGCGTTGATTGTACAGGTTGTCGGATGTCGCCATGGCGATGCGGGCGTCGGGGTAGAGGGCGCGGACCTCTTCCTCCAGGCGCTCGACCCCCGGCCCGCAGGGCACCAGGCTGTCCTCGGCCCCGCAGCCGGGACAGGTATGGGGCGGCGCCATCTGGTAGCCGCAATGGTGGCATTGCAGGCGCTGCAACAGGCGGTGTTCGACCAGCCAGGCCGTGCATTGCGGGCATTGCAGGCGGTGGCCGCAGGTCCGGCACAGGGTCAGCGGCGCATAGCCCCGGCGGTTGAGGAACAGCAGGGCCTGCTCACCACGCTCCAGAGTCTCGGTCACGGCTTCGCGCAGCGGCGGCGACAGCCATTGGCCGCGCTGCGGCGGGGTCTTGGTCATGTTGACCAGTTCGACATCGGGCAGGTCGGCGCCGCCGTGGCGGGCCGGCAGGTGCAGATGGGCGTAGCGGCCCCGGTCCACGTTGGCCTGTGTTTCCAAAGACGGCGTGGCCGAGACCAGGACCACGGGAATGCGGCCCATCTGGGCGCGCACCACCGCCATGTCGCGGGCGTTGTAGACGACGCCTTCTTCCTGTTTGAAGGAGCCGTCGTGTTCCTCGTCGATGATGATCAGTCCCAAATCCCGGAACGGCAGGAACAGGGCCGAGCGCGCGCCGACCACCACGCCGGCCTGACCCAGCGCCACATGGCGCCAGGTTTCGCGCTTTTGCGCTTGCGTCACCTCGGAATGCCACAGCGCCGGCTCGCTGCCGAATCTGGCCTGAAAGCGTTCCAGCCATTGCGCCGACAGGGCGATTTCCGGCAGCAGCACCAGGACCTGGCGGCCGCGCGCGACCGCTTCCGCCACGGCCTGCAGATAGACCTCGGTCTTGCCCGACCCGGGCACGCCTTCCAGGACCTGGACGGAAAAGCCCTCGGTCACGGCGGCGCTCAGCGCATCGGCCGCGGCCGCCTGTTCCGCCGACAGGTCCGGGCCGGGACGGTCCAGGTCCGGTGCCGGGGGCGGGGGAAAGGCCGGGATGGGACAGGCGGTCAGCCCGCCGACCTTGGCCAGGCCGGTGACCACGGCGGGGGTCACGCCTGCGGCGCGGGCCAGCTCCGCCGCCTGGCGGGGCGGGCCGTCGGCGGCGGCGGCCAGCACGCGGCCGCGGGCCGGGGTCATCTTGATTTCGGGCCGGGGATCGGCGGGCCGATAGGCGGTCAGCGGCTTGGGCGGCTCCAACGCCTCGGGCACGCTCAGCGCCATGCGCAGCACGGCGCCCGGCGGATTCAGGGTGTAGTCGGCGACCCAGTCGACGAAGGCCCGGGCCTCCGCCGTCATGGGCGGGACGTCGAGCAGACCCGCGACCTCCTTCATCTTGGCGTCGGGCACGTCGCCGGTGCCCGCGCCCCAGACGACCCCGGCCATGCGGCGCGGGCCCAGGGGGACGCGCACGAAATCCCCCGCCGCCAGGGTCAGCCCCGCCGGTACCCGGTAGTCGTAGGCGTCGGTCAGCGGCAGCGGCAGACGCACGGCGACCCGCGTGCCCGGCGGGAAAACCGGGGCGTCCTTTCCGTCGGCCGATTGGCGGTCCTTCGTCATGGCAGGCTTTGCAGGGTCCTCGGGGCTGGTTCTATGGGGACGCGGGGCTTGGCATTATAATAGGGATCATAGGCGCGTGACTTCATCGCGCGTGAGTACGAAAGGACCCAAGGGATGCCCCAAGGCAAGGACGAATTCGCCGCCGAGACTCTGGAAACGGCGGATATCAGCCTGTCGGACGACGACGTGGCCGAATTCCTGGTGGCCCATCCCGACTTCTTCCGCGAACGTCTGGAAGTGCTGTCCTTCATGAACATGCCTGGCCGATTCGCCCAGGACGGCCCCCAGGAAGGGGCCCAGGTGGTGGATTTNCAGCAGGCCCTGCTGGCGCAGCAGAAAGAGGCGGTCGAGGAACTGCGCGAATGCGTGCGCGACGTGATCGAGACCAGCCGGTCCAACATGTCGGTGCAGCAGCGCACTCATTCCGCCGTGCTGGCGCTGCTGAGCGCCCGCGATTTCGACGCCCTGATCCGCGTCGTCAACGACGATCTGGCCCGGCTGCTCGACGTGGACATCGTCTGCGTCGGCTATGAGCCGTCGAACAATCCGCTGTCCTGGCTGGTNTCGCCGGAAATCACCGATCTGAAACCGGGGCTGGTCGACGCCCTTTTGGGGTCGGGCGGGGCGGCCAAGCTGTACCGCGACATCGCCGACGACGGATCCGTATTCGGCGCCGCCGCCGGTCTGGTGCAGTCGGCCGCCGTGGCGCGTCTGCGCCCNGGCCCGCGCACGCCCGTNGGCCTGATGGCGCTGGGCTCGCGCTCCGATTCGTTCTTCCAGCCGGGNCAGGGCACGGAACTGGTGGTGTTCCTCGCCCGTGTGCTGGAAAACTGCATCGAGCGCATGCAGGAACCCTCGATGTGACCCTGGCGCCGGAGCTGACCTGCGATCCTGCCCTGGCGGCCGCGGCGTCGCGGTGGCGGGACTGGCTGGCCCACGAAAAACGTTATTCCAAGCATACCCTTGCGGGATACCAGCACGACCTTGCCGNNTTCCTGCGCTTCATGGCGGACCACCTGGGCGGGCCGCCGGGGCTTGCGGAGATCGAGGGCCTGAAGCCGCTCGACTTCCGCGCCTGGCTGGCCGACCTCAACCGCCGGGGGCTGTCGCGCACCTCCACCGCCCGGGCGCTGTCCTGCCTGCGGGGTTTCTTCCGGTATCTGGAAAAACAGGGGGTGGTGCGCAATTCGGCGATCGGTGCCCTGCGCACGCCCCGCGTGCCCAAGTCCGTNCCCAAGGCGCTCAGCATCGAGGAAGCTTTCGACCTGATCCTCTCGGCCCCGGATCTGGCCGACGACGCCTGGATCGGCCTGCGCGACCGGGCCTTGTTGACGCTGCTCTACGGCTGCGGGCTGCGCATCGGCGAGGCGCTGGACCTTGATCGCGACCGCGCGCCNGGCCTGTTCGGCAATCCGGCCGATACCATGATGGTGCGCGGCAAGGGCAACAAGGACCGCCTGGTGCCCGTGCTGCCCGCCGTGCGACAGGCGATCGCGGCTTATCTGGACGCCTGTCCCCATGCGGGCGGCGGCGCCACGCCGCTGTTCCTGGGGGCCCGGGGCGGGCGGCTCGCCGCCGGGGTCGCCCAGGCGCGGGTGCGGAATTTGCGCGCCCTTCTGGGNCTGCCGGATACGGCGACGCCCCATGCGCTNCGTCATTCCTACGCGACGCACCTTTTGGCCGGCGGCGGCGACCTGCGNACCATTCAGGAACTGCTGGGCCATGCGTCGCTGTCGACCACGCAGCGTTATACGGATGTCGACATGGCNCGGCTCANCGCCGTCTACGAGGACGCCCACCCCAGGGCCCGCAAGAAGGGCTAGGCCGGGCGCNGTCCACCCGCGAGGNTTCGGACNGCCGCAGCACCCAGGAACGTCACGCCCCCCATGACCATGAAGGCCATGCCCCAGCCGATGGTGCTTTCCGTGCCCGCCGCGCCCAGCACCGTGCCGACCAG
>JGI25321J50212_10002275_pt1 | contig 14673 bp, 13 predicted proteins | sample AutmiccommuBRH23_FD_50212 | JGI IMG/M metagenome (IMG submission 50212)
TCTGAAAAAAACTGCAAGCTTCTTGTTCCATCAGTGTAAAGATAATCTTTCCCGTTTTCTAGTTCATAAATCTTGGCGATGCTCGGGTCAATAAATAATAATTGTTTTAGATCATCAAGAGGCACTGTGATAAAACTACTTTTTATTTTTTTAAGCTCAATTCCCTCCACAGGCAAGTAAAACATTAGGTTAACCTTACTCTTTTCCTCATTTTCACTGGAAAGATGATATGAATATTTGGGCGCCTTACTTGCTAACCCTGTATATTGGATTAATTTAGTATTCGATATCGATGTTTGCGCTACATATATCTGATCCCGTTCATCAGAGATAAAATAAGCGATAACATTATCATTTAGGTCATTGGTAATCCATAGGCGGTTAACTCCATAAATATTAATGTTGGTCTCATAGAGCTTAAAGATTGAGGAGATGATTCCCTGCGGCAAAGCACTTGGGAAGATAACCTCAATTCCTGGTTGGTTTTCTACAGTCTCTAGCCAATCAATTCGATTATACTCTAGGGACAAATCATAGAAAGACCATAAGTCAAAATCCTTTTCCAAAACGCTATAGAGATACTGATTCGGTCTGACAACAGTGTGGTTATTATTGCCTTGGTGGTAAATTATTTTTTCTGGTCGAACAATTGCTTGATATTCTGTATTTTGCCCTAGGTGAATTTGGGGTAAGTATTCTGATAGAGCAATATTCCCAGAATTCGGACTATAAAAAATTAAGATGGCCGATAGGAAGACGCTGCTGAATACCAATAAAAGCAAGACTAGTGATTTTATTTTTTCCACCTATTCAACAACTCCTTCTACTAGGGGAATATAAAAGGTAACTGTTGTTCCCGCATTTACTTCGCTCTCCATAATAATTTCTCCCCCATGAGCCTTGACTATTTCTCTAGCGATCGAAAGCCCCAAACCAGTCCCACCTGCTTCCCTTGAACGTGCCTTATCAACTCGATAAAAACGTTCAAACAGTCTCAGCAAATGTTTATTAGAGATGCCTATACCAGTATCAGAGACTGACATATAGAGGTTATTTTTATTAATCTTCGCACTAACTGCAATTTCACCATTTTCCTTAGTGTACTTTATCGCATTGGAGAACAGATTATCCAGCACCTGATCAATTTGGTCGCGGTCGATTTCCAGGGTAGGCAGATACTCTGGGAGATTAACAATTAATTTAATTGAGCGCTGCTTACATTGAAAGCTAAACCGATCTACCACATCCTCAACCATTTCTTTAATGGAAACCAAGGATTTCTTCAGCTTCATCTTACCTTCATCCAGCCTCGATAGTTGAAGAAGCTCTGTTACTAGCCGGATCATTCGATCTGTTTCATTACTGGCAACCTTGATAAAGCGGTTGGCTAATACCGGATCTTGTGCCGCTCCATCTTCAAGCGCTTCAAGATAACTTTTAATTGTTGTTAGCGGTGTTCTGAGCTCGTGGGAGACATTTGCAACAAAATCCTTGCGGATTTGTTCTAGCTTTTGTTCTTTCGTTACATCACTCAAGACGATTATCGTTCCTATCTCTCCATGATGGGCTCGATGTAAAATGTTAAAGGTCACCTTGAGGAATTTCAACTCATTCTCCCGCTCATATTCGTACAATAAGCTCCCGCTCTTATCCGGAATCTCTAATTTTAAGAAAACATCGGTAAAATAGTTGCCAATTATCTCTTCCTCTTCTAAACTAATTAGCTCAACAGCTCGTTGGTTTGCTACGATTATTCTATTACTTTCGTTGGTAGCTATTACTCCATCACTCATGTTCGTTAGAATGGAGGAGAGCTTTTCCTTTTCTTCTTCATTTTCTTTTATGGCATCATTTAGTCTTGCAGCCATTCGATTAAAAGTATCTCCCAGTCTTCCTATTTCATCATCACTATAGACCCGCACCCGTTGATTAAACTCCCCATGGGTCATCTTTTCTGCTTGTCTGGTTATCTCTTTTATGGGCTTAGTTATCGTTCTGGATAAGATAAACCCTAGTAAGGCTGTAATGAATAGGGCAATTAATGTAGCCGTCGTCAATATTTTATTGATCCGGTATACAGTATCATAGACGTTCTCAATTGATGCCTTCATAAATACTGCACCTAAAACATTATTTCCTGACTTAATCGGAACAGCCAAATATTTCATTCGATGCCCTGTGTCAGGATCGACCCTGATCGCTTCATCTCTTGTTCCTAACAGTGCCCGATTAACCTCTACCTGAAATATTTTTTGCCCAACGATGCTTGGCAAACTGATTTCTGAAGTGCTTAAAATTATCCCATTGCTATCNATTATCGAGACAACTACTCCGTTTAATTCAAAAAGGTTTTTAACTAAGGTGTTTATTTCCTCACTTTTGCTTTGATTATCGCCGCTGTCCTCTAACAGGTATTTTTCTAAGTTGACTGAGAGTAAACTAGCTTGAGCCTTTAAGGTATCGTCAAAGTTATCTAAATAGTATTTTTCTACAGATTGAATAAAATACATCCCGATTACCTGCATGGAAAAAACGATGAGCAAAATATAGATGATTACTAACTTCCATTGCATACTCTGAAATGATTTTTTCCCTATCACCGCCTGCTACTCCTTTTCGGCTGGATTGCGCAATACATATCCTAGTCCCCTCTTCGTGATGATATATGCGGGCTGGCTCGGGTTATCTTCAATCTTTTCTCTAAGTCTTCTAATTGTTACATCTACTGTTCTGACATCCCCAAAATAGTCGTAGCCCCATACCGCTTGCAGAAGGTGCTCTCTCGTCAAAACAATTCCGATATTTAAGGCCAGATAATTAAGCAACTCAAACTCCCGGTGTGTTAAATCTACAATTGTCTCACCCTTTTTAACCTCGTAAGTTGGCGGATGAATAAACAGCTCACTAATTTTAATAAATTGCTTAAAGGCTTCTGTCTGCTCCTTGGTAGATACTCGTCTTATGTTCGCTTTTACCCTAGCCATTAATTCACGGGTCGAAAAGGGCTTTGTAACATAATCGTCAGCCCCCATCTCCAGCCCAATAACTTTATCCACTTCCGAATCCTTAGCCGTCAGCATAATTATCGGGTTGTTTGTAAGTTTTCTGGCATCCTTGCATACCTCAAATCCGTCCTTGCCAGGCAGCATTAAGTCCAATAAAATCAAATCAGGCATCAGTTTTTTTATTTTTTGGACTGCTTCAATTCCGTCGTAGGCCGTAAAAACCTCGTAGCCCTCTTTTTCCAAGCTGAATTTTAAAATTTCTGATATTGGTTTTTCATCCTCCACTATCAAAATTTTATTTTTCAATTTATTGTCCTCCCTAAGCTATAGCTTACTAAAAAACTTTTTAGATAATGTTAAGATTATTTTCAGTTTATCACAAGTAGTATTTTCTGAATAGCTTAACAATTGCTGCTATTTGTTAAGACTAATGTCTGGTAGTTTAATTGTCCTAAAGAGTAATAGTTGTTATTATATAGAAAAAAGAAGCCTTTCGGCCTCCTATCTTTTATAAACTATATTCCAATATAGTTTAGCGGGTTTTTTGGTTCATCATTTATCAACACTTCAAAATGCAGGTGCTTTCCAGTTGAACGTCCTGTGCTGCCCATGATACCGATCTTTTGCTCCTTAGCAATTAGATCCCCTACTGCTACGCTGATTTCGTTTAAGTGGGCATACAGGGTTACTATCCCATTTCCATGATCAATTATTACCGTTTTTCCATAACCGCTCTTGGTTCCTGTAAAGATTATTTTCCCATTATCAGCTGCTTTAATTGTATCATCGGTTACTCCCGAGATATCAATTGCATAGTGAAAACTATCGGATCTTGGTCCGTACCCGCTGGTTATTACTCCGCCGACCGTTGGCCAAGCTAGCACTCCCGAACCCTTTGCCGGAATAGCCTTTGTACCTTTAAGCATTTCTTGATCAGTTGGTTGCTCTAATATATCCTCACTGATTAATCTTTTTTCTACTTCTATCCCATTTTCTTTAATAATGGCGTACTGAACTTCCTTTTGACCATTTACTCCTTTTTTTAAGATCTTTGTTTCATTTTCAAACATTGTTTCGTCATATTTATAAGAAATCTTAAAGGATATTTCTTCTAGTCGAGTTACTGTTTCCTCACTAATAACTGTAAGTTGTTCCTTTTGAATCAACTTTAGAAATGTCTCATCATCAATAATCTGCTCCGGAGGAACCTTAACCTCATGAATCATGATATTTTCTTTAATATCGACCTTTTCTGTTAAAACTTTCTCACTGCTTTCTAGGGATAAGGAGGAAGTAGTAACTTCGCCGTCTTTTCCCTCACTTCTAATATAACCCTGTTTAAGATCAGTTATAAATTGATCAATTATCGCCTTATCACGAACGATTCCGTAAGACTGCCCATCGATAATTAGTTCTGCCCCCTTGGCTTCAATTGCTAAGTTATTTCTTAGAATCTCTAAAGCAGTTATATTGTCATATTCTCCTTTATATTTATTTTCAATTTGGTACGTTATAGAGTTCTGAAGTTCTAAATTCTTTAATCCATAAATAAGCTGCGCCTTTCTAAGCTCTTGGCTTTGCCAAATATCAACAAGCGCTCTATTGTTAACTGTGCCGATTCTTTTTCCGTCAAGGTAAACATGGTATAGCTTGATACTGTTTATTTTATAGTTTAGGATACCTAATGAGGAGCCTGCAACAATGGTTCCTACTAATGTCCCGATTATTAGATGCTTTTTATTTTCCTGAACGTGCTTGATAACTATAGCGCACTTGTGAACTTTAGGCGGGTTATTTCTGTATAGTTGTTTGTTCGCCAGTACTTTAAATTCGCTGATATCATAGACCGACATAGCAATCCTCCTTCCATTCATTGAAATAAATGAAATGCCCATGAATATTTACCACCACTTTATCACAGCAGGGTTTGTCCCAGCAAGTGGAAGATTATTCGGTCATTGACAAACAAAAAGACCCTGCATAATAACAGGATCTTAACATTGCCATATTTAAAAATGAATGGTGGTTCGGGACGGAATCGAACCGCCGACACGAGGATTTTCAGTCCTCTGCTCTACCGACTGAGCTACCGAACCAGATATGATTATGGTGAGCCATACAGGATTTGAACCTGTGACACCCTGATTAAAAGTCAGGTGCTCTACCTGCTGAGCTAATGGCCCAAAAGAATGTGGTTTTTAAAACACAATATGTATAGTAACATGTAACTGTTAATAATGCAATCTTTTTTTAGCGGAAAAGTTGGCAAAAAATATCTAAGGTCCATTTTTAAGAAATGGACCTTAAGTTCTAGGCAAAGACACCTTTGACCATTATTGTTTGTTCTCTATTAGGGCCGACCGAGAAAATCGCTAACGGGATTCCTGTTAACTGCGAGACCCGTTCAATATAATGTCTAGCATTAACCGGCAGCTGATGAAGACTGCTAACCTTCGTCAAGTCTTCCTCCCAGCCCGGCAGAGTTTCATAAATTGGTGTGCACTCAGCCAAAACATTTAAGTTAGCGGGAAAGTTTTCTAATACTTTTCCTTTATACAAGTAGGCTGTACAAATCCTTAATTCAGGTATCCCAGTCAAAACATCGATGGAGTTAAGTGAGAGCTCTGTAATCCCGCTGACTCTTGCAGCATGTCTTACAACTACGCTGTCAAACCAACCGACTCTTCGCGCCCTTCCAGTAGTCGTTCCGTATTCACGACCAATTTCCCTGATTTGGTCGCCAATCTCATTCTTTAATTCTGTTGGGAATGGTCCATCCCCTACTCGAGTGGTATAAGCCTTAGAAACCCCCACAACATGATTAATTTTAGTTGGACCAACCCCCGAACCAATTGTTACTCCTCCAGCGATCGGGTTTGATGAAGTTACAAATGGGTAAGTTCCTTGATCAATATCTAACATAACCCCTTGGGCACCTTCAAATAGGACTCTTTTCCCAAGATCGATAGCCCGATTCAATTCTACAGATGTGTCAATGATATATTTGCTCAAAGGTTCACGGTACTCTGCAAACTCTTCAATAATTTGCTTAGCTTCAAAGCCGTCAGTTTCATAATACTTTTCAAATAAGCGATTTTTTTCTTGCAAATTCCGTTCTAATTTTTTGCTAAATTCCTGCTCATCTAAAAAATCAGCTATCCGAATACCGATTCTTGCTGCTTTATCCATATAGGCAGGACCAATTCCTNTGCCTGTAGTTCCCGATCTTGTTTGTACCCTTTCGTTCCTCTTCCATTAAATCTAGTTTAATATGGTAAGGCATTATTACATGAGCACGATCGCTAATTCTTAAGTTGTCCGTACTAAAACCTTTTTCATGCAAATAATTGATCTCCTCAAGTAGAGCTTTAGGGCTGATAACCATTCCGTTTCCTAAAACACATAACTTATCCTTATAAAAAATACCTGAAGGAATCAAGTGCAGCTTGTACTTATCATTATTAATTGTAATAGTATGACCTGCATTATTTCCCCCTTGATAACGGGCAACTACCTCAGCGTTTTCTGCTAAGAAATCCGTTACTTTTCCCTTACCCTCATCGCCCCATTGTGATCCGACTACAACAACTGTTGACATAGGAGACCCCTCCAATAGATGAATTTAGAATATTTCTTCCACCATACATTACCCAACATCGATAAGTTTATCAGCCGGCTATCTTTATGTCAATAAAAAATACGAACGTTATATAATCTTTCCTTTTATTTGTTCGTATATTAGTTTTTTTATAAAAAAAATAACCTGTCTTGTACAGGTTACATTTCATTTTCTTCGTCCTTATCTTTTGCGTAATTCAAAAATTTATTAAAGTTTTTCAAAAAAACTAATTCAACTTTGCCAACTGGACCATTTCTCTGTTTGCCGATTATTATCTCAATAATATTCTGCTTCTCGGTTTCTGGGTTGTAATAATCATCACGATACAAAAAGGCTACTATATCCGCATCCTGTTCAATACTNCCGGATTCCCGAATGTCGGAAAGCATCGGACGTTTATCCTGCCGCTGCTCCACAGCTCGACTTAGCTGAGACAAGGCAATGACCGGAACGTCTAATTCTCTAGCAATCCCCTTTAGGTGTCTAGATATTTCTGAGATTTCCTGTTGCCGATTATCAGATTTTCCTCTGCCATGAATTAATTGAATATAATCAATAAGAATCAGACCTAAACCCTTTTCGGCTTTTAACCTCCGAGCCTTTGTCTTAATATCAAAAACAGTTACTCCCGGAGAATCATCGATATAGATCGGCGCTTCAGAAAGAGTGCTCATCGCCATAGTTAATTTTTGCCAATCTTGCTCTTCCAAGAGTCCTGTTCTCAGCTTATGACCATCGATATTTCCTTCCGAGGCAATCATCCTTTGCACTAATTGACTGGCTGCCATTTCTAAACTAAATATTGCTACAGTTTCTTTAGCTCTAGCTGCCACGTTTTGGGCAACATTTAAGGAGAAAGCAGTTTTTCCAACACTGGGTCTTGCGGCAATAATGATTAAGTCGGATTTTTGGAAGCCGGAGGTCATTTTATCCAGATCGGTAAAACCAGAAGGAACTCCTGTTAACCCACCTTTGTGATGGTGCAGGAATTCTATCCGGTCTAAAGTCTCCATTAAAACATCCTTAATTGAAACAAAGCCGTCATTAGAGCGCTTTTTGGATATCTCGAATATTTTTTTCTCGGCATCACCAATTAATTCTCCAATATCCTCACTTCCGGCATAGCCAGTACTAGCTATCTCTGTTGCTGCTTTGATTAATCGCCTTAAAACTGCTTTTTCTTCAATTATCTTGGCGTAATATTCTACATTTGCCGCAGTCGGAACGGCATTAGTTAGATCAGTGAGATAGGAAACCCCACCAACCTCCTCCAGTAATTTGTTTTTTTGTAGGTTCGCAGTTATTGTAATTAAATCAACTGGTTCATCTGTTTCTGCAACCTCTGTCATGGCTCGATAAATTTTATGATGGGCCCCACGGTAAAAGTCCTCCGGGGTCAGGATCTCCATTACTTTGATCAAAGAGTCCATTTCCAATAGAATAGCACCAAGTACTGCTTGTTCTGCTTCAATGTTTTGAGGTGGGATCCGGTCTAAAAAAAGTTCACTCATTTTGAGTTCCCCTCTGTTTCCAATTATTTTTCTTCAATTACTTGAACCTTAAGAACTGCCGTAACTTCCTGGTGGAGCTTTATCGATATTTGGGTAACTCCTAGCGCACGTATCGGCTCTTCTAAGATAATTTTACGCTTGTCAAAAACTAGCTTTTGTTTTTTTAACTCATCAGCTATTTGTTTAGAGGTTACTGCTCCAAATAATCTACCATTTTCGCCAGCTTTTGAGGTGATTTTCAAAGTCAAATCTTCGAGCTTTGCTGCCAGTTCCTGAGCTTTCTTAACCTCATCAGCCTTCCTTTTTTGTTCGCTTGTTTTAATGGCTTGCAGTTCCCGGACGTTGCCGGAGGTTGCCTCCTTCGCTAAGCCCTTAGCAAGTAGGAAGTTTCTGGCATATCCATCTGCTACTTCTTTTATTTCTCCCTTCTTCCCTGCTCCTTTAACATCTTGTAGAAAAATTACTTTCATATTGTTAATCCTCCTTCTTGTTGGATAAGTTTTAAGATATTTATCAGCTTTTGCTCGCCTTTTTCTAAGGTTACACCCTCTAGCTGCACAGCAGCATTGGTCAGATGTCCTCCGCCACCTAATCGCTCCATAATTACTTGGACGTTTATTTTCCCTTGCGACCGGGCACTAATTGCTACAATCCCATCGGGACGCATGCTGATTACAAAAGAAGCGAGTACTCCGCTAAGATTCAGCAGGGTATCTGCTGCTTGAGCAATCAAGAGTTGACCTGTTTCTTCCTTGGCTACTGCGATTGCAATATTATTAAAATATATTTTGGCGTTTTTAATAATTTCCGCCTTTTTTATATACTGATCCAGCTCTTCCTGTAATATTTTCTGAACTAGCACCGGATCTGCTCCGTTTGTTCTAAGAAAAGAGGCTGCCTCAAAAGTTCTCGATCCCGTTCTATAAGTAAAGTTCTTGGTATCAACAACAATACCTGCTAAAAGAACGGTCGCTTCTATTGAATCCACCCTTAATTTATCACTTTGGTATTGCAATAATTCCGTTACTAGCTCGCTAGTGGAAGAAGCATAAGGTTCAATATAGTTAAGAACAGGATCTTGAACAATCTCTTCCCCCCGTCGATGGTGATCAATTACGACTATTCGCTCAACTTCCTCTACTAGTTTTGGTTCAATTGTTAAGGAAGGCTTGTGGGTATCTACAACTACCAGTAAGGTTTTTGGCGTTACCATACTTAAGGCCTTCTCCGGCACTAGCAGTCTGCTGGATAATTCTTTATGCTGCATTATTTCTTCTAACACCTTTTTGATCATCGGGTTCATCTTGTCGAGTATTATATACCCTTCAGCGTTATTCACCCTTACTGCTTTAAGGATCCCTATTGCCGACCCGAGAGCATCCATATCGGGAATTTTATGCCCCATTATTAAGACAACGTCGCTTTCTTTGATCAGATCCCTAAGAGCATGGGAGATAACTCTTGCTCGTACTCTTGTTCTTTTTTCGATCGCATTGGATTTCCCCCCATAAAAGGAGAGTCTCTCGCCATCTTTCACTGCAGCTTGGTCCCCACCTCTACCTAGGGCAATATCCAAGCTTGATTGAGCCATTTCACCTAACTCAACCAGAGTGCCGGCCCCGGCGCCAACCCCAATACTTAGAGTTAAAGGTATCTTATTATCTACAGTGATCTCCCGGACGATGTCTAAGATATCAAATCTGGTGTACTCCAGTTGTTCTAAAATAAGCTGGTTGGTTACTAGTAAGAATTTATCCGAGGTGAATCGCCGTAAATAAATCTGTAAATCACTAGCCCAATCATTAATAGCACTTGAGACATCGGTTAATAACAAGCTTCGGCTTAAATCATCCATCCCCTGTCCAACCTCATCAAGGTTGTCTAAATGGATAATTCCAATTACCGGCCTTTCACTCTCATATAATTCTGCGAGGTTCTTATACTCGGTAATTTCCTTGAAATAAAGCAGTCTCTCTTTAGGTCTGATTTCCACTTGATAAATTTTTTCTCCAAGCTGAATTTCGGCTTTTTGCTGGTTTTCTATCCAAGCCAAATCTGGTATTACCTCAACGAGGGCTTTGCCAATCAGCTGCTCTTGTTCGGTAATTTGTGTAATCTGCGAATTGTGCCATTCAATTTTTTTATCTTCATCGAAGAGGATTATTCCGATCGGAAAGTTTTGAAAAGCCTCTGCCCCAACCTTTTTTACCCGATAAGAGATTGTTTCAATATATTGATGAAATTCTTTTCGATAAGAAATTTCTGAGCGATAAGTAAGATAGATTAATACTGCTAATACTAAACCAGAAACAATAGCAATTATCCAGTTAAAGAAAGCTAGCAAGAATATCAGGATACCTGCAAAAATTATGTGAAAAGCAACATGAAAACCATACCAACGATTTAATAATTTATTAGGCATTTTAATTTGTCAGCCTCCAAATAAAATATTCCTACAACATTGATCTACTACTAAGTAGGAATATGCTTTAGTGCCCATAGTGCGACTCTAAGCTTCTAATTTTTTTCTTAAATTTAAACCAAGATCAAAAATCCCCAGCAAGTGAATAACTTGTGACAATAAGGGAATAAAAGCACAGATGCTGGCTATTACTTGCCAAGCTTTCCCCTTCTTTTTCTGAAATACATAGAAAAAGACAAATGAAAGACCTTGAATGATAAACAAGATTTGCAGAAGTGGATATAGATTAGCAAAGATCGTTTTAAAAACTGCCTGCTCCATCAAAGGAGTCATCATAGCTATTATGGTAATTATATAATAATAAAATACGCTTTTTGGCAGTGTCCATTCCCGAAAAGGCGGAAGTCCCTCAATTTTTGTTCCTAATCTGTTTAATATCATTCTACTGACAGAATAGTTAATCATCGTAAACAACACTGAAAAAGTAATTATCATAAAGGGAATAATTATTTCGATTGTGTTGAAGAAATCCTGGTATGCTGTAAACGCCTGATCAGCCAGCAGCGGGTCAGCACTTTTTATTATTGCTTCGATGGTGTTTAACGACTGCAATAAATATTCCTTTATATTCTCGACAATATTTACTTTAAACAAGAAATTACTAATCGCCAAAACAAATATCAAATTAACTATTGTTACTAAGCCTCCGCCGATCAGGGCGAAGATTGAACCGTTTCTTCGGTATAAAACCCCCATTGCCAGCCCTACGGTTCCGGTCACAAGACCTATAAACAAACCATAGATACCTGCGAATAATTGTCCCAATAGTAAATTAACTAAGACAACAACTAAACCACCCTTACTACTATTCCGGTATCCAAAGATAATTGTAGGCACAGGGAGAAGATAAATAGATATTAAGCCAAGCGGGGTATATAAAGTTAAAATCAACAATACAGCAAATATTCCACTAAACAAGCCACCTTCTGCTATCTCTTTACTTCGCAAAAATCCACACCTCTTATCGATTTTTCATATATTGTTCCAGCACTGATAAATCCCCATACCATTCTTCTATTTCATGTCCCTCTATTTTATGGTCCTGGATCTTCTCAATAACCGCTTTTTCTAGTCTGTGAAAAGGAATCCCTATTCTTCTGGCTAGCACGTAGATGGCGATTATCAAGCTTGCCATGCTATCGACTATATAAGACTCTTTCCCAGAGTATAATCCTTTAAATAGTCCACCAACTTGTTCAACTAGCTCTGCTTTCAACCATTCCATTACCTTTATATTTTTCGCAATATGTACGTTGCCGGGTTTTTCCAATCAAATCCGCTCCTTTATACCACGTACTAGTTTGTTATAATCCTATATTCAACAATTTCTGCTATTAATCCTTCTAATTCTCTATCTAAAACATTATATCAAACTTCAAGCTGTTATTACAGATTCCGAAGCGGAAATAATTATCTGAAGCACAAAAAAATCGCTGAGGTTAGTTAAGAATACAAAAAAGCAACCTTACGAATGTAAAGCTGCTTTAATATTAGTAGTAGTTACTCAGTTGTATAAGGTAACAGCCCAATATGACGGGCTCTTTTAATTGCTGAAGTTAATTGACGTTGATATTTAGCAGAAGTACCTGTTACTCGGCGAGGTAAAATTTTACCGCGTTCACTAACAAACTTCTTCAAAAGGTCAATATCCTTGTAATCAATATGCGTGATTTTATTCACAGTAAAGTAACATACTTTACGGCGTTTTCCACCGCGTTGTTTACGAGCCAATGTATTCCCTCCTTCTATTCAGGAAATTCCCATTTATGATTAAGAACATATTTACTAAAAAGGTAAATCATCGTCAGAAATATCGATAGGGCTGCCATCATCAGAAAATGGGTCATTTTGACTGCGATTTTGATCATCGGCCTTGTTAAACGACTCTGATCTAGGCTGATTAGCTGACTCCAAAAACCGAACATTGTCTGCTACTACTTCTGTAACGTAAACCTTTTTTCCCTCATTGTTTTCATAATTTCGGGTTTGGATTTTTCCTTCTACAGCTGCCAATCTACCCTTTTTTAAATAGTTAGCAACGTTTTCTGCTAACCCCCGCCAAGTAACAATATTAATAAAATCTGCTTCACGTTGTCCTTGTTGATTAGTAAAATTGCGATCAACTGCTAAAGTAAAAGTAGTAACTGCAACACCATTTGGGGTGTAGCGCAATTCAGGATCTCTAGTTAATCGCCCAATTAGTATGACACGGTTTAACATCGATATTCCCCCTAAAACTATTTTTCATCTTTAACGATTAGATAACGAATTATCCCATCGGTAATTTTTAATACACGCTCAAGCTCAGCAACGACATTTGGCTCAGATTGAAAATAAATTAGTACATAAAAACCATCGTTATAATCTGCAATTTCGTATGCTAAACGACGTTTACCAATTTCATCAACCTTGGAAATTTCTCCACCATTATTTGTGATCAGATTTTGAAATTTTTCAACTAGCTCTTTGGTTTGCTCCTGATCAAGATCTGGACGAATAATATACATTACTTCGTATTTACGCATGTGTTTCACCTCCTTTTGGACTTAGCGGCCCTATAAATAGAGCAAGGAACGAGTCAAATTACTCGCATTAAACGATTATATCATTCTTCTAATGGTATAGCAATTATTTTACACATTAAATCGAAAATGCATTACATCTCCATCGGCAACTATATAATCTTTTCCTTCTAATCTAAGTAAGCCTTTTTCTTTTGCTTGATTCATTGATCCAGCGTTCACTAAATCTTCATAGCCAACGACTTCTGCTCTAATAAAACCTCTTTCAAAATCCGAATGGATTACGCCAGCTGCTTGGGGAGCTTTAGTGTTGATCGTAATCGTCCAAGCTCTTACTTCCTGAACGCCTGCTGTAAAATAAGTTGCTAGACCCAGCAGTTTATAGGCTGAACGAATTAAGCGGTTTAAACCCGATTCGGCTAACCCTAGCTCCTCTAGAAACAACTGCCTGTCCTCTCCCTCAAGTTCAGCAATTTCTGCTTCTACCTTAGCGCTTATAACTATAACCTCCGCACCTTCAGCTTGAGCAAATTCTTTGACCTGCTGCACATAGGGATTGTTTTGATGATTAACTACTTCTTCCTCACTTACATTTGCCACATAAAGTATTGGTTTCATCGTTAGTAAAAAGAGCTCTCTAATTATCTGTTTCTCATCTGCAGTCAGCTCCATATATCTTGCGGGTTTTTCCGCTTCCAGATTCGCTTTTACTTTCTCTAGAAGGGCAAACTCTTGCTGATACTTTTTGTCTCCACCCTTTAAATTTTTTCTAGCTCGATCCATCCTTTTTTCAACGGATTCCAAATCTGCTAAAATCAGTTCAAGATTAATTGTTTCAATGTCACTAATCGGATCAATTTCTCCAGAAACATGTGTGATGTTTTCATTTTCAAAACATCGTACAACATGAGCTATTGCATCGACCTCACGAATATGGGATAGAAATTTATTCCCTAATCCTTCTCCTTTACTGGCACCTTTGACAAGCCCTGCAATATCAACAAATTCAAAAGCAGTTGGTACAACGCGATTTGGCTTGACCATTTCGCTTAGTACATCCAAACGAGAATCAGGAACTTCAACTACTCCGACGTTTGGATCAATTGTACAAAAAGGATAGTTGGCAGACTCTGCACCAGCTTGAGTGATTGCGTTAAATAGTGTGGATTTTCCGACGTTTGGTAATCCGACGATTCCTGTAGTTAATGGCAATCTAGTTCACTCCATTCATTAAAGTTACCTTTGCTAATTATATATAATTTATCAATAAATTCAATAGCTAGAAGAATGTTTGGGTATCTTTCAAGAGGGCAATAATTAATCTCTAGCTTTTACTTTAGCGATCATTACTGCACAATCATATTGGACACTCCCGTTGCCCATATCAGACAACTTGTTGGCGGTTAAGAGGTTGGCATTTGCTCCCGAGTCAGTACTCCAACCCTCCTCAAGCAAAATTGTATCCTGTTGATTGCCAATCTGGATCTTCGCTTTACCTACAATTTCTCCTCGATCATTGTACAATTTAATTCGG
>JGI25321J50212_10002278_pt1 | contig 14661 bp, 15 predicted proteins | sample AutmiccommuBRH23_FD_50212 | JGI IMG/M metagenome (IMG submission 50212)
CTGGTACCGGTGGTACAGGCCCGCTTCGAACTGGTCGACAGTTTCGACAGCAGCGACCGCGGCGCTGGCGGCTTCGGGCACTCCGGCAGCCACTGAGTCACCGCGCACCGCTTACCTTTCAGGATGATTCGAGGAGCTTCATGGCACTCTTCAAGCGCACCGCCAAGGATTCAGGCGTTCTGAACCCGGCCGACACCCGCAGCAAGCGCGGCGGTTTCACCCTCAAGCCATTGCTCGGTGGCCTCGCAGCCAGCCTGATCGGGCTCGGCGCGGCCGCCGCGCTGATCTGGCTCGGTCAGCAGGGCGCTCAGCAGCAGCAACAGACACAACTCGCCGAGGCCTGGAGCCAGAGCCAGGCAAGCGCATTGCAGCAGGCGCTGCGGCGGCTGCGTGCCGATACCCAGACAGCGGTGGAGCAGCAACGCCTGGTGGACGTCGTCCGTGCTGACACCGAGCTCAGACGCGAAGCCGAACAGCGCCTGCTGGAGTTGCCCGGCGTGGTCGACGCGCACCTCAATCCACGCGGCAGGGTGGTGCCGGACACCAGCCGCCCGGGCCCGCTGAACTTCGCTGCGCTCGATCTGCTACAGCGGGTCGAAGCAGGCCAGTCGGCCGCTCCGGAAGCCTACAAGGTCGACAACCGCTGGCTGCTCTACAGTGCGATTCCGCTGCGCGCCGAGGGTGAGCAGGCGATTCGCGGCACGCTGCTGCTGGTCAGCGATCTCCAGCACCTGTTCGCGACACTTCCGACGCTGCCCGACGAAGCCGGCCAGCTGCGACTGACCCAGCAATTCTCCGGCGCACCCGAACAGGTGCTGTTGCAGCGCGGCACCGCGGCCGACAATGCTTCGGCACTGACCCTCGCCAGCGGCAACGCCAACTGGAAGCTGGCCTACCTGCCCGGTGCCATCGATCAGCTGACCCTCATGCCGCTCCTCCTGCTCGCGGCCGCCCTGGTGGCGATTGCCGGCGTGCTGATCGGTCTGCAGCTGGTGCTCGGCGGCCAGCAGCGCAGGCTGCGCGAAGACGTGTTGCAGATGAGCCGCCTGCTACAGGAACTCTCCACCGGCAAGACCATCCAAATACCGGCCTTGAGCCTGCCGGTCCTCGACGCACTGGCCAGGAACATGGTCCGACTGCCTGTCCGCCAAGCTGGACCGGCTCCGACTCAGGCACCCGCCGCGGCTCCAGCCGTTCGGCCCGCCAAACCTACCGAGTACGTCGATCCGCGNTTGCCGGACACCGATATTCTCGACATCGATATTCTCGACGAGGACCAGGACATCTTCGGCCTCGACACCAAGGAGCGAGAACCCGCAATGAGCAGTGCCAAAGCCCCGAATTTGCCCGCCAGTATCTTCCGCGCCTACGACATCCGTGGCGTTGTCGGCGACAGCCTGACTACCGAGACCGCCTACTGGGTCGGCCGCGCCATCGGGTCCGAGAGCCTCGCCAAGGGTGAACCCAACGTTTCGGTTGGCCGCGACGGGCGCCTGTCCGGTCCCGAACTGGTCCAGCATCTCATTCAAGGTCTGCTCGACAGCGGCTGCGACGTCAGCGATATCGGCATGGTGCCGACGCCGGTGCTCTATTACGCCGCCAACATTCTCGCCGGCAAGTCCGGCGTGATGCTCACCGGCAGCCACAATCCGCCGGACTACAACGGCTTCAAGATCGTCATCGCCGGCGACACCCTGGCCAACGAACAGATCCAGACCCTGCGCAAGCGCATCGAGACCAACGACCTGTCCAGCGGCGTGGGCAAGGTCGAGCAGGTCGATGTACTGGAACGCTACTTCGAGCAGATTCGCAATGACATCGCCATGGCCAAGCCGATGAAGGTGGTGGTCGACTGCGGCAACGGCGTCGCCGGCGTCATCGCCCCGCGCATGATCGAAGCACTGGGCTGCACCGTGGTCCCGCTGTACTGCGAGGTCGACGGCAACTTCCCCAACCACCACCCGGATCCGGGCAAGCCCGAGAACCTGGTCGACCTGATCGCCAAGGTGAAGTCGGAGAAGGCCGATCTNGGTCTGGCTTTCGACGGCGACGGCGACCGCGTCGGCGTGGTGACCAATGCCGGCACNATGATCTATGCCGACCGCCTGCTGATGCTCTTCGCCAAGGATGTNGTNTCGCGCAATCCNGGCGCCGACATCATCTTCGACGTCAAATGCACCCGTCGCCTCACTCCNCTGATCAGNGGTTACGGCGGCCGGCCGGTGATGTGGAAGACCGGCCATTCGCTGATCAAGAAGAAGATGAAGGAGTCCGGCGCGCTGCTCGCTGGCGAAATGAGCGGGCACATCTTCTTCAAGGAACGCTGGTTCGGCTTCGACGACGGCATCTACAGCGCCGCGCGCCTGCTGGAAATCCTCAGCCAGGACAAGCGTGACGCCGAGCAGGTGTTCGCCGCGTTCCCCTGCGATATCTCGACACCGGAGATCAACATCACGGTGACAGAGGAAAGCAAATTCACCATCATGGACGCCCTGCAACGTGACGCTCAGTGGGGCGAAGCCAACCTGATCACCCTCGACGGTGTACGGGTCGACTATCCCAAGGGCTGGGGCCTGATCCGCGCCTCGAACACCACACCGGTTCTGGTGCTGCGCTTCGAGGCCGACAGCGAGGAAGAACTCAGCCGCATTCAGGACGTTTTCCGCGCACAGCTGCTCAACGTTGCACCCGATCTCAAACTGCCGTTCTGATTTGCGGAGCCCTGCATGACCCTCAGCCGTGAAGCTGCCACCCAATTCGCCAAGGTACTTTCCGAGGCGCTGCCCTACATTCGCCGGTTCGTCGGCAAGACGCTGGTCATCAAGTACGGCGGCAACGCGATGGAAAGCGAGGAGCTGAAAACCGGCTTCGCGCGCGACATCGTGCTGATGAAGGCGGTCGGCATCAATCCGGTGGTGTGCACGGTGGCGGTCCGCAGATCGGCGACCTGCTCAAGCGGCTGAACATCGAAAGCCACTTCATCGACGGCATGCGGGTCACCGATAGCCAGACCATGGACGTGGTGGAGATGGTTCTCGGCGGGCAGGTAAACAAGAGCATCGTCAGCCTGATCAACCAGCATGGCGGCAGCGCCATTGGCCTGACCGGCAAGGACGCCGGCCTGATCCGCGCCAAGAAGCTCAAGGCGACCCGCCAGACACCGGAGATGACCAAGCCGGAAATCATCGACATTGGCCATGTCGGCGAAGTCACCGGCGTCAATGCCGAGCTGCTGGAAATGCTGGTGCAGGGCAACTTCATCCCAGTAATCGCGCCGATTGGCGTGGGCGAGAACGGTGAGTCCTACAATATCAACGCCGACCTGGTCGCCGGTAAGGTGGCCGAGGCGCTGAAGGCCGAGAAGCTCATGCTGCTGACCAACATTGCCGGCCTGATGGACAAGCAGGGCAGCGTGCTGACCGGCCTGTCCACGGCCCAGGTCGACGCACTGATCGCCGACGGCACCATCTACGGCGGCATGCTGCCGAAGATCCGCTGCGCGCTGGAAGCGGTGCAAGGTGGTGTCAACAGCGCCCACATCATCGACGGTCGCGTGCCCAACGCGGTGTTGCTGGAGATCTTCACCGATGTCGGCGTCGGCACACTGATCACCAACAGCCAGGGTTGAAGCAGACGCAAAAGAAAAGGGAGCCTAGGCTCCCTTTTTTCATGCCGTGCCGTCGGCCGATCAGAGATCGATACGGAACGACTCGAGCATCGCCGGGATGCCCGGGAACATGCCGATACCCAGCATCACGGCGCAGAGCACGATGAAGACGATCGTCGGGATGACCCAACGATGCAGGTGGCTCAGGGACTGACCACGCTCCTTGTCACCGATCAGCCCGAGATTGTCGAGCAGCACCGTCAGCGACCAGCCGAACACCGGATTAACCAGCGCCGAGGAAAAGATCACGATGGCCGCCGACTGCGAGGTCTTGCCTTCACGGGTCATCTGCATACCGGCTTCCAGCAGCGGCAGGAACACGCCGACCATCAGCGCCACGCTCAGTACCGGCGGCCAGATCGCCAGATCCATCGGGTAACCCCAAAGCGCCGCAACCACACAGAGCAGGCCGGTGAGCAATGCACCGGCGGGAATCGGGCGCTTGGCGATGGCGGCCGGCACCATGAAGGTGCCCCAGGATGAGGCCAGGTTACCGCCACCCAGCGACGTCCCGACGATCTGTCGTGCCGCCGCAACGCACATGGTGTCATCAATGTTCATCAGCACCTTCTTCGCCTTCGGCGGATAGTTCAGCTGCTGGAACACACGATGTCCAAGGAAGTCCGGCGACCACATGGCTACCGCCAGCACGGCAAATGGCGCGACAGCAATGAAGTGATGCAGCTCGGGCAGACCGATCTGCCAGCCGGTAGTCTCGCCCCACCAGTACATCGGATTCAGGTTGGGCACACCCGGCTCGGTGGTGAACTCGAACGGAGCGCCCAATGCAAATGCGATCACGGCCGCCAGCGCCGAACCCAGCGGAATCGCCAGCCAGCGCATGCGGATATGTTCTAGATAGGCGTACATCACGATGGTGGCGAACACAACGATAAACGCGATGTAGCCCATGTCGAAGCTGTCGGCCCAACCGAACAGCTTCTTGATCTGCGAGGTAATGCCGATGAAACCCAGATACAGCAGCAATCCGCCACAAACACCATCACTAGTCAGACGCGCCAACAGACTGCCGCCCTTGAAGACACCCAGGGTGAAACCGAGCACACCCACCATGATCCCCAGCGCCATAGGATGCCCGCCCGATGCGACGATCAGGGGAATCAACGGAATCAGCGGGCCATGGGTCCCGGCCAGGTTGGCCGTGGGATTGAGGAAACCGGAGAACACCACGACAAACAGCAGTGCTGCGATCAGCATCTCGTAGCGCGCGTTCTCGATCACGAACTCGTTGGAAAGCCCCATCGGGCCGGCGAAAGCCGCAACAACAGCCGCCACCATGACGATCTTGCCGATGGTCGCTGCCATGGCCGGCACCCAATCTTCGTACTCGAAACGGTAGTCACGAAACGGCAGGTTTATTCCCCAGCGCTTCGGCGCCATGATCTCCAGTTCGTGCTCGAGGTATTCAGAGCGAGTCGCGAAATTTCCCTTCGGCTTGTGAAGCTCCCGATAACTGCGTAGGTCCCTACCATTCATGCTAGTCAGCCATACCGAAAAATTTGCGCCACGGTACAGACTGACCCCAAGCAACTCATCACGACCTTGAAACTATTGAGCTAGAGCGGTCTTTTGTGATAGCAAGCAAGCTACTCATCGAGCTATTGGCATAGCAAATAGCCACGCCAAGTATTTTGAAACAAGGGAACGGGTATCAGCGTTTTACTGCTTTTGCCCTAGCAATTCGGCAATCCGCTGGCGATCACTGGCAAAGCTGACTTCCGCATCAGCGCGCGCCTTTTCGAAACGCTTGAGGTCGCGCTGCAGACTCTGCTCTTCCTTTTCAAGGTTCTCGATCTGCGCCAACAGGTTGCCCGGAACCTTGCGGCCGGCGCGCTCATGGTTCGCCGCCTGCTTGCGCAAGCTCGCATGCTGGTTGCGTATCGACTGCAGGTTGCCGCGGGCCAAGCCCATCACGCTATCGAGCTCGGAAAGCTTGCGCGTTTCGGCCCGCTCCACATCCTCGACACTGGCATACAGACGCAGCAGCTGCGCATCCGATGCAGCGCGGGCCTTCTGTGCCTGCAACCGGGCAAATTCCTCCGCGGTCGGTGCCGGCGGCACCTCGCGGACCACTCGCCCTTGCTCGTTGAGCACCTGATATCCACGCGAAATGTGTTGCGGCGGCACGCCATGGCGATCGAGTACGACCACGCCGCGGTCGTCCACATAGCGATACAGCTCGGCAGCCGAGGCCAATACCGGACATATGACTCCCAGCAGGAGCAACGTACGAGCGGCTACCGATTTACGCATGGCGCATTACCTACCCTGGGTCAGATTCCGTACTGCTCGCGATAAGCCTGTACCGCGGGCAGGTGCTGTTTCAGCTGAGCGTCGTCGGCGAGATATTCCAGCACTTGCTCCAGGGACACAATACTGATTACCGGCATTCGATAATCACGTTCAACTTCTTGAATCGCCGACAGCTCGCCCTGCCCTCTTTCCTGTCGATTCAAGGCGATGAGTACGCCGGCGGCCTCGGCTTTCTGCGCCTGGATGATCTGCATCACTTCGCGGATCGCGGTGCCGGCGGTGATCACGTCATCGACGATCAGCACACGCCCCGCCAGCGGTGCACCGACCAGCGTGCCACCCTCGCCATGATCCTTGGCTTCCTTGCGGTTGAAGCACCAAGGCAGGTCGCGCTGATGCTGCTCGGCCAGCGCGATGGCGGTGGCTGCGCCAAGCGGGATGCCCTTGTAGGCCGGGCCGAAGATGACGTCGAAATCCAGGCCGCTCTCGATCACCGCCGAGGCGTAGAACCGCCCGAGCTGTGCCAACGCGCTGCCGCTGTTGAACAACCCGGCATTGAAAAAATAGGGGCTGGTGCGTCCCGACTTGAGAGTGAACTCACCGAAACGCAGAACACCGCGTTCGATGGCGAAGCGAATGAACTCGCGCTGGTACGCCTGCATGAAGAAATTTCCCGGAAAACCACTGTTTTAGCTAATTGCGAAGAGCTTGGGTTATCATACACGCACGTGTTTTTAGGGGCCATTTATGCGGATCATCAGCGTCAACGTGAATGGCATTCAAGCGGCGGCACAGCGGGGATTGCTCAGCTGGCTGCAAGCGCAGAATGCCGATGTCATCTGCCTGCAAGATACCCGCGCCTCTGCCTTGGAACTCGACGATCCGGCCTATCAGCTGGACGGTTACTTTCTCTATGCCTGCGATGCNGAGATTCCGGAGCAGGGAGGCGTGGCGCTCTATTCCAGGCTGCAGCCGAAGGCCGTCATCACCGGACTGGGCTTCGAGACGGCGGATCGCTACGGGCGTTACCTGCAGGCGGATTTCGACAAGGTCAGCATCGCCAGCCTGTTGGTGCCGTCCGGCCACGGCGGCGATGCCAACCTGAACCACAAACTCAAGTTCATGGACGACTTCGCCCACTACCTGGACAAGCAGCGCCGCAAGCGCCGCGAGTACATCTATTGTGGCTCACTGTATGTCGCCCACCAGAAGCTGGACGTGAAGAACTGGCGCGATTGTCAGCAGGACCCAGGGTTTCTGGCGCCCGAGCGCGCCTGGCTGGACGAGATTTTCGGCAATATGGGCTATATCGACGCCCTGCGCGAAGTCAATCGCGAAGGCGATCTGTTCAGCTGGTGGCCGGACACCGAGCAGGCCGAAATGCTCAACCTCGGCTGGCGTTTCGACTACCAGATCCTGACATCCGGTCTACGCCGCTTCGTGCGCACTGCTCGCCTGCCACGGCAGCCACGCTTCTCCCAGCACGCGCCGCTGATCGTTGACTACGACTGGACGCTGAGCCTCTGAGGCTCAGCGGCTCAGCGGTTTGCCCTACTTGACCAGCCGCCAACAGAACGGATAGCAGTAGGGCTTGCCCTCGTTGGCGCGAATGCCGGCGATCACCACCAGCACCAGCGCCACCACGCTCACCAACACCATTAGCGGAAAGCCGATGAGGATCCAGGCCAGCACGCCGCAGATCATCATTGCGATGCTGAAGGTCAGCTGAAAATTCAGCGCCTCCCTACCCTGCTGATCGACGAAAGGATCCATGTCCTTCTTCAGCTGCCAGACGATGAGCGGGCCGATCACGTTGCCGATCATCGGCGCCAGAAACCAGAAGAACGCCGAGTAGTGGCAGAACATCGCCCACTGGCGCGCTTCGCGACTGGGTAACGGCACAAGATCCTGATCGGTCATTTCGCGCTACCTCTTGCTCAGTCCGCCAGCGCCGCGCGCTGTAGCTCGAACAGCTGGCGCACGCCATCATGGGCCAGAGCCAGCATCGCATTGAGTTCCTCAGGATGGAACGGTGCCCCCTCGGCCGTGCCCTGCACCTCGATAAAGCCGCCCGCGTCGGTCATCACGACGTTCAGATCGGTTTCGGCCGCCGAATCTTCCAGATAATCCAGATCCAGCACCGGCTCGCCCTGATAGATACCAACCGAAACCGCCGCGATCATCTGCTTGATCGGGTCGCCCGACTTCAGACCTCCACGTTTCTTTAGCACCTTGAGCGCATCGATCACCGCCACCATGGCACCGGTGATCGACGCCGTGCGCGTACCGCCGTCGGCCTGGATCACATCGCAGTCGATGAACAGCGTGTTCTCACCGAGCTTGCTCATGTCGAGCGCCGCACGCAACGAACGACCGATCAGGCGCTGGATTTCCAGAGTGCGTCCACCCTGTTTGCCGCGCGAGGCTTCACGCTGGTTACGCTCACCCGTAGCGCGCGGCAGCATGCCGTACTCGGCGGTCAGCCAACCCTGCCCCTGCCCTTTCAGGAAACGCGGGACGCCGGACTCGATGCTGACCGTGCAGATCACCTTGGTGTCGCCGAACTCCACCAGCACCGAGCCCTCGGCATGCTTGGTGTAGTTGCGGGTGATGCGGATCGAGCGCAGCTGATCGGCGGCACGGCCACTGGGTCGCTTCATGTATAGGTCCTGCTAGATGGGAAATTGACCGGCATTATAGAGCCCATTGGCGCGGAAAAGGGTCGCGGCCGTCCGGCCATCGCTGCCGCGACACCCTGTTTTCCTTTACAATCCTTCGCCTTTCGCAGCCCGCAATCGAGAGGTATCCCCGATGGTCCACAGCATGACGGCCTTTGCCCGCAGCGAGCAGGCCGGCACCCATGGCACCCTCAGTTGGGAAATCCGCTCGGTCAATCATCGCTATCTCGAGCCGCACCTGCGCCTGCCGGACGCCTTCCGCGACCTCGAAGGCGCGGTTCGCGATGCCCTGCGCAAAGGCATCTCGCGCGGCAAGGTGGAATGCACTTTGCGCTTCGCCGAGGAAAACAACCGCACCGCCCTGCAGGTCGACCGCGAGCGCGCCAGCCAGTTGATCGCCGCTGCCGAAAGCGTTGCCGCACTGATCAGCCAACCCGCACCGATTGACCCGCTGCAGGTACTTGGCTGGCCGGGCGTACTGGTCGGCGACGCGTCGACCCACAGACACTCAACCAGAGTGCCCTGCAGCTCTTCCACAGTGCGCTCGAGCAGCTCAAGGAAGGCCGCCGGCGTGAGGGCGACGAACTGGCCAAGCTGCTCAACGAGCGTCTGGACAGCATCCTCGAAGAAGTTGCCACGCTGCGCGAACAGGTGCCGCAGATGCTCGCAGCCCAGCGCCAGAAGGTGCTCGACCGCTTCAGCGAAATGCAGGCAGAGCTCGACCCACAGCGCCTCGAACAGGAAATGGTCCTGCTGGCACAGAAGAGTGACGNTGCCGAAGAACTGGACCGCCTGAACACCCATGTGACCGAAGTGCGACGCGTACTCAAGACCGGCGGCGCGGCCGGACGCCGGCTCGACTTCCTCATGCAGGAACTCAATCGCGAAGCCAACACCCTCGGCTCGAAAGCGTTCGACCCGCGCAGCACTCAGGCCGCGGTCAATCTCAAGGTATTGATCGAGCAGATGCGCGAGCAGGTGCAAAACCTCGAATAACCATCAGCCACCACAACGGCTGGTCTATTTTTGTCCCACAGNATTAACAGCGCTTTTCAGGAACCCGTCATGTCNGCCACCACCGGTACGCTTTATATCGTTTCCGCGCCTTCCGGGGCCGGCAAGACCAGCCTGGTCAAGGCGCTGGTCGATGCACAACCGCAGGTGCGGGTGTCGGTTTCCCATACCACCCGNNCCATGCGGCCGGGCGAGGTCGACGGCGTCAACTATCACTTCGTCAGCCGCGAGGATTTTCTCGCGCGACTGGAGCGCAACGAGTTTCTCGAGCATGCCGAAGTGTTCGGCAACCTGTACGGCACCTCCCAGCGCTGGTTGGAAGACACCCTGNCCGAAGGCTTCGACCTGATNCTGGAGATCGACTGGCAGGGCGCGCAGCAGGTGCGCCGCCTGATGCCCCAGGCCAAATCGATCTTCATCCTGCCGCCGACNCAGGAAGCACTGCGCCAACGCCTCAACAACCGCGGCCAGGACAGTGACGAGATCATCGACAAGCGCATGCGCGAAGCGGTCAGCGAAATGAGCCACTACGTCGAATACGACTACCTGGTGATCAACGACGACTTCGCCCACGCCCTGATCGACCTGCAGTCGATCTTCCGCGCCAACCAACTGATACAGAAGACCCAGCAACAGCGCCACGCCCGCCTGCTTGGCGAATTGCTCGCGCAGGTCGGTTGACGCACAGCCCGCAGAAACAGCGCTTCCATTAAGGCTGGTGATTTTTTAGACTACTCCGTCCGCTCGCCCATTCGGGCACGCTCTACCGCTGATTGATGAGGAACACCATGGCCCGCGTTACCGTTGAAGATTGCCTGGACAACGTCGATAACCGCTTCGAGCTGGTCATGCTCGCTACCAAGCGCTCGCGCCAGCTGGCCACCGGTGGCAAGGAGCCCAAGGTCGCATGGGAAAATGACAAGCCGACCGTCGTCGCCCTGCGCGAGATCGCTTCCGGCCTGGTCGACTACGATGTCATTGCACANGACGAGATCGTTGACGACGAGCCTCTCTTCACCCAGTACGAGGAAGAGCCGAACGAGGCCATCTGAATAAATGCCAGGTCGAAGTCGAACCGATAACATCGAAGCCCGCTGGCAAGGAGCACTGTCTTGCCAGCCATAGACGCGCTTGCGGATCGCCTATCGACCTACCTCGGCCCGGATCAGGTCAATCTGGTCCGTCGTGCATATTTCTACGCCGANCAGGCCCACGACGGTCAACGCCGGCGCAGCGGTGAAGCCTACGTCACCCATCCTCTCGCGGTAGCCAACATCCTCGCCGACATGCACATGGACCATCAGAGCCTGATGGCCGCGATGCTGCATGACGTCATCGAGGACACCGGNATTCCCAAGGACGCACTGGTCGCGCAGTTCGGCGAAACCGTTGCAGAACTGGTCGACGGGGTCAGCAAGCTGACCCAGATGAACTTCGAGACCAAGGCCGAAGCGCAGGCCGAAAACTTCCAGAAGATGGCCATGGCGATGGCCCGCGACATCCGCGTGATCCTGGTCAAGCTCGCCGACCGCCTGCACAACATGCGCACGCTGGAAGTACTGGCCGGCGAAAAGCGCCGCCGCATCGCCAAGGAAACCCTTGAGATCTACGCACCCATCGCCAACCGGCTGGGCATGCACACCATGCGCGTGGAGTTCGAGGACCTGGGCTTCAAGGCCATGCACCCGATGCGCTCGGAGCGCATCCGCGCCGCCGTACGCCGCGCCCGGGGCAACCGCAATGAGATCGTCGACAAGATCGAACAGTCGCTGATTCACTGCCTCGAACGCGAAGGGCTGGAAGGCGACGTACTGGGCCGCGAGAAGCACCTGTACAGCATCTACAAGAAGATGCGCGGCAAGCGCAAGGCGTTCCACGAGATCATGGACGTCTACGCCTTCCGCATCGTGGTGGACAAGGTCGACACCTGCTACCGCGTGCTCGGTGCNGTGCACAGCCTCTACAAGCCGCTGCCGGGCCGNTTCAAGGACTACATNGCGATNCCCAAGGCCAACGGCTACCAGTCNCTGCACACCACCCTGTTCGGCATGCACGGCGTGCCCATCGAGATCCAGATTCGCACCCGCGAGATGGAAGAGATGGCCAACAACGGCATCGCCGCGCACTGGCTGTACAAGTCTCCCGAGGACGAAGTGCCCAAGGGCACCCACGCCCGCGCCCGCCAGTGGGTCAAGGGTGTACTGGAACTGCAGCAGCGCGCCGGCAACTCGCTGGAATTCATCGAGAGCGTGAAGATCGACCTGTTCCCCGACGAGGTCTACGTCTTCACCCCCAAGGGCCGCATCATGGAGATGCCCAAGGGTTCCACCGCCGTCGACTTCGCCTACGCGGTGCACACCGACGTCGGCAACACCTGCATCGCCTGCCGCGTCAACCGTCGCCTGGCGCCGCTGTCGCAACCACTGGAGAGTGGCTCGACGGTGGAGATCGTCACCGCACCAGGTGCGCGGCCGAATCCGGCCTGGCTGAATTTTGTCGTCACCGGCAAGGCACGCACGCATATCCGCCATGCGCTCAAGCTGCAGCGTCGTTCGGAGTCGATCAACCTCGGCGAGCGCTTGCTGAGCAAGGCGCTCAGCGGCTTCGAGACCAGCCTGGACAAGATCAGCGCCGAGCGCATCCAGCAGGTACTGACCGAATACCACATGGAGTACGTCGAGGATCTGCTGGAGGATATCGGCCTGGGCAACCGCATGGCCTATGTGATCGCGCGCCGTCTGATATCGCACGACAATGAGGAAGCACCGGCACTCGAAGGTCCGTTGGCGATTCGCGGCACCGAAGGGCTGGTGCTGAACTACGCCAAGTGCTGTACGCCGATTCCCGGCGACCCCATCGTCGGGCATCTATCGGCCGGCAAGGGCATGGTCGTGCACCTGGAAACCTGCCGGAACATCGCCGANGTNCGNCACAACCCNGACAAGTGCATCCAGCTGTCCTGGTCGAAGGATGTCACCGGCGAGTTCAATGTCGAGCTCCGGGTCGAGCTGGAGCACCAGCGCGGCCTGATCGCCCTGCTCGCTGGCAGCGTCAATGCCGCCGACGGCAACATCGAGAAGATCGGCATGGACGAGCGCGACGGCCGCATCAGCGTCGTCCAGCTGGTGGTCAGCGTGCATGACCGCGTGCACCTGGCCCGAGTCATCAAGAAGCTGCGCGCGATCAAGGGCGTCACCCGCATCACCCGCGTCAAGGCCTGACCTCCTCCGTCGACTTCGACCTGTCTGCAAAACGCCACGGCTGGCCGCTCTCGCCATCAGCCATTATGCTGGCTGCCCGTTGCCCAACCCTCAGAGGAGTCTCCATGAGCAAGACCGTGATCAACACCGACAAGGCGCCGGCCGCCATTGGCACCTACTCCCAGGCCATCAAGGCCGGCAACACCGTCTACCTGTCCGGGCAGATCCCGCTGGATCCCAAGAGCATGGAGCTGGTGGAAGGTTTCGAAGCGCAGGCGGTGCAGGTTTTCGAGAACCTCAAGGCGGTGGCAGAAGCGGCTGGCGGCTCGCTGAAGGACATCGTCAAGCTCAACATCTTCCTTACCGACCTCGGCAACTTCGCCACCGTCAATGAGGTGATGAGCCGCTACTGCCAGCAGCCGTACCCGGCGCGTGCCGCCATCGGTGTCTCCGCGCTGCCCAAGGGTGCGCAGGTTGAAATGGACGCCGTTCTGGTCATCGACTGATCGGATCGTCTGTCGGCGCGGCGCCAGTCGCCGCGTCATCGACCTCAACGCACCAGAATTTCGACTCGCCGATTGCGCGGCTCGGCCGTGGCATCCGGCGTCGCTATCAGCAGATTGCGCTCGCCGTGGGATTCCACCCGCAACTCCATCGCTTCCAGCCCCTTGGTACGCAACAGCTCGGCGACCGCCTGGGCGCGGCGCAAACCGACCTGCTCGTTGGCCGCACGATGACCCAGCGTATCGGTATGGCCGATGACTGTTACCACCGGATAGTCCCGACGCTGGGCTGCCAGCAGCACGCTGTCCAGCAGTTGTTCAGCCGTGCTGTCCAGCGCGCCGGATGGCGCGATATGAAGGCTAAAACGCTCGGGCAATGCCGGCTGGGCAGCCAGCGCCTTGTCGAAGTCCGCCTTGCGGCGCATGTCCGGTACGACATAGGCCTGACCGGTACCGGCAATTGCCATGCCCTGGCCAGACGCGTCCAGCCGACGCTCCCCTTCCTCTCCAAGCATCACACCACCGCGCCCACCACTGTCGTCCGCCAGCATCACGTAGGAATGCTGCGCGCAGCCCGCCACTGCCGTCATCGCCAGCAGCACCATCGTTTGCATCAGCGTAATCGGCTTCACGGGCTCACCTTCATCAACACCTGGCCACCGCGCACACCGATGCGGCCGTCCGGCGTGTCGACAGCGATGGCCTGTGGATCGAGGCGGGCCATGTCGCCCGCAATCAGGTTGAGCGTGCCGCGATTGAGCGTCGCGCGCAGGCGCAGCTCATCCAATGCCGGGGCGAAGCGATAGTCGTCGAGGGTCAGCTCGCTGTGCGGGCCGAACGCCAAAACACTGCCGTCGCCGAGGATCACCCCCAGCGCACCTTCGGCGCCGGTGCTCAAAGCCACACCCGGCACGATTGCCTGGCCGACCTTGGCGGCGTTGGTATAGCCGCGACTGCTGATGTACGCAGCGCCTTCCACCCGCGCCACATGGCCTACCGGTTCGGGTAGGTTCTCGGCATTGGCAGGCGCAATCCAGACCGCGGCGGCCATGCAGAAGGCACGCAGCATGTAGTTATTGAAGCAAGTCATCGAATTCTCGAATCGCCAGGAGTGCGGTTGGAGCGATACCGCTCCACTGGACTAAGGCAGTCCAAACCGGCAAAAAATCCCCTGCCGTTTCATTTTCCGGCGACTTGTTGATCGAACCGGGGCCACGCGGCTACCCCGGGGCGATGAGTTCCCCACGGCGGCAGCCTGCGTTAGCCAGATGCCTCACCGGCACGCCTCATTCATGCCTGGTAGTGATGTGATCCGATTGCACCGA
>JGI25321J50212_10002288_pt1 | contig 14597 bp, 9 predicted proteins | sample AutmiccommuBRH23_FD_50212 | JGI IMG/M metagenome (IMG submission 50212)
CCCGGTTCATAGGCATCCACTAAATCCTGGGTTGGAACCCACTGACCGAGTTTTCCGCCCGGAGCCCCGTTGGAAGCATCCCAATGCCAGCCCCTGCCGGTTCCCTGAGAGGCTTTAAAGTCTTCAGAGTGCGTATCATCGAAAACCCAAAGGTTATCATCTGAGAAAGGCCCGCCGTACTGAACTTCAAAGATTGATTCTGCGTTGTTCTCATTATTGTAGGCGAAAACGCTTTCATAATCAGGGAGTAATTCATATGGCCCGTTATTCACTACATCCGCAAAAGCGGTTATGGCGGCCGGCCAGTCTTCTTTCCAGACATTAACCTTTCCAATATAGGATTTGGCAGCCCAGGCAGTTGCCCTGCCGGTATTACCGCTATCCCAGGCTTCGGGAAGACCTGCTGCCGCCTCTGTAAAATCGGCAAGTATTGAAGAAAAAAGCTCTTCCTGTGTTGAGTTGGGCAATGCCTGGTCATTGATCCCGGTCCTTATTTCCAATGCCAAAGGAGGCGTTCCGAATAATTTCATTGCCTGAAAATGGAACCAGGCCCGAAGGAATTTTGCTTCCGCTGATAAAACAGTTTTATCTTCGGCGGTAAGCTCATTTTCCCCGTCGAGATTCTGCAGTACCAGATTGGCGCGATAGATCCCCTCATAAATCTGCGTATAAACTGCCGCATAAGGGACGTCGCTGGATCGTATCAGCAAGGCATCAATATCCCGGGAGATCTGATCGGAAGTTACGGCATCCGCGGCCACGTCATCTGTAACAGTTAAGGTGATTTTCCAGAATTCCCCGAATTCACCGAGGGTTTCCGTACTGGTTCCCCAAAAGTCCTGAATGGATGAATAGGAGGCAAACACGGCCCCATCAAAATCACTCCTTGTTTTGTAGAAGGTATCCGTGGTCAGTCTATCTAAGGGTTGCAGATCGAGTTCATCACTGCACGAAAAAATTCCCAGGTAGCAAAGACTTGCGATAAAGAGATATATTTTTTTCATAATAGTTTTATTATAAAGATATTAGATATCAAGATTAATTAAAAGACACAGAGAGGCCTAATTGTATGATCCTTGGCAAAGGAGATGCTCCTCCATCCTGGCCTGTCGCCAAAGTGAAATCGCCCTTCTGAAAGCTCTGGGTACGCCCTACTTCAGGATCATAGCCGGAATACTTTGTAAAGGTGGCCAAATTCTGCGCTCCAATATAAATTCGCAAGTTCGATACAAAATCGTCGGTCCAGGACCTGAGCGTTTCAGGTGGCAGGCTATAGCCAACTGAAATATTCTGTATCCTCAGATAACCGGCATCTTCTACCCATCGGTCAGAAAAACGGGTGTTGCCATTGGGGTCTCCCGGAGCCAGCCTGGGATTTGAACTGGAGTTGGTAGACCCTTCCCCATCCCATCTGTTTAAAACCTGGGTACTGAAATTATTTTGTCCGGTTAGTCCTTCCAGGGCAACCCTGGCAGAATTGTATACCTGTTTATTCCCAACCCCTCTCAGGTTTACGGAAAAATCCAATCCTTTATACTCGGCATTAAAGTTGATCCCATAGAAAAACTTAGGAAAGGGACTTCCGATAATGGTCCGGTCTTCGGCATTAATCTGCCCGTCACCGTTGACATCCACAAAGCGGATATCGCCAGGTGAGGGAGTACCACCAGCATCCGGGAGGGCGGCGGCAACCTCCGCGTCATTCTGGTATAAGCCATCTGTCTTATATCCGAAAAAATGACCCAGGCTTTCGCCAACAATTGTCCTGTGCGTGGAAGACCCTCCGATACCAGTAATAATCTGCGGAATCTGGCCAAGGTCTGTTACCTCGTTCTTAACCGTGGTAATGTTCCCTCCTAAACCATACTTAAAGTCTTCACCCACTGTATTATTCCAGTTAAAGGAAAATTCAATCCCCGAGTTTTTGATCTCACCAATATTGGCATCGGCAGGAAGGAAAAACCCGGAAACGAATGGCAGCGGTAATCCCAAAAGTACATCCTCGGTAGTTTTGTTATAATAGTCTGCTGTCATGCTTAATTTGCCTTGTAAAAAACTGGCATCAACTCCGATATCGTACTGGGTACTGGTCTCCCATTTCAAATCCTGGTTGGCAAAGGTAGTTGGGGCAGGAGCAACTATCGTTTGCTGATCGTCCCCGATTACATAGCGAATGTTATTATCAATGGAGCTCAAAAAGGCAAAATTAAGCCCGGTAAACTGGTTCCCGGACTGGCCCCAGCCGGCGCGGATTTTTATATCATTAATAAAGTCACCTTCTTCTTTATTGAAGAAATCTTCGTCTGTAATCCTCCAGCCGACAGAAACCGATGGAAAGACCTGGTCCCTGTTATCCTCGGCGAACCTTGAAGTAGCATCGCGGCGCACGTTAAAGGTAGCCAGGTATTTTCCTTTGTAGTTATAGGTAAGACGCCCAAGCCACCCCTGTAAGGTCCAAAGGTCTGCTTCGTTTGCCCCGGCCACCGTAGTACCACTGGCAGCAAAATTGATGTTAAAAAGATCCCGTCCCTGCAGGCGGACCTTATCAAAACGGAATTTGGTCTGTTCAAACCCGAACAGGGCGCCTATGTTGTGGTCTCCGCCGAATGTCTTGTCGTATTGAAGCGTTGCGGACGTTGTGAGCGTTAATTCTATTGGCCTGGAGGACACGAGCAGTGAAGTGCCTGTTGAATTGTCGAGGACCGCATCAGTAGTCAGGTATTCCCCTACCCCCACATTATAATCCAATCCCAGGGAAGTCCTCGCCCTTAAGCCTTCCATGATTTCCAACTCCCCGTAAAAATTACCCAGAACCTTTCTGGTTTGAATGGTCGTTTTGGTAAATCGATCATCCGTATTGAAAAGGTAGTTGGTGGCTGAACCATCACCCACGGTTGTAGGATTGATGGGGTTGTAACCAAATGCCCCATCGCCGAATGGCTGGTAATAAGGAGCATTAAGTGCCGAATTAAAGCCCGCATAAATACCGGGCTCACTTTGAACCTGGCGATCGGTCTGACTGATTAATAAGGATTCTCCGAATTTCAGCCGCTTGCCCACGCTGATATCGGAATTGGCTTTCAGGGAATAACGGGTAAACCCCTGTGCCCTTTCGATCCCTTCCTGATCCATATAGCCCCCGGAGATAAAATAGTTCGCTTTCTCGGTGCCCCCGCTTACGGTAACGTTGTGATTCTGCACAAAGCCGGTTTTAAATATCAGGTCCTGCCAGTCTACAAAAGGCCGTCCACTGAATTCAGACACGTCGATCCCGAGTTGTCCCTGAATATCGATGTATTGTTCTACATTAAGCACATCGATCTTATCCCTTGCACTGGCAAAGGAAGCGTAGCCGTCATAGGTCACCCTGGCATCCCCGGTTTTACCCCTCTTTGTAGTAACTATAATAACCCCGTTTGCGGCCCGGGCCCCATAGATAGCCGTTGAAGCAGCGTCCTTTAAAACGTCGATTGATTCAATATCGTTCGCGTTAAGTCCGGCCAGCGGATTTGAATCTGTGGTTGAAGAGGTGTTTACCGTAATATTGGTGGTTTGTACAATCGGGACCCCGTCAATAACCCAAAGCGGGTCGTTTACCCCCGGGGTGCCAACCCCTCGGATATTCACACTGATCGGCGCGCCGGGATCCCCGCTCCGGTTGGTGATATTCACACCGGAAATCGTCCCGGCAAGGGCCTGATCAGGGCTGGTTATTGGTTTGCTGACAATATCGGCCGCCCCTATGGAGCCCACCGCCCCGGTTAAGTCGGCCTTCCTCTGGGTTCCGTAACCCACTACCACCACCTCACTTAGTGCCTGCGCATCTTCGGCCATGGTAATATTAATTGTTGATCTGCCGCTTATCGGCACCTGCTGTGTNGTGTANCCAATATAGGAAAACACCAGGNTAGTGGCCCCTTCAGGAGCGTTGATGGAATAGTTGCCGTCAAAATCCGTAACCGTTCCTGTGGTAGTACCCTGAACCACCACATTGACCCCGGGGAGCGCCCCGGTCGCGTCAGTTACAGTACCTGAAATGACAGTTTGGGAGTAACCCGGTTGTGTACCTAGGACTATCATGAACATGACAGTCAGGAAACAAAGCAGATTTTCACAGGGTCTCGTTAAAATTTGTTTCATAATGAATAGGTTTAAGTTAGTTATTTTGGAAAATTGAAAATGGCATCAATATAAATGGCCTTCCAGAGCTTACGTCAGGTAAACCATCCAAAGGAAGCATCTCGTTTCCCGGGTCAATGTTCTCGTGCTATATGCGTGCAACGAACCTGTTATAAAAAAGAGTCTTCTTAAAATAAGTTTCCAATATTCTGAAACCACTTTACCTCCGTATAGAGGGCGGTGCCAATTGTATCCGGGCGACTATCCCGCCGTGATGATCATGACAACCCTAATCAGCTGTAATCCGAAATAGAATTTCCAGAGAAGAAAGATGATCCAATGCCCGCCTGACTGCTGTTCTGAAAATATGATCCTGAGTTTCGCCAGCTGAAGTCTGGCGGAAACTCATGGAAACCGTTACATCTCGAACTGTACAGTGATAATCACAATCGGTTACTTGTTTCCAAAGCTCCTTTCAACCAAATCTATAAAAAATATTAGACTTACACAACCTTATTTATATTAAATACAATCTTTTTTTTTCTTTTTTTTAAACAATTATTAAGAATTAGATATACCAAAAAAAACTTCTCCAACTCCTGTAAACAATGTTTATACTATTAGTAAATAGTCACCCCTTTGACTATTCTGGAGATGGCGCCACTGGCAGACGGTGAATCCGGGTTCAGGCCCGCATCCAGGGACTTGAAGAAGCCCAGGACCTGACCGAGTAAGATGGTAGATACGGTAAGAAAGGCTTCACTTACAGCTCCCGCCTTGTCGGACAGAACCAACAGTTCATCAATGGAAATTTCTTCTATCGGCATTTCGGAAATCCCCAGCTGGAAAAGTGGTTTTCTCCCCTCTTTCATGCCTTTCACCAAATCTATTTCGTAACGGATCACTTCCCTGACGTTCGAAAAATAATAGACCATCAGGGTGTGCTCATTAACTACCGCCTTTGGGCCATGACGAAACCCAAGGTAGGAATCATGCTTGCAGATTACCTGGCCATCCGTTAATTCCTGTAATTTGAGATGCGATTCCGTAGCGGTCCCGAAATGCGGCCCGGAGCCCAGGAAGACCACCCTGTTAAACGGAAGGGCAGCAATTTTAGTAAGGGCGGGAAGGTGCTTACCGAGTATTATGTTCCCATATTGCCTGAGCGTCTGCACGGTCGATTCCAGNGAACCAACCTCTTTGATATGGGTCATGAGCAATGCAGATAGAAGCATTCCCGAGTAGCTTCCCGTCATCGCCAGGCTTTTGTCATTGGCTTTGGGGGGAAGCAGGAAAACGTAACTGCTGCTCTTAAACGCATGTTTCGCCAGGCTTCCTTCAGGGTTACAGGTAATGATCAAATGGTAACACTCCCTACAGTAACGGTCGCCCCATTTTACAGCCGCCACACTTTCCGGGCTATTACCCGATCTTGCAAAGGAAATCAGCAGGGTTGGCACCGATTCTTCAAAATAATCCTGCGGATGTGAAACCAAATGTGTGGTAGGTACCGATACGGTGGTTATGCCGCTCTTTCGCTGTAATTCGCCTTCGACTGAATATCCTATGTATGCACTTGTACCCGCACCTGTAAGAATGATCTTCCCGGCACGTTTAAAAACNGCCTCGATAAACGGCGCTATCCTGCTTTCTTCAGATAAAACCTTGTCATAAATCTCAACCCATAAATCCGGTTGTCCNGATATTTCCATNGCNGTCTCAATTGCNCCGCGAACTTTGAGGTCNGCTACATCCATATTAAGATAGTTCATNAAACACCTTGTTATTTATGATTGCGATATACTTTCAATTCATTNCTATACAAATATAGAAAAGTTATTATAACTTTCGTATTAATATTTATTATAAAATATTTAACAAGTCAAACTTTTATAATGCAAGCTTTCACTATTATTGTGGATAAATCGCAAATTAGTACCTTAGAATCTTCAATTACTGTAATAAAGGCATGGAAAAGAAAAGAACCAAACGTTCTACCGTTGAAAGACGAAAGAAAATATTGAATATGCTTGAGAAAAATGGTCAGGTTTTTGTCCATGAGTTAAGTGAGGAGTTCGATGTGAGCGAAGTGACAATCAGGAATGACCTTGAACTGTTTGAATCCAAGAAGCTTCTGATACGCTCTAGAGGGGGGGCCATGAAGTATGAGAATTCCGTTGGCATGGATTTTCAGTTATCTGACAAGGATAAAATCAATTATGCCGAAAAGATACGCATAGGTAAAAAAGCGGCTGCCCTGGTAAATCCCGGCGAAACTATTATCCTGGATTCAGGGACCACTACCATGGAAATTGCCAAAAACCTGAGTCCTGATGAAGCCATTAACGTCATTACAAATGCCTTTAATATTGCCAACCAACTTATTAATAGTCCGAACATCAACATTATTGTCCCCGGGGGCACGCTGAGAAAGAACTCCCACTCACTGGTCGGGCCCCTGGCTGAAAAAAGCATCCGGAATTTTTATGTGGATAAGGTATTTCTAGGGGTGGATGGCTTCGATACCTCCCAGGGCGCCTTTACCCCGAATATCGAAGAAGCTTCTTTGAACCAGATAATGATTGAAATTTCAAAAGAGGTAATCCTGGTTGCTGATTCCAGTAAGTTCAAAAGGCGGAGCCTGGCCTTCATTTGTCCCGTAAACAAAATCGACATCGTAGTTACTGACGAACACATCAGCAGGGAAGATCAGAACCGGCTGGCCGATTTGGGGGTGAAGGTCATTATTGCCTAGTCTGCCATCCTTTCGGATAAGCTCCCGCACGGACCAAAATCCCCGAAGCCTTTCAGGCCATGGAATCCCAAATTCCTTTGTTAGCTCCCGGCGTTGCCGGAAAAATTGTAGTGGCCGCTGTTCTCAGAACCGTTTAGGCTAGGCAGTGTTTTCCTCATCGCCCGGGTCAAAAGCCAGCAGCACGGCGGCAACGATAGCGAGGGCGATGCCCACTACCTTAAAAGTGTTGGGGACATAACCCAGGATGATCATGGCAATGACGGCTGTGATCAAGGGGGCCCCGGCATTGGTCAGGGGGGAAACTACCATGGCCTTTCCGTATCTGAATGCAAACACCAGGCAGAGGGCGCCAATGGCATTCAGAAGCTGGATGCCTGCTGCCAACCAGGGGCCCTTGAATCCATAATTGATTTCAGCTGAAAAATCGGTCATCCACAAGGCAAATGGAATGAGCGCCAGGCCGGAGAGCATCATATAGAAAAAGATGCTTTCGGCATTCATGGAGGCATTGGCCAGTTTCATATAATAGGCCTGCAGACCCCAGGCCAGCAAGACCAGGATGGCCAGCAGGAACCACATATAGCCGTAGTCCGCTTCATCGGTCCCCGTAGAGTACTCGAACAAAGGCAGGGCTATCAATGCCAGGATAATGCCCAGGGTGCCAAGAATACCTGTACGCTCCTTTAGGATCAGGTACGAGAGCACTATGGTTATCATAGGCGAAAGGGAAATAATGGGAAAAATAAGATAGGTAGGCCCAAGGGTAACGGCATGGAATAATATCATTTGACCCCCGGCCCCCAAAAAACCGATCATCGCCCCATAGAAGATCGCCTTTTTACTTTTGTGAAGTTTCCAGTTNACTAATTTCAGTGCGATCAGGGCCGGCGGAATCATGGTAATTGCCCACACACAATAAATCAGCGTTTCCGGGAAACCGTATTCGGTGGGAAGTCCGGTAAAGGCCCCCCATACACCCCAAAATACGGTAGTAATGATGGCATAAATAAGCCATAGTTTCGATTTCATATGCTCTTGGTTTTAGGAAACATTAGGGCTTAATTTTAAGGAGCCATCGGCTTCAAGATCCTGAGAACAAGCCCAGCGAACCGGACGCCTCACACCTTTGACTTCAATTTCCGCGCTTATTTCAAGCCCTTCCCAAACAGTACCCCTCGGAAGCATAAACATGGCTTGTCTTACTTTGCCTGGCATGGGATACCCCGGATCCAGACTGCCACTTAATTCAAATGTTCTTCCGGCGTCCCGTACCAGGATCCGCAGGGCCCCGGGAATACCGGCTATGCCATCGTTCACCAACCCGAGGACGATTCCGGGATAGCCTTCCTTTTCAAAAGACCATATCCAGGACGGCCGTACCCGATATCCCAGCCTGACCGCGAGTTCATCCAGGTGTTCGGGGAACCGCTCATAATACCCAAGAAGGTTTTCAATCCCGATCTGATGCCAGTTCCAGAGTGAAAAATAGTTCGGGCCTACATCGCGGACATGGGAAATAATGTTTTCATTTCTACTAATGCCCCCTTGAATCCGAAGGCTTTTCTGGTCGCCTTTTGTAAGCCCTTGCTCTATGGTAGCCCCTATCCAGGGTGGTCGGTTACTCAGCGCATCAATCTGGGTGTTTTCAATAAAAATGGTATCCGTTCGCAGCCAGTTAAATGTCCGGATGGTCCGGTCTACCACTTCAGAATTACCTACGTTGTTGTAATCAGGTTGGGTATTTGTAGCGAGTGGTGTTTTAGACCAGTTGGCTGCCTGGTGTTCAAACATTTCAAGAAAGGTTCTTTCGGCTGTAAGCGAATCCGGAAATGGGTTTCCCTCAAAGGGCCATGTATGCCCTTCCCCCCAAAAACCGTACATACAAGTGTCTACATATTCCACAAGCTCGTGCCCGTTGTATCGTTCAGACAACAAATCGTCAAGCTCCTTAAAGGCTTCCATAAACGCGGGGTGGTCATAGCGGGGCGCGTAATGAACCTTCCCGGGAATGCCTATTTCATTTGTGGTCCCGAGTTTTACCAGCGGGACTTTGGGAAGTAAAAAGTCAGGCATGGAATGCCCCTCAATCACCGGNCTCATCAACTGTACCCTGAAAGCAATACGTTTTCCGTATTTCCGTGCCATTTCAAAGGCCAGTTCCCAGTGCTCCGGGAACTCCAGTTTTCCTGGTTCCTTTTGTATATCCCGCCAGTCTACCCGGCAGTACAGCACATCCCCCGGAGGGAATCCGGCCAGTTTTTCTATCGAGGTTCGCAAAGTCTCCCCCGGTACCTTTGGAGGGCCAACCTCATCACAGAGATATGTTACAAGGCCCATCCCGTAGTTAGGAACGCGCTGGTCCGAGGGAGTGGTTGTCATTACCACCTCCCCTCCCGGTACGTTTGCCTCCGGGCCATAATTGGAAAAAGGACCCTGGTACAGCCTGTCCGTAATGGGCGGAGGAGGACCAAAATCATGCCCATCCCAATTATGAGGGGGTATTCTGTTTGGAGGAATCGCCCAGGCAGCGCCCGTAAAGAGCCCTGCCAAACCACTCGCTTTGATAAATGTAATGCGTTTCATTCCTTGATTCCGGTAGATCTGCCAAACACATCCAACCTTTTATGTCGTTATACTTTTATTCGGAACGCCGACCTTCCGCAACCCGTAAGTTGTAAACCCCTGAGCTGTCATTCCACCATCATGGAGGGAGGTTGATTCAGCCTTCTATGGGGTTAAATATAATAAAGTTTTTGAAAGTTAAATATCTTTCACAACATTATATACATGGATAAATAGCATTATTGTGTGCACACATATTATTGATCTTTATCTAAGTTCTACGGAATTTACAGGGATGCGACCCATTACCCATTCCCAGAACCCCTCCGGAGAACACTTCTCTTACAGCTTGAAAGACTTGTGAATTATAGTACAATTTTCAAATTAATAAGCTTATAAAAGATTTTTAATATGCATGAAAAGGTATTGCAAGTTAATATTAATTTTTTATTTTTGTCAATCACCTGATCGCACCCAACCCCTTACAAAGGGTTTTAAGTATCCCTGAAATTTCGGGAAGAGCAATGCAGCCTCATTGAAGGTGTAAAAATGCAGCCAGAGGATTTAATTGCACGTGATTGTCCGAACAGGTAATTGGCGTTTTTAGTTGGGGATATACCATCGTAAAGGCTTAAATTTAGTATATGAAGGCATTTGATGTTTTGGTTGTTGGGGAACTTAATGTAGACATCATTCTGGATGGTATACAGGGCTTTCCAAAGATCGGTAAAGAGATCCTGGCCAAAGAACTCACTATCACCCTGGGCAGCAGTTCAGCCATCTTTGCCAGTAACCTCAGTGCGCTTGATACCTCCGTGACCTTTATAGGAAAAACGGGGAACGATACATTCTCTGAATTTATTAAGAAAGCGCTTGAAATTAAAAAAGTACATACAGGTTACATCCTGCAGTCGGATCAGTACAAAACAGGCCTGACACTTGTGATGAATTATGGGATGGACCGGGCGAACATCACTTTCCCGGGGGCCATGGAGCACCTCTGTGGAAATGAAATAACCGATGAACTCCTGATGCAGGCTGAGCACCTGCATGTAAGTTCCATTTTCCTGCAAACAGGCCTGCTTGATAATATCGGGGAGCTGTTTCAAAGGGCTAAAAAATTGGGGCTCACCACATCGATGGACCCTCAGTGGGATCCTTCCGAAACCTGGGCACTGGACCTTGATTCCCTGCTTCCTTATATCGATATCTTCCTGCCCAATGCCGAAGAATTCAAATTCCTTACAAAAAGCCCGGATATTGCTTCCGGCCTGGAACGGATCGCATCCGTCGCGCGGGTTGTGGTAATCAAGGATGGGGTAAACGGGGCACACTTATGGCATTCGGGGAAGCTGTTGACAAAACCGGCTTTCCTCAATACCAAAGTTGCNGACTGCATTGGCGCCGGAGATAGTTTCGATGCCGGTTTTATCAGCGAATACCTGAAAGGNGAAAAGCTTGAGCGCTGCCTGGAGGTAGGAAATATAATGGGAGCCATAAACACCATGGCTTCCGGAGGAACCGCCGCCTTCGAAAATCTTGAACGCATTAAAGAAATTGCCCGGAATTCCTTTTCATATTCCCTATAACCTATGAGATTACAGGAAAAGCTTATTGCTAACAAACATAATGGCCGGGCCTTGCTGGCTACCAACTTCTATAATTTCGAAACCCTCTCTGCAGTGTTGACCGCAGCCCGGGATACCGGGTCGGAACTCATCCTGCAACTCTCCGAAAGTTCCATCCGCTATATGGGCCTTAAGGTAGCCACAGCCCTGGCAAGAAGCGCTATCGCACAATATGGGGTAAAGGCGTGGCTGCATCTGGATCACGGACAGGATATTGCACTGGTTAAAGCCTGCGTGGATGAAGGGTTTGATTCTGTTATGATCGATGCCAGTGAAAAACCCTTTGAAGAGAATGTTCGCATTACCAGGGAGATTGTNGGTTATGCGGCCTCCAAGCTTATTAATGTGGAAGCCGAGCTCGGCTATATTTCCAAACTGGGGCAGGACCAGAAAATGATCTATACCCAACCCGCGGAAGCAAAGCGCTTTGTAGCGGCCACCGGCGTGAATGCCCTGGCCATCGCGGTGGGATCTGCCCACGGATTCTATAAAAAAACCCCGGTCCTGCAACTGGACCTTATCGAAGAAATCAACGCCTGTACCCCAGCCGCGCTGGTACTGCACGGAAGTTCGGGGATCCCGGATGACCAATTGCAGGCAGCCATTGGAAGGGGGATCACCAAAATCAACCTGGCGACGGAGATTAAGAATGCCTTTATGAAACGCCTGAAGCAGGAATTACTGACAACAGACAATATCGATCTCAGGGAAGTATTCCCCATAGCAACCTCAGCCGCCTCGGCCCTGGTTACAGAAAAATTAAAAACTATAAATTTTAACCAGTCATGAACCGATATGCCTTGCTCCTTCTTACCCTCTGTCTCACACTGCAGACCGTTAACGCCCAGGAAGAAATCCTGTTGAAAGACTACCGGCCAAAATCTATCTACAATATCCCGAAAACGGTAGTGGAAAAGGCTAAGTTTCCGGTTATCGACATGCATTCCCACGACTACGCCGTTACCGATGAAGAAATCCGGCAATGGGTAAAAACCATGGATGAGCATGGAGTGGAAAAAACCATTATCCTGTCTATGCAGACCGGAAAAGCCTTCGACAGCATTTATGCTATGTATTCGAAATATGGCGACCGTTTTGAAATTTGGTGCGGGTTTGATTATACCGGGTATGAGGAAGAAGGGTGGACAAAAAAAGCCATTAAAGAGTTGGAACGCTGCTTTAAGGTTGGGGCAAAAGGGATTGGTGAAATTGGGGATAAGGGACTGGGGTTGCTTAATTCCAGGCCAACACCTGCCTACGGGATGCATTTCGATGATGAACGCATGCAGCCATTGCTGAAGCGCTGCGGAGAGTTAGGAATGCCCATTAACGTCCATGTGGCTGAACCTTACTGGATGTATGAGCCTATTGACCAATACAACGACGGGCTGATGAATGCCGCGGAATGGCAAATTGATGTGGAAAAACCGGGGATATTGTTGCACGCCGAGCTTATTAATACCCTGGAAACAGCCGTAAGGAACAACCCGGGTACTATTTTTATCGCCTGTCATTTTGCCAACTGCAGCCATGATTTAAACATCCTGGGGAACTTATTGGGCACCTATGAGAACCTCTTCGCGGATATTTCTGCAAGGTATGCCGAGACCGCCCCTGTACCCAGGGCCACTAAAGCGTTCTACGAAAAATACCAGGACAAATTGCTATATGGTACGGATATGGGTTTTGAGCCTTCCATGTACAAAACTACCTTCCGGATTCTGGAAACGCTGGATGAACACTTTTACGAGCACGAACTCTTTGGGTACCACTGGGCACTACACGGCCTTGGACTAAGCGACGCTACCTTAAAAAAACTCTATTATGACAATGCCAGGAAGATCCTTGATTAATCTGTTTTTCCGGGCACCGCTGGTCNTCTTTTGCGGCTTAGCCTTCCTGCTCCTGGCATGCACGGGGGAGGGCGGTTCAGACAAGGCGGTGNTTAATATCCGGCATGGCGCCCTGCAATTGGAAATAAACGATCAACTGAAAACCAAAATCACTGCAGGCTTTCCCGAAACCAAACCCCTTATGGAAACGTTCCAGGCCTCGGAAAAGCTGATCGTCGGGCATCAGGTGCTGGATGCCTTCAAATTTGAAAAAACAACCGAAAGTCGCCTTAAAGGTGAGCTTCCCGGTAAACAATGGGTTGTGGAAGGGACTTATGAGAAGGATAACCTTCAAATTCATAAGATATTGACCCTCAGGACCTATGATGATTTCCCCGACCTGATTTCAACTCAGGTCCGCTATATCAACGCCTCCTCCGGGGATATCTTTCTAAAGGAGTGGATCAACAATGGCTATACCCTTATGTCGCAAGGCGACAGCCCCCTTTTCTGGGCATTTCAGGGAAGTTCTTCCGGTAGCCGAAGCGATTGGATCAAACCGCTGGAGCCCGGCTTTTACCAAAAAAATTACATGGGTATGAACGATACGGATTACGGAGGGGGTATTCCCGTTACTTCCGTCTGGAGGCGCGATATCAACGTAGCCACCGGTCATCTGGCACTGGTTCCGAAGTTGGTTAGTTTACCAACTGAAATGCCCAATGGCTCGAACCTTGCGACCATAGGGGTGTCTCAAGATTTTGAAGAACGCACCAAATTTGCTTCAAAAGACAGCATCGAAACCCTGGAGACCTTTATCTCCATAACCAAAGGGGACTACTATGCCAACCTGTCCCGCTATTCCCGCCTGATGCAGNCCAGGGGAATCACGATTGCCGAGCCCGAGGAAGAAGCATTCGAAAGCATCTGGTGTGCCTGGGGCTATGAACGGCAATTTACGCTGGATGAGATTATCGGGACCCTGCCTAAAGTCAAAGAACTTGGCATTAAATGGGCCGTCCTGGACGATGGGTTTCAAATCGCCGAAGGGGATTGGAACGCGAATCCGGAAAAATTCCCCCAGGGGAACGCAGCGATTAAAACGCTTGTCGATAAAATACATGCCCAGGGCCTCAAAGCCAAAATTTGGTGGACCCCACTCGCGGCAGATCCCGGCAGTAAAGTCCTGAGGGAACATCCCGATAGCCGGATCACCCGGAAAGATGGCTCCCCGCAGTTTATCAGTTGGTGGGATGCCTATTACCTGTCGCCCTCCAAAGAACAAACCATTGAACACACCAAGGAAACCCTTCACCTGTTCCTTGAAGAATGGGATTTCGACGGGCTCAAAATGGACGGACAACATATGAATGCTGTAGCCCCGGATTATAGCCTGGAAGACCCCGGGATCGCCCCGGAGGCGCTTCCCGGATTCTTTCAGATGATCTATGATGAGGCGCGAAAGATAAAACCAAACGCCGTGGTAGAGAATTGTCCGTGTGGTACCTGCATGTCCTATTTCAATATGGCCTCGATGAACCAGGCGGTTTCTTCTGATCCACTCTCCAGCTGGCAAATCCGCCATAAGGGAAAAACCTACAAAGCCCTCATCCCCAATACCGCCTATTATGGCGACCATGTGGAACTGAGTGACCATGCCAGTGATTTTGCCAGTTCGTTCGGGATCGGGGCTGTCCTGGG
>JGI25321J50212_10002331_pt1 | contig 14377 bp, 12 predicted proteins | sample AutmiccommuBRH23_FD_50212 | JGI IMG/M metagenome (IMG submission 50212)
TATGCCGGAAAACACCTGTTACCATTGCGGTGACCCGGGGGGGAGTTCCCCTGTAATTTTCGACCATAAGGCTTTTTGCTGCCATGGGTGCAAAACTGTCTATGAGATCCTGCANTCCAATAACCTTTCCCATTATTACGAACTGCAGCAAGCTGCCGGAGCAAGCCCTAAAAAAGAAGCGGGAAACTACGCCTTTCTGGACAACCCTGAGATAAAGTCAAAACTTCTGGAATTTGACGATGGCCGATTTCAGGTTATCAACCTATATATTCCACATGTTCATTGCAGTTCCTGTATATGGATCCTGGAAAATCTTGGCAGGTTGCATTCAGGGGTGAGCAATTCGCAGGTGGATTTTCCGAAGAAAACGGTACGGATCACCTATAACCCTGAAGTCCTTCCCCTGAAGTCGCTGGTAGTACTGCTTGCGTCCATTGGTTATGAACCCTATATCTCTCTGGATGACCTGGAAACCCAAAAAACAAAGCCTGACAGGGGGCTGCTATACAAGCTGGGGGTGGCGGGATTTGCATTCGGGAATGTGATGTTCCTTTCCTTTCCGGAGTACTTCGAAATGGCCGGGGGAAGCGGAAAGGGCGAATTCTGGCTGGAACAATATACCCCATTATTCCGATGGCTGATCTTTACATTTTCCCTGCCCGTGCTGCTTTATGCCTCCAGGGACTACCTCATCGCCGCCTGGAAAGGGCTTCGCAGCGGGATCATGAATATTGATGTGCCGATTGCCCTCGGGATCCTGGCACTCTTTATCAGGAGTACGTTGGATATTGTATTTGACCGGGGCCCCGGGTATTTCGATAGTTTTACCGGCCTGGTCTTTTTCCTTTTGCTGGGACGCTTTTTTCAGCAAAAAACCTATTCCTTCCTCTCCTTCGAGCGCGATTATAAATCCTATTTCCCCATCGCGGTCACCCGCATTACCCCCGACAAAAAGGAAGAGAGTGTCCCGGTCTACGATATACGAAAAGGCGACCTGCTGCTGATACGCAACCAGGAACTTATCCCTGCCGACGGACTGTTGCTGAGCGACAGAGCCTGTGTTGATTATAGTTTTGTGACCGGGGAATCCGATCCGGTTTATCGTAAAAAAGGTGATCAGGTATTCGCCGGCGGGAGGCAGGTCGGGGGCTCACTCGACATGGAAGTCCTCCGGCCGGTTTCCCAGAGCTACCTTACTCAGTTATGGGGGAACGAAATTTTCCGGAAAAACAAATCGGCCGGCTTCCGCCGGGTTACAGACCGTATAGGAAAACGTTTTACCATCGCGGTACTTTCGATTGCCTTCCTCGCCGCGGCCTATTGGCTGTTTGCTGACCCTCAAAAGGCCGCCGGGGTTTTTACGGCAGTGCTCATCATTGCCTGCCCATGCGCCATTGCACTTGCCGCCCCCTTCACCCTGGGAAACCTCCTCCGCATTTTTGGCAAGAAAAAGTTTTATCTTAAAAATGCGGATACCATAGAGCAAATGGCCCAGGTAGATACGGTAATCTTCGATAAAACAGGAACCCTGACCGCTTCCGGAAAAAGCCAGGTCACTTATGACGGGATGATCCTCAGCGAAGCCGAGGAATCCCTCCTTAAAAATACCCTTCGCGCCTCTTCCCACCCCCTGAGTCGCAAACTCTATGACTTGCTGAAGGAATATGACATTGTCCCCCTCGACGATTACCGGGAAGAACCCGGGAAAGGAATCGAAGGAAACCGGGAAGAAAATACCATGAAGATAGGTTCCTCCGCCTATGTGGGCGGAAAAGCTGCAAACGAGCAAGGAAAGACCGAGGTGCATGTAAGTGCCAACGACGCCTACAAAGGTCGCTTTGTTTTTAACAACAGTTACAGGGAAGGCCTGGCCGATGTTTTCAAAAATTTGTCGGGGAACATGCAACTGGCGGTAATTTCAGGCGATAACGAAGGGGAAAAGGAGCGGCTTGAAGCGATGCTCCCCAAGGGGACTTCCCTTCATTTTCAACAAAATCCGGATGATAAACTCCGGTATATTGAAAAGCTGCAGGCAGGCAACCGGCAGGTTATGATGGTAGGTGACGGCCTGAACGATGCCGGGGCCCTCGCGCAGAGTAACGTCGGTATTGCCATCTCGGAAAATGTAAACGTATTTTCCCCGGCCTGCGACGGGATCCTCGATGCTTCAAAATTCAGGTACCTCCCCGATTATATCCGGGCTGCGAGATCAGCCATGGGGATCATCAGGATGAGTTTCGCCCTTTCATTGATCTATAACCTGGTGGGGTTGTATTTCGCGGTCACCGGCCAGTTGCAACCCATAATCGCGGCAATCCTGATGCCATTGAGTTCCATCAGTATCGTTGCATTTACCACAGTGGCAACCAATTTTGCCACCAGAAAATTACTATGACAATATTGATGGCTTTAAGCCGGCGAGGCCGTTTCCATGTAAGAAAATTATGATAAATTTAACCGGTAGTCAAATAATAATAAGCCTCGGAAATTAGCACATGACCCATGTCATTTCCCGGGAGTATTTCCAACTTTAGTTTTGACCTTAAATTTGCGTATTCATGAGTGTTATTTATTTATTACTGGCCATTAGCATCTTAGTGGCCCTTATTTTTTTTGCCGCATTTATCTTTTCAATACGGGCCGGACAGTATGACGATTCCTATACGCCTTCGGTGCGCATGCTTTTTGAGGATGAGGTGGTAAAGGACGCCCCTGCAGGAAATTCCAAAGAATCCAGAAAACCAACTCCAACTAAATAAAACCCCATGGAAATTCAACAATTCCACTACGATAACAAGATCGTTCAGAAATTTATCTATGCCACCCTGTTCTGGGGGATCGTTGGCATGCTGGTAGGACTGCTGCTGGCTTTTATGTTCCTCTTTCCAAATCTTACCGATGGGATCTCCTGGTTAAGTTTCGGGCGCCTCAGGCCGCTCCATACCAATGCTGTGATCTTTGCCTTTGTTGGAAACGCGATTTTTGCCGGGGTCTACTACTCAACCCAGCGGCTTCTGAAAGCCAGGATGTTCAGTGATTTCTTAAGTGACTTTAATTTCTGGGGATGGCAGGCCATTATTGTCGCAGCAGCCATCTCGCTGCCACTGGGGTACTCCACCTCCAAGGAATACGCGGAACTTGAATGGCCAATTGACCTGGCCATTGCCCTGGTCTGGGTTGCCTTCGGCTGGAACCTGATAGGCACTATGCTCAGGAGGAGGCAGCGACACCTTTACGTCGCCATATGGTTCTATCTGTCCACTTTTGTTACCGTAGCCGTGCTCCACATCTTCAACAGCCTGGAGCTTCCTGTTTCCGCCATGAAAAGCTACTCGGTTTATGCAGGGGTACAGGATGCCCTGGTACAATGGTGGTACGGCCACAATGCCGTGGCATTTTTCCTTACAACGCCCTTCCTGGGGCTGATGTATTATTTTGTCCCAAAAGCCGCTAACCGGCCAATATATTCATACCGCCTCTCCATTGTGCACTTCTGGTCGCTTATTTTTATCTATATATGGGCGGGACCCCATCACCTGTTATATTCCTCTTTGCCAGACTGGGCACAGAACCTTGGGGTGGCCTTTTCAATTATGCTTATAGCCCCTTCATGGGGTGGGATGATCAACGGTTTGTTGACGCTTCGGGGAGCCTGGGACAAGGTTCGTACCAGCCCTGTGCTTAAATTCATGGTCGTCGCCATAACCGGCTACGGGATGGCCACCTTTGAAGGCCCCATGCTGTCTCTGAAAAATGTAAATGCGATTGCCCACTTCAGCGACTGGATCATAGCGCACGTGCACGTGGGCGCCCTTGCCTGGAACGGCTTCCTGACTTTTGGAATGGTGTACTGGCTGGTCCCTAAAATGTTCAAAACACGCTTACATTCCCTGCCCATGGCAAACCTGCATTTCTGGATAGGAACCCTTGGGATTATCCTCTATGCCCTGCCCATGTATGTCGCCGGGTTTACCCAGGCCCTGATGTGGAAAGACTTCAACCCCGACGGCACGCTGGTTTATGGCAATTTCCTGGAAACGGTTAACCAGATCATGCCCATGTACTGGATGCGGGCCATAGGCGGCACTTTGTACATCCTCGGTTTTATAGTGATGCTTTATAACATTGTGCAAACGGTACGTGCCGGCAGCAAGGTGGAAGATGAACTGGCCGAAGCACCTGCCCTGGTACGGGTATCCAAAAGGAGGATTGCAGGGGAAACCTACCACAACTGGCTGGAGCGAAAGCCCATACAGCTGACCATCTTCGCGACTATTGCCATCCTTATCGGGGGGATCATCCAGATCGTGCCAACCATCCTGGTTAAGTCGAATATCCCCACTATCAGCAGTGTAAAACCATACACCCCCCTTGAACTGGAGGGCCGTGACCTTTATATACGGGAAGGATGCGTAGGCTGCCATTCCCAGATGGTCCGTCCTTTCAGAAGTGAGGTGGAACGGTACGGGGAATACTCCAAAGCCGGTGAATATGTCTATGACCACCCTTTCCTCTGGGGCAGCAAGCGAACGGGCCCCGACCTGCACAGGGTAGGCGGCAAATACTCGGATAACTGGCACCTGAACCATATGTACGACCCCCAGAGCACCTCTTCAGGGTCTATCATGCCGGCCTACCAATGGCTTGTAACAGATAAACTGGACAGGAGCAATATAGAAACGAAGATGCGCACCATGGTCCAGTTGGGTGTGCCTTACTCGGAAGAAGATATTGCGCAGGCGGAAAAGAACATGGACGAACAGGCCCTGCAGATTGAAAAAAACCTTTACACCGACCCGGATTTTGCACAGTCATATGATGCCGACAAAAAGCAGGCCCAGGAATCAGGAACTCCTTTCGTNGAAATGCGCGACCGGGAAATCATTGCAATGATCGCCTACCTGCAACGTCTCGGCACGGACATCAAAGTAGACCCAACCAACGAAACAATCACCNAAAAATAAAAGGCTATGTTGAAATTTGTTAAAAGCCATATGGAAAGTATTGAGGGAATCGCCACCTACCCGATGGTCTCCCTGCTGATCTTCTTTGTTTTCTTTAGCATCCTCTTCTGGTGGGTCTTCACGGCATCCAAAGAACATATCAGGGAAGTTAGCGAACTGCCCCTGGATGATGATCATCAACCTCAAAATCAAAACCCATGAAAAATTCCTCAGCCTGGTGGATAAGGATCCCCCTTTTCTTCTTTCTGATCTTCGGATTGATGGAGTATTTTATAGACAGCGGCAGCCAGCCGGCCATTATAGCTTACCCCGTTACCAGCATCTTCCTGCTATTGGTATTACTGATCCTTATTGCCATAGAACTGATCCTGGCCTCCATAGAAAATGTGATGTTCAACACCCTTTCCGAAGAGGCTAAACAACGTTACCTGGCAAAAAAGGAAACCCAATGGAGCTGGGACTGGGCCAAAAGGATGTATAAAAAACTCCTGGGCTCCAAACCCGTGGAGGAGGAGCACGAGATAATCCTGGACCACAACTACGACGGTATCAGGGAACTAGATAACAAGCTTCCCCCCTGGTGGGTATATATGTTCTATATAACCATCATTTTCGGAATAGTGTATATGGCGCGTTTCCATATTTTCGGGGGTTATGACCAGCAGCTCGAATACGAACGCGAGATAGCCGCAGCCCGGGAGGCTGTGGAAGCATATAAAAAAACGGCCACAGACCTGGTAGACGTGAATACCGTTGAGATACTTACAGGGGACACCGATATCAAGGCAGGCGAAACCATATTTGTGTCTAATTGCGCGGTATGCCATAAGGTTGATGGCGGCGGCGGCATAGGGCCGAATCTTACAGACGATTACTGGATCCTCGGGGGTGGGATAAAAAATGTCTTTAATTCCATTTCAGAAGGCGGGAGGCCCGGCAAGGGGATGATCTCCTGGAAGACCAACCTGAAACCCAATGAAATGGCACAGGTAGCCAGTTATGTCCTGAGCCTTCACGGACATACCCCTGCGGATCCCAAAGAACCGGAAGGAGACCTGTGGGTTGATCCCGATGCGAGGGTCGACGAAGTGGAAGTGGAACAGGTAGACAGTACCACTCTTAAAGTGATAATCGATAATACGGAGACGGAGTTCTGAATAACCCCGGAGAGAAGACAGGCAAATGGCGAATGACNAAAATTTCAGGGATTCCATAGGAACCATCAATGAGGAAGGTAAGCGNGCCTGGGTTTTTCCCAAAAAACCTTCGGGGCGATTTTACGAATACAGGAAGTGGGTAAGTTATGTCCTCCTGGTCTTCCTGCTACTGTCGCCTTTTGTAAAAATTAACGGGCACCAGTTCCTGATGTTCAATGTGCTGGAACGCAGGTTTAATATTTTTGGCCTGCCATTCTGGCCTCAGGATTTTCACCTCTTTGTTGTCGCCATGATCATCGGGGTGATCTTCATAGCCCTTTTCACCGTGGCCTATGGCCGGATTTTCTGCGGGTGGATGTGTCCACAGACCATCTTTATGGAGATGGTCTTCCGGCGTATAGAATATTGGATCGAGGGAGACCGCGGTGCCCAGATTCGCCTCGACAGGCAAGCCTGGAACGGGGAGAAAATCAGGAAACGNGTTTTCAAATGGACGGTATTCTTTATAATCTCCTTCCTGATAGCGAATGTCTTCCTGGCCTACCTTATCGGAGGCGACAGGTTAATTGCCAATATCAGCGACGGGCCCCTGCAGCACCTGAGTACCCTGGTCTCCCTGCTGATTTTTACCGCGGTTTTTTACTTCGTCTTTGCCTGGTTTCGCGAACAGGTGTGCATCATTGCTTGCCCCTATGGCCGGATGCAAGGGGTCTTGCTCGACAATAAATCAATTGTTGTGGCCTACGACCATAAACGCGGTGAAAAAGAAAAGGGCCGGAAGAAATTCAGGAAAAATGAGGACAGGGATGCCCTGGGATATGGCGATTGTATCGACTGCTTTCAGTGTGTACATGTCTGCCCGACCGGGATCGACATCAGGAACGGTACCCAGCTCGAATGTGTAAACTGCACGGCATGTATAGATGCCTGCGACCATATGATGGAACAGGTAGACCTGCCCAAAGGGCTTATCCGGTACGCAAGCGAAGAGAATATTGTAAAAAAGGCGAAATTCAAATTTACCCCCCGCTTAAAAGGGTATACGGCGGTACTCGTTATCCTCACCGGCGTACTGGCAGGTATGCTATCATTGAGAAACGATCTGGAGGCCAACATCCTCCGGCTCCCGGGGCAGTTATATGAACGTAAGGAAGGTAATGTCATCAGCAATGTGTTTACCTACAAACTGCTGAATAAAACCACAGCGGATATTGCCGATGTACATTTTGAACTGCTTTCGCATCCCGGCAAGGTAATCCTGGTATCCAATGCAAATTTTGATGTGCCGGCAGAACGCCTGGCGGAAGGCACCCTGTTTATCGAAATCAATAACCGGGACCTTAATGGCGATAAAGACAAACTGAAGATTGGGGTGTACAGTGGCGGAGAACTGGTGGAAACGGCCAGCGTTCGCTTCCTGGCACCGAGGAGTTATAATTAACCACGGCCCCCTGATATTATATAGGGACTGAATAAATTCTAAAAAACATGAAAATTAGTTGGGGAACGGGAATTGTGATAGCATTTGCGGCGTTTATAACCTTTATCCTGTATTTTGTTGTCCTTGCAAGTACGGATGAAAAAGCCAACCACGACCTGGTAACGGATCATTATTACGAGAAAGAGCTCGATTTCCAGAACCAGATTGATGCTTCCAGAAATGCCGGTTCCCTGGAAGGCAGGATCAGATTGGAGCAAAACACATCGGGCCTGTTACTGCTCTTTCCGGGAAACTGGGACCATAGCGCAATAAAGGGGAATATTGCCCTTTACAGGCCTTCAAACAGAAAACTAGATTTCGAACTTCCGATCAAACTAACGGATTCGGCTATGCTGGTCCCTGAATGGCGCCTGCCTGAAGGACGGTGGGACCTCACCATCAGCTGGGAAACCTCCGGAAAGGAATATCTGCAAAAAGAGCGCCTTAGTTTTATGAAAAGGGAACATCTCCCCGGATCGGCCAAAACATTAAAAAGATGATCCTGCCGGGACTTCTTCTGGGATTTATGGGGAGCCTGCATTGCCTGGGCATGTGCGGCCCGATTGCCTTTATGCTGCCGGTAGACCGTAAAAACCACCTGAAAGGATCCATACAGCTCGGGGCCTACCACATGGGGAGGATAATGGCTTATAGCGCCATCGGGCTACTTTTCGGGATCCTGGGCAAAGGCCTGGGGGTTTTCGGGATGCAGCAAAAACTGTCCGTCGCTATTGGCCTGCTGATGATCCTTGCTGTATTACTCCCCTTAAACCACAAATTTGGACATCGATTACTTCAACCGGTATTCCGGATGGTATCCGGAATAAAAACCCGGTTGGGAAAGGAATTGGGAAAGCGGGGCCCGGATACCTTTCTTACTATTGGTTTCCTGAACGGACTGCTGCCCTGTGGCCTTGTTTATATGGCCGTATTGGGTTCGCTTGCATTGGGTGAACCCCTTCAGGGCGCCTTGTTTATGACCGCTTTCGGCATGGGCACTATCCCTTTGATGAGTTCGGCAGTGTACCTGGGAAATTTTGCAAAAACTTCGTTAAGGCCGCGCGTAAAACGGATGATCCCGGCCGTCGTGATATTTGTCGGGATCCTTTTTATCTTAAGGGGCCTTGGCCTGGGGGTCCCCTATCTCTCCCCTGCCCCGGAAATGCGGCATGGCGCAACGGTACTGGAATGCCATCCTTGATTTTCATAGATTTACAGCCACCCCCTCCAAGGAGGGTTGAATTTTAAACACATACATACATGGCCAGGCATAACGGAAAATTTCAACTGGAAAAGGAAGAGACTAAATTCCTGAGCGGCCCCCGTTCACGTTTTAAGGAATTGCTGTTTACTTTCAGGGTACAATGGAGTTTTATCCGCGGATTCAGGAAGATGCATTTCCTCGGGCCCTGTGTAACGGTCTTCGGGTCAGCTCGTTTTAAGCCGGAACACCCCTTTTATAAAAAGGCAGAGGAGATCGGGGCCGCGCTAAGCGGCCTTGGGTTTACCGTTATGACGGGAGGTGGGCCCGGGATCATGGAGGCTGCCAACAAAGGTGCCTTTGAGGCAGGCGGCACTTCGGTGGGCTGCAACATCATCCTGCCTAAGGAACAGGAACCCAACCCTTACCTGCACGCCTGGATTGATATCCCCTATTTTTTTGTGAGGAAGTTCCTGCTGATAAAGTATTCCTACGCCTTTGTGGTAATGCCGGGTGGGATAGGGACGCTCGACGAGTTGTTCGAATCCCTTACGCTGATACAGACAGGGATGATCAAGGATTTCCCGGTGGTGATCTTCGGCTCGGAGTACCATAGGGAACTTTGCGATCATATTAAACTAATGGCCCTGGAAGAAAGTATCAGCGAAGAAGATATGAAACTCCTGTATGTTACCGATTCTGTGGAGCAACTAATCGCTCATATCAGCGAACACGCCATCCAGAAATTCGGCCTGGTTGGCAAGGCGGCAAAACCCAAATGGTGGTTCGGGGAGCGCTCGGAGAGGAAGGTCGTTCGGGAATCGCAACAATAATCCGTTAGGGTTCAGGTTTCCGGTTTTACCCGCATGAAAAGCCCGTAAAGTAGCGGCGAGTATAATAGGGCCCCGATGAAGAACGGGCCCGGATTTGCACCCGGACTTGATGGAAATAGTTAAATCTGTCCCGGCAGGGTTGCAATAAGTTTACCTGGTTTTAATTAATACACATGGCAACGATGGCAACAAAGCACGATATCAGAAACAGGGAAGATGTAAGCCGGCTCGTAAATACTTTTTACGCGAAGATCCGAGTTGATGAGACTTTGGGGCCAATATTCAATGCCATAGTTACGGATTGGGACGTCCACCTGAGCCGGTTGACGGATTTCTGGGAAAGCCAGCTATTCCTGAAGCGGACATACCTGGGAAACCCTCTGGCCGTTCACCAGCATGTTGACTCAGTGACGGAAGGGGGTATCAACCCCCTGCATTTTGGCTTATGGCTGAACCTGTGGTTTGAGACCCTTGATGAGCTTTATGAAGGGGAAGTGGTGGCCATCGCGAAAAACAGGGCGCGAAAGATGTCGACTATGCTCACCCTTAAGATTTTTGCTGGCAGGTAGGCCGGTGAAAAGTAGGCAGCCATGAAGCAGAGCGGAGCTCGCTTCATGATGTGGGGGGATGAAAGTACGAGGTACGAGGTACCAAGTACGAAAGGTTTTAAAAGGGGCCTTGAACATTGAACTTTGAATCTTGAACCCCCGTACCCGGAACGCTGAACCCGGAACCCGGAACCCTCCCTTGAACTTTGAACATTGAACTTTGAACCCACGTACCCTGAACGCTGAACACGGAACCCGGAACCCGGAACCCGGAACAGACTTAACCCAATATATCCCCCCTACGCATCATTGGGCAGGGCTGGCCTTTTATTCAGTATCCAGATAGTCAGGGCAACCGGAAAAAACAGGCTCATNAGCGTAAGNGTTTCAAAATAACCNTCAAAGAGNTTTATCCCTGTCCATGCAGCTATCCCTTTGTAAAAAATCAATAGTTCCGTCGTGAAAAACCCGGTCAGGTACAACCACAATGCGCCAGCAGGCAGGCGAAGCAGTTTGAAATGTTTAAGGAGTACAAACAGCCAAAGGCTGATGACCCCCAGGAAAGTCCAGTGCAGATAACCAATTACAAAATCCGGGATACGCGCCGCCAGGTTGGCGAAAACCGGGAGGGTGCTAAGCAATTGCAGCAGCACCTTAACAGCCAGCAGTAGCCCGGTGAGGATGAGCATCCTGCGATTGGTACGGGAAAACAAGCTTCCGAAAACAACCCATTGACTGAAAAACAGCTTGCCCAACATCACTAAAGCCAGGCCTTGCAGTCCCGCCCCCAGGCCGGCGGCCAGATAGATGTACCAGGCAGGTTTCATCCAGAGGACAGACAGCAGGAAGGACAAAATGATAGCCGCGTTCAACAGGCGGTAAAATCTCCGGAACCACTTCCCGGGAATAGTAAGTTTTCCCTGTTCGGCCACATAAAACAATAACCCCAGCAAGGCCAGGAACATCCAGCCATTATACTGGAAATGCAGGTAAAAATAAATGGCAAGCCGGTACCAGTCCGAGGTGGGTCCCAGGGTATTCATAATCCCGCCGAGGGCCCATGGGCCAAGGCTCGAGAGCACCATATAGCCCAGGGAAGCCCGCAACAACCGGAAGGAATGGGAAGTCTTGAATTTCAGGGGGCACTGCCTGATAAAAAACCAGGCAAATGTATAGGACGCAAAGAGAAACAAAGTTGAAAATATTATGGAGTAGAGGCCATAGCCCTGAAACGGAAATGTGCACAACATCCCCAACAGGCATAGCTGGGTGGCAAGGAAAATAATGTTATAGGGTTTGCGGACCCCCGTATCTTTAAGATACACCGTGTAAATCAGGGTGGTAATAGCCACATATACCCAACCGAGCAGGGCGATATGGGAATGTGTATGCAGGATGAACTTGTAATTGAAGGGCATGTGGAACCATGGATAAGCCCGCAGCAACACCCCCAACAAAGCGGCTATCAGGAAATAACCGAGAGCAAAACCAGCGTGTCTTCTGAGGAAATCCATAAAGGCTCTTCGCTCTTGGGTTAAAAAATAATCAAAAATCTTTTTTTCGCGCATTCCGGACCAGCAACCAAACCGGGAGGGCGGTCCAGCAGCAAAGCAAGGCCAAAGACAAAAAGAACCCCCGGCCCGTACCGAAAAAAGATTTAAACACCGCCCCGGTATAACCCAGTAAAGCGGAAATATCCAATTTCAGGAGGATCAGGATGCGCGACAGGTCTATGGGATTCAGCATGGTAGCCACCAGAGAAAAATTATCAAGAGGGTATTCCTCGAACACAATCAGCGAAAGAAGGAACAGCCCGTCGTATATAACCGCCAAAAAAAGCCACAGGAGGACGGCATATCCAAAACCTTTGATCCTGTTCTCGTGATAAAGTGCGATATTGGATGACAAGGCAGTAAATATGGCTGTTAAAAACGCCCCGCTGATTAACAGGAGGGTAAAATCCCAAATAGCATCACTTTTAAACAAACCATAGGCAGCGAAGGGAAGCCCGAGCCCAAGTACCAGGCTGAGCGAGAGGGAACCGGCAACCCCCAGGTACTGGCCAAGGAAAATAGATGTCCGCCTCACCGGCTGGGCCAGAAGCAGTTCGGTAAACTCCCTGGAATTATAGAAATACATAATCCCGAAAATAGTACCTATAAGGGGTACAAGAATGGTGATTACATTCATCAGGGTAATGACGGCCTTGGCTATATCGTTGTTGAGAAAAAGCAGGACTAAGCCCAGCGCGAGGTAGAACATCAGGTAAACATAACTCCAGCGGCTCCTGATGAGGTCGAAAAAGGTGTACTTTAATATTTTAAGCATGTTCCAGGCTTGTTGCAATGGCCGCAATGGCATGTTCAAAATCGGTTTGTCCGGTCGCTTCTTTCAGGGAAGAGATCGTGCCTTTAAAACAGATCCTGCCTTCGAGCAGGTAAATGATTTCGTCCGCAACCTCCTCTACGAATTGCATGATATGGGAAGTGATCAGGATGGTAGTTCCGCGAGTTTTCTCCGTGGCAATCAATTCTTTCAGTCGGATTACGGAAGCAGGGTCCAGGCCGGTGGTAGGTTCGTCGAGCACCAGTAAAGGACTGTTAAACATCAGTGCCATTACCAGGTTAACCTTTTGCTTGGTCCCACCGGACAGGGTGCCCAGTTTCTTATCCAAAAACGGCTCCAGTTTCAGAAGCGAAATAAGCCCTTCCTCTTCAGCAGGCATCTGCCGAAGGTCCTTGATCATCTCGAGCAATTCCCGGACCCTTAGGTTACCGGGGAAGTTGGCAATCTGCGGCAGGTAGTTTATTTGCCGTCGATATTCCCAGTGCCCTTTGATGTCGGCACCGGATACACGGATTACCCCATCGTCCGGGACAACCATCCCGAGGAGGCACTTGATCAGGGTGGTCTTTCCGGAACCATTGGGACCAAGTACAGCAAAAATGCCTCCTTTTGCAACAGACAGGTTAACGCCTGCCAGAACCTTGTTGGCGCCGAATTGTTTATGCAGGTTTAGGAATTCTATCATGGTACTTTTTTCATTAATGGGCTGGCGTCATAAAGTTTGTCGGGCGTAAAAACAGGCGAAACCCTTTCCGAAAAATCTATGATGTCCATAAACAGGCTCCGCAATAGCACAATGGTTTCTGGAGTCCGGTTCACAATGTAGGAAAATAGTTTTACAGGGCGGTAGGGCACATCCCCGATGCCATTTTTATCCAGGTCGTAACCCATGTAACCGCTCCAGAAATTCTGCTCGAAAAGGTTGTCGTTCAGATTGCTGTTATAGGAAAGGTCGAAGGAATTATAAAGGAAATTATTGCCTGTAAACCTGTTGGCATAACAAGCGCCCCGGACTTTGAGCGCCCAGCCGTTACGGATAAAATTGTTGTTGCTGTAGCTGACCCTGTTTGCCCCTTCTATGTTGATCCCGGTGGTATTTTCCTCAAATACATTCCCGCTGATCTCCGAATCGTTGATCTCTTTCAGGAGCAGGCCAAAGGCTGCAGTGCCCCAGTTCTTCCTGAAAGTGTTGCCAGTCATCCGGATATCCTTAGAAAACATAACCGCAACCCCGGCACCATTGTTTTCAAAGATGTTATCCTCGTAGGTGTCGTTGTTGGAAAACATAAAATGCAACCCATAGCGGATGTTGCCCTTGCTTGTATTGTTTTTTATACTGATGTTGTCTGAGAATTCAAGGTAAATCCCGTCCCGCACCTGCCGGATATCGTTATCCTCAACGCGCACCCCATTGCAATGCCAGAGCTGAATGCCATTGCCCGAATTGAATTCCTCTTTTGCATCGCCTTTAATGGTGTTACCCTTTACAAGGCCATTTGACGATTTTTGAAGGTAGATCCCAAAAAACAACTTTTCCAGGATAAGGTCCGAAATCACGAAATCCGAACTTTCCACAACCCGTACAGCCGCGTAATCCGTAGTATAACTGCTGCCTACATTAATGATTTTAAGGCCCGACAAGGTAACATGGTCTGAAGTGATGGTAAATATTTCCCCTCTTTCCTGCCCGTCTATCAAAGGATAATTGTAGCCTATCAGGGTAAGTGGNTTGTCTATCACCAGNTTGCTTTCCAGATAACGGCCTGACTTTATCAGCAAGGTATCATAGGGGTCAGCCAGCTTTATTGCTTCCCCAATGGAATTAAGCTCACAGGAAGGGCAGACCTC
>JGI25321J50212_10002337_pt1 | contig 14349 bp, 18 predicted proteins | sample AutmiccommuBRH23_FD_50212 | JGI IMG/M metagenome (IMG submission 50212)
CTATCTTGGCTGTAACCGTGCTTCAACAATTCCTTTTCCAACTGATTGCACAAATTGTAGAGCTTCACTGGTTTTTCTTTCAAACTAATCTCTCCTAATTTTTAGTAGCGTTCTAGCCGCATTACTAGATTAGAAGAAATTATGACAAGTTATACACGGATATATGGTCAGCACATAGTGAAAATTGAAGTGTTTTCCGGCCCAGTCTTCACATAAATACTTCCTTGCGATAATAAATCTTATGTAAAGCTTGTCATAACATCTATACTCAGCCGTCTGAGCAGGATAAGGCGAAAGCAGTGGAGAGACTGTCCTTAAGTCATTAGAAGCATATTTTTGTTTCATCTAAAATATATTATTATTTGGGTGATGTGAGGAAGGTATATAATAAAAGACATTTGGTATGACCGTGCACTTCTTAATACTGCCAAGAGTATTATGGATAAAATTAGTAAAAGGAGTGCTGACTATGCATATGATGTTTCATACAGTAAAACGAGGGGAAACCCTTTGGAAAATAGCTCATCATCACCACACTTCCATTCAGCATTTAGTTCACATGAATCCTTCGATAAAGAACCCTAATCTGATCTATATCGGTCAGAGACTGAAGATCCACTGAGCAATTGCCTAATTAATGGGATCTCACAAGAAGCATCCTCTTCTGGTTATCTCCAATCAAGGGCAGTGTCTCCACAACGGAAGACACTGCCCTACTTGTTGTGTCTTGATTTCAGACACTATATTTTTGAGGATCGTCCCCTCGAAACTTCTATTTCGCCGCTTGTTGCCGCTTCTTTATTATTAGTTTTAGATACTTTTTTTTCTTTGTTTATCTCTTCCATATACCATTGTTATGTCAAGGTTAATAATGGGCGGATAAGCATAGTTAAAATGAATCAGGTAATTTGTCCAAAGCCTATTTGCTCAGACACAGGATAGATAGAAACTGCATACCAACCAATCGTATGTCTCCCTAATACAATTATTGTAAGGATTGAAGGCGAGAAAGGGGATGAGAGATTTTGTAATAAAGCAAAGCGGGCATTCTTAACTTGATTTTGTCAAAGGCGTCCGTGCTTTAACGCATCATTTGATGTTCTCCTGAGGTATCTGAACTGTCTAAGTCTCCTTGCATGGGTTTTGGCGGAGATTCTGACGGACTACCGCTCTCATGTTGGCCGCCAGGCATAGTGTAATCGGAAGATGTTGACTCATCAGCTTTGTTGGGTAAGAATTGATTTGATCCAGACTCGGAGGAATCAGTGGAATGCGTACTTTCACCCGTCATTGAATTACCCATTGAGTTGGACTTTTCTTCATGCATCCCGTTTTGGGGGGATATAATCATGCTTTCTTTAGGGAAAAGTGACATTAAGGTAGTATTTGCATCGGACAACATAGAATGGGTATCCTTCGAATTAGCGCCATTGGCAGTTACAATCAATCCCTTTTCCTGAATCCGCTTGTAAATCTGATAATGATTCACACTCATACCAAGGCTTTGAGCTGCGTTACGGGTAGTTTCATCTGCTTTAATAACCATCATGTTAGCAGAGATGTTTTCATTAAGCATATGGCGCTCGATAGATTCTCGGAGTTTGTCCTGATCGATAACATCGACTGCTTGGTCATCCATCGGAATAATACTCGTCAGGATCAGGCGGTCGGCTTGATTAAAGACGCCTTCTTGATGAGCTTTATCGATAATCAAGTCTACAGCAGTATAGAGGTCCATCCCTTGAAGTTGTTGATTAGTTGGTGAATCTCCGGACCTTTGAGTTACATCAATTGCCTTAAGAACTTTAGAATCACGGTTAATTAATAATTCCATGCTAGTGTCCATATCTATCACAACGGCAGCGACCGCAGTATTAGACACTGAGATAAAGTTGAAAACACTTAGAGACAAGGCGAGTAGCAAGATTGCAGCCACAGAACCAAATTTGAGGAGTCGATGTCTTAAAGGTTTAGGCTCAGGTAGATCAATTTCAAGTACCTGTCCGAGAGTAGGAGTGCCCTTAGGCGTTTTAATTTCTAGATAGTCACCGCTTTCAGTGTAAAGAATGGTGACTTTTTTTGATGTCTTCATGACAATGCCTGTTGTCTTTTTCATTAAGCTAACCCCTCTCTTGGACGATAGAGTCTATTTGTGTAAAACCTTTCAAAGACTCAAATTCTGGGTCTGATAGGATTAGAGCTGTTGCGATTAGATATTTTCTACCCCTTTCTAGAACCTTTCGCTTCACACCGGTAAGGAGTTCTAACTCTTTAAGCGGTAAAAGCCTTGTTTTAGTAAGGTGTTTTAATAAATTTGAGTGTTTACAAAGTTCTTGGGCAACTCTCCAGAGGGTTGCCTTACTGTCTTTATGTTTCGGGGATACTTCGACTAAGTCTTCAAATGTTATCCCATATTTGGCTAGAACGGTGGTATAGTTTTTCACAGTTTCAGCAAAATTACTTTTTTGTTCTTCCTCTTTATATTGTTTAAACGAGGAGGCCGATTCATAATCATAGAGATCATCATTGTCAGGCTCCAACGGGGTAAGCGAGAGCACTTGATGTTTAGACTCTTTGCGAAAGTAGTCTATCAACCGTCTAGTAATCACCGTTTTAGCAAAACCATAGAAAGACGCCCGATCGTCAGGTTTAAAACTGTCGATTGCTTCATTAAAAGCCAGTAGTGCAATGCTTAGCTCCTCATCATGTCCCCAGGTGAGAAAGCGTTTACAGAGGTTGGAGCTGATCTTGATGATAAATGGTTTGTGATTTTGTATAAACTCATCTCTAGAAAGTTCATTTCCTTTTTTGGCTAGTAGCAAAGTTTGCTGAATCGTTACTTCTGGCACTTCAACCCCTCCACTTAATAGATTATCTTCGTATAAGTAGCTGAAATTTAAGGGGGTAGCCGGTGAAAAAAAGGTTATCAAAGAATTTGTTAACCTACCCCTCGATAATTTAACAGGTGTACGAATACATTGGCGACACAGGAGGTGATAGTCGGGACTTTAAAATTCAAATTGGTTCTTGTATTAGATCGACAAAGTAAACACTTAAAAAACTTAGTTGAAAGGATTTGAATGAATTATGAAAAAGAGAGCATTAATGGTTTCATTATCAATGGCTATGGTATTGGGAGTGGCAGGGATCGTAACCGCTGCAACAAGTGATTACAATACCACAGACATGCAACCAAAGACTTCAAATACTCAGGCCAATATGGGTAATAAGGATGTCACAAGCACAGAAGTTGAGCAGGTTGAAACCGTTCAGCCTGCTCAAACAGTTCCAGATAAGACGGATATCTCCGATCAAATGAGGAATTCTAACGTGTCCATGACTGATCAGATGGAAAACATGCCAGCGAATACTCAAATGCAAGATATGTCAGTAAATACTCAGATGCAGACTATGCCGATGAACTCTCAAATGAATGACCAGATGAGTGCCCAACACATACAAGAACTGGCTGAAACAAAACACCAGGACAATACTCAATCTTCTCAGCAGTCAGTCCAACAATCAAGAGAAAAGACTATGATGGGATCTATGGGAAGATAAATCCTTGGAAGTGGCATACCCGAGCTTAGAATATTAAAGGCTCAGACCATTAATATGGGTCTGAGCCTTTAATCATTTCTTCAAGCATGTAAATTCATTGAAGTCTTCATGGACTATTAAATAATCGTATACGCCATCAAGGAGAAATATCAAAAGTTTAACATTGTGAAAGTGACTTAAAAGAAAGACCCAAGGGCTGCCTCAAGCCTAATTACGTTCTAACGAACTGAATAAAGGCTAACGATAGGATTTACAGCCAATGGACCTTAAGTGGTATTGAGTTTATTTGAATCAAATCATTATTAAATGTTTATTGATAGCAAATCGATATTTGAGCACACTCAGATACGCCTTTATCCATTAGTTGAGCACATTGTGCTAAAGCTTGACCACCCTTATTTGTAGCCATTTGGGATACTGCTGTAGATGCAAAAGCAGTGTTGGAGAAAGCCATAATCATAAATCCAGTTGTAATTACTGTGAAAATCTTCTTCATTATTATTTACCTCCATCTTTTTCTTGGACAAGTTATATAGGAACTATAACGGATTAAAATGAAAAACTCATGAATAAGTTGTGAATAACTTATGAACATAACAAGTGACCATGGTTTTTAAAAGAGAACGCATCCTACATAATTGACAATGTATTTAGAGATAATATGTTGGAGCTTAATAACATAAATTGAAGGAGGAATTTATTTATATGATGGGTGGTTGGGGATATGGGGGTTATGGAAGTGGCGGCTATGGGATGATGGGGATGGCGGGATTTGGTATGCAACTGATCTTCTGGATCGGGATTATTTTACTGGGAATCTATATATTTCGACATACTGTTTCGCACAATCATACCGGAGGGCAAAGTAAGTATAGTGGAATGGATATCTTGCGTGAACGATATGCGCGTGGTGAAATAGATTCGACAGAGTATCAGAGCCGAAAAAAGGATCTAGAGGGTAAATGAACAGACAATAAAAAGCGGCTGAGGATTATAACCTTAGCCGTTTTAACATGAATTATAACTAATTAATGGCATAAGTTATGCCATGCAGATAAAATCGAAGTTCAATCTCCAAGTGCAACGAATACTGAAATGACTGACTGTGAAACTTTTCTCCCCGAGTAATCAATGGAGCGTAATAGTCACTACCTCCTAGAAGGTACTCAGTATAGTGCATAACATGACGAAAATGGCTGTCCTTGAGGGGATGTAACGAAACAGTAAGTTTCGTTACATCCCCTTCTTCATAAGAAATTCACAACTTTTTCATGAGTTAATCTTAACCAAGAGTTACACTTAGGACATGGAAGATCCGAAGCGGTAGAACATAGAAATAAAAATTAGGAGGAATATATAATGAGAAAATTTAGTAAAAAGATTACAGCAATCCTAGGAACCGCAACACTGGCAATTGGTCTTGTAGCTTTACCTGCTATAGCTGGAACGACAGAGCAACAAGGGAACGGGTGGGTTGGTCAGATGCAAGGCTTTATGCAGCAAACGTTTTCCTCGGGGGAATACCAAGAGCTTATGAATTCGAACGGAATGCAAAACCTTCATAATTCTCAGGGGATGCAGGACGCCATGAACACTGGGGATGTTAAGGCGATGCAAGATCTCATGAATTCAGATCCAAATATTAAAGCCCAAATGGGACAAGAAAACCTTGATAAAATGAACGAATTTATGAATAATTCCGAAGGATATATGATGACCAATGGTATGGGTGCTAACAGTTCAGAAAGTTCGATGATGAACGGAAGTGGGACAGCAAAGGCCGGACGTAATATGATGAATTTCTAAGACCTGTAATTGGATTCGCGTTGCTCAGACGTTGCCTCAATTGAGACAAGAAGAAGTAAAACTCAAATGTTATAAATTTTATTCATTGTTAAACGTAAATAAGGGCCAGCGTTATATGTAAGCTGACCCTTTGCGCTATTTTTGTTACCAGCTTAGCAAACTTATCGTGCTAAATATACTTATTTTGCCACTATACTTGTCATCATACCGCCATCCTCATGGTCAAGTATATGGCAGTGCAGCATCCATGTTCCTGGATTAGTCATGGTAAAGGCAATATCGACGTACTCGCCAGCAGGGACATTAACAGTATCCTTCCAGGTTTCTCGCTCAGGTTTGCTACCGTTCAAAGAAACAATCTGAAAAGCGGTACCATGGATGTGAATCGGATGATCCATTTCTTCTGCGGTACTTACATCCTTATTCCACAAACGAATTTTAACAACTTCCCCCAACTTTACCGCTATTGGATAAGTATCGGGATAGGACTTTCCGTTAATGGTCCAGCGCATCATGCTATCCATAGAGCCTGATTCAGTAGCTGACATATCATGTCCACCACCATGGCTTGAGCCATTACTAGATTGCCCATCAACCGCCATATCCATTACAGAGTTAAGGGTCAGTGTATAATCAGGGGTACGGTTATCTATCTCTGGTATAGCTATGGACTGAGGAGGAACAAAAGGTGATAGTACCGTTGAAACCTGACCTGCTTGATAGTTAATGGGAATTTTAATCCCCAGTTCGCTACGCTCACTTTTTATCAGATAACTTTTCTCTTCCTCCCCCACTGCAGCTACTTCGGCATCAATTCGTTCAGCGGGGGACAGGGTAATCGTATCTGTTTCATACGGTTCTACCAACGGATGACCGTCGGTGTGAGTTACACGGAATTTATGTCCGCTAATTTTGATGGAATGGACAGCTGCTGTAGAGGCATTGATAAAGCGCAGTTTATGCAATTCCCCTTTGCGCAGTACAAGTGGCTCAATCGCCGAGTCCATTTTTCCATTCACTGTCTCAACATTACCGAATCTCTCCATATCCCCTCTAGCGGTACCTTGTAAGCGGTTACCCTTGGCATCAAGATACCAGTCATCCAAACGAGTACATGATCACCACTATATAAGTCATCCGCGGGAGATTTGATAATAAACGGGGCATACAGGCCATTGTCAACCTGGTCTACCGGACGGTAGTGAGAATGATACCAGTATGTTCCAGAATCATTCACCTTAAAAGAATAGGTAAAGCGCTTGCCTGGCTCAATGATCTTTCCCGGACCATCCTGATCATTGGGAGCCACTAGACCATGCCAGTGGATATTCGTTGTAGTTGGCAGATTGTTAATACCGGAAATTCGAACAGTATCGCCCTTCTTCACTACTATCGGCATACCGGGAACAGTGCCACAATAACTCCAAACGTTTGTGGTCAATCCTGGCAGTATTTACCACTTAGTTTTCTTGATATTTAAGTAAATTTCGGTCGCTTTTAACTGTGGAGTAGAAAAGAAGTAGTAAGCCCCACTTAGAGATATTAATATTACATAATACAATAACAATGTGAATAACTGATGAAGATTTGAACTAGCTAAACCTGTTTGTGAAAAACTAAGTTCAGTTTTGCATTTAAACGATGCAAGAAGAGGAACAGGCAGCTATTAAATACAGTCTGTTCGCGTTATATTTCGGTACCAAATCATTTAGGGGTATAGGCAGATAATGCGACTTCAATGTCCTCTTGTATCCATACTAACGAATGTCTGCATTTCCAATTTTTCATAAGTTATTCATAGGCGATTCATAACTTAGTCATATTCGATTGTTACAATAAACAGTAGAAGCTACTCAAAGTTAAGAGTGACAAGGAGGAAATAATAGAAGATGCTAACTCTTGTACGATCGTCAAGGTGACAAATCTTAACATAATAGGGAGGAACACATATGAATAAGAGCGAAGCGGTCCAAGACAGAAAAAAGGATAAAGGTATCATTAAAGCCATAGGTTCAGTATTGTTTGCAATTATTGCTTCTTCCCACCACTGGGTCCATACTCTTTTGATCGCATTGGGTCTAACCACTTTAAGCTCAAGTCTATTATCGCTATCTCCGCCAGTAAAGATTATATTTTTATTAGTTTCCCTAGTATTATCAGCATGGTTTATTCGGGTTGCTAAACGTAAATGGAGTTATGATCGTCCTGCTGCATGGGTTTATCTTATATCTTCCATTATCTCGATTGTCATGGTGATGACAGCCTTGCCACAAGCGATCTCTGACGTTTCCCACCATCTCAGCAACAGCAACAGCAGGAGCAAGAGAAAGATATCCACGGGCATTAATGTGTTTTTGAGATATCATAAATATCAGGGCCTCAAAAGGACAATTCTAACGGTACTCACCGAGGCGGTGGGGACAAGGAGTTTATTGAACCAGCTTTATAGCATTCCTCCCTCTTTTAGTGGGAGGAATTTACTTATCGTCTGAAAGTTCTTAGTGATAAAAAGTTTCTTAATGCGCCGGAAACATCTTACGTTTCAAGCCCTGTCCTAGATTCGATTAACTTGGCTCAGGCAGTTTATGGTAGTCAACCTCAGACCCCAGTCTGCTGAGCGATACCACTAACGAATGAAAATTGTGTCAATACTTCAAACTCATTTTAAGGTTGTGTCAACTGCAGAGGAAGTTAAGTGAGTAGAGTTCGTAATTACATTTAGAGAAGTAAGTTACAATAAGGACATGGAAGATCAACATAAAATAGTCGAAATACAATAGTTGAATGAGATTTAAATTAGGAGGAATATACATAATGAAAAAATTTAGTAAAAAAATTACAGCTATCTTAGGAACCGCAATGGTCGTTGGGCTCATGGCGTTACCAGCAGTGGCTGGAACAGAACAGCAACAAGCTAATGGGTGGGACGGTCAAATGCAAGGATATATGCAAGAAACCTTTTCATCGGAGCATCATCAAACGTTGATGAATTCGACGGACATGTAAAATCTCCATAATTCATAGGGAATGCAGAAAGGCAATGCAAACTGGGAATGTTAAGGCGATGCAAGATCTCATGAATTCCGACCCGAATGTTAAAGCCCACATGGGACAAGGTAATCATGATAAGATGAACCAATTTATGGGCCAATCTGGTCTTTACTAGAAGATTCACAAATTCACAGGAAATTCACAGCTTATTCACATTGGTTCGATACAATTCGAATAGGTAAGGCATCGTGGTCATAATGGGCTACCACAAAAAAGATGGATTAAGGCGAAATGTTCAGAAAACGATTCTACATAACAAAGAAAGATGGTGTTGCTTTCGTGATGGGAATGAGTGGAGTGTCAGGTGCTGGCAGTATGCCGAGAAATTGTGGGATGCAAGGAATGCATGGAAATTCGCAAACTATACAAGCTGTTAAAGCGGAGGACCTTGCAGCAAAACAACAAACAACAAACCAATCAAACCACTGAAGTAACAAAAGGGATACAAGGTAGTAAAGTTGACATAATGATTTGATACTTTGTCAATAATATTGGGTAATAGGAAAAAAGGGTCGTGTCTCCGCTGGAGTCACTGCCCTTTCACATCAATTCTACTTTTCTGATAAGAAATTCACAAGTTATTCATAAGTTTATCGTATCCTAAAGTCACTCTAAGTACAGGAACCCAATTTTATGAGTATACCCATTGTGGTTGCTTTTTTTAAACTCAAACATATAGGGTAGCCTCCTATACTATTTGCAAAATGGTGGTGAGTGAATGAACGGGCTGGTTAAAGAAATTTCTTGTTGCCAAGATAAGATGGAAAAAGACAGTCATATCAGGAGTCATCATGACGAAAAGACGATTCAGCAGCTCATCGCCCGGATGAACCGGATCGAGGGTCAAATTCGGGGCATTAAAGGGATGATTGAGCGCCGAGATTATTGTGATGACGTCTTAAATCAGATCTCCTCAGCCCAGGCTGCCCTCGACGGGGTATCCAAGTTACTTCTGGAAAAACACATGAAATCATGCGTCAGAGAACGGTTAGAAACTGGAGACACGGAGGTAGTGGACGAAGTACTAAAAACGGTGTTTCGCATGATGAGATAAACATCAGTAAACAATAAACAGTAAAAGGGTCTCTGAAACAGATTGCTAGTTGGAGGGAAACATTATGAGTGAAACAACAAAAAGCGAACATTTGGCACAGGTAAGTTTGCCCGTACAGGGTATGACTTGTGCTGCTTGTGTAGCTAAAGTGGAAAAATCCTTAAAAACCATGACCGGGGTGCAGGAAGTTCATGTCAATTTGCTTTCGGGTAAGGCGGCTGTGACTTATGAAAATGATCAAATCGGAGTTCCCCAGATGGTGAAAATGATTCAAGACATCGGGTACGAGGTGCCGGAGGAGGAAGTCTTGCTCACGGTGCGTGGTATGAGTTGTGCGGCTTGTGTCGCTAAAGTCGAGAAGGCTATCAAGGGGATGCCGGGAGTCACCTCTGTTGTCGTTAATTTACCGGCAGAGTCGGCCAAGGTAAAGTTTTACCCCGGTGCCGTGGATAAAACTCGAATCAAAAAAGAGATCCAGGCTATGGGTTATGAAGCAAGCGAGAAGGTAACAGGTCAGGAAGCTTTAGACCGAGAGAAAGAGGCGCGGCAAAAGGAACTTCGGTTCCAGACTCGCAATATGTGGATTGCCTGGCCCTTAGCCATCTTGGTGATGATTGGCATGTTCCGGGATATGTGGATTTTCACTTATTTTGTGCCAGAGTTTCTGGGTAATGTTTATGTTCTTTGGGCTATGACCACACCGATTGCCTTTATTCCTGGTTGGCAGTTCTTTAAACACAGTTGGAACGGTCTAAAACGTGGCGCCACGGATATGAACTTACTCTACGCGACAGGGATCGGGGCCTCTTATCTTATTGCCACCATCAATACCTTTTGGCCCGATGCTGGTTTTGGCGGACGGGGAGCGGCTTTTTTCGAGTCGGCTGCTTTACTGACGGCGTTCATCGTTTTAGGGCGCTATTTGGAAGCGCTCACTCGGGGTAAAACTTCGGAGGCGATCCGTAATCTGATGAGCTTGCAGGCTAAAACAGCGCGAGTGATTCGCAATGGTGATGAAGTAGAGATTGCTGTCGATGAGGTGGAGATCGGGGATATTGTGTTTGTGCGGCCTGGGGAAAGCATCCCGGTGGACGGCGAAGTTACCGACGGTTATTCAGTGGTGGATGAAGCGATGATCACAGGGGAAAGCATGCCGGTGGAAAAGCGCGCAGGCTCACAGGTCACTGGTGCTACCATTAATAAGACGGGTTCTTTTAAATTCAAGGCAACCAGAGTTGGGGGCGAAACCGCTCTGGCCCAAATCATCAAAATGGTGGAAGACGCCCAGGCTACCAAGGCGCCCATCCAAAAATTAGCGGATTTTGTGGCCGGTCATTTCATCGCCGGGGTACATGTCCTCGCGTTGATAGTCTTCTTCTTCTGGTTCTTTATTGGTTACGATGCTTACTTCTTACCGACAAGCCAGTTTGTTTTCTCGCCCTATAGCTTAGCGGAAGTCGGCGTCTTTGGTTTTGCCCTTCTCTTGTCAGTGACGACCTTGATCATTTCTTGTCCGTGCGCTCTCGGTTTGGCTACCCCCAGTGCGATAATGGCTGGTACGGGTAAGGGGGCGGAGAACGGTATTTTATTCAAAGGAGCCGATGCAGTAGAATCCAGCAGCAAGCTTAATGCGGTTATTTTCGATAAGACCGGGACTCTGACCAAAGGGGAACCTGCTGTGACTGACGTCTATACGACAGAGGGCTTTGCCCAGGATGATGTGTTAAGGCTGGCAGCGATCACGGAAAAGCCATCTGAGCACCCTCTAGGTGAAGCGATCGTACGAGGGGCCAAGGAGAAAGGATTGTCTGTTGACGATACGGATGATTTTGAAGCGATACCGGGACATGGTGTGCGAGCAACTTATCAAGGACAGACAATTCTGATGGGAAATCGTCGTTTGATGAAGCTACAGAAGATCGATATCGGAAACTTGAATGAAAAAATGGAGCAGTTCGAGGAAGAAGGCAAGACTGCTATGCTAATCGCAGTTGACGGTAAGGCAGCTGGAATCATTGCAGTGGCGGACATCCTGAAGGAAAATGCTAAAGAAGCCGTGGAACGCTTGCAGCAAATGGGTGTGCAAGTGGCGATGATTACCGGGGATAATCGGCGGACGGCAGAAGCCATCGCCCGGCAAGTGGGAATCAAGACAGTGCTTGCAGAAGTGCTGCCCCAGGATAAGGCTGCCGAAGTAATCAAGCTTCAGGAGAAAGGTCTGAAAGTAGCCATGGTCGGGGATGGGATCAACGATGCTCCAGCATTAGCTCAGGCTGACGTGGGAATTGCTATTGGTTCCGGTACAGACGTCGCCAAAGAAACAGGCGACATAATCCTGATCAAGAGCGATATCCGCGATGTGGTAGGAGCCATTGAAATCGGGCGAGCCACCATGCGCAAGATCAAACAGAACTTGGTATGGGCATTCGTTTACAATATCACGGGGATCCCCTTAGCAGCGGGTATCCTTTATCCTTTCACAGGGTTTTTGGTTAGCCCGGAACTCGCTTCCTTCTTTATGGCAATGAGTTCGGTATCGGTAACGATGAACACACTATTCTTAAAACGCTACCAACCATCGTTTAGGAAGGACCAGTTAAAAACTAGTGCGCGACTGGTACCCCAACCACAAACAGCACGCTAAGGAGGAGGTTTTACTATGAACGAGTTAGAAGCAAAAGCCGCCAGGCAGTCTTTCGCGGTTTATACGGCACTTTCGCTGGCGATAACCCTTTTATTTCTGGTCATCACATGGGTGAACGGAACTACCTATACCGCTGTGGCCAGAATTGGCGGTATGGTTTGGGTTTTCATCCTGAGTATGATTGTCTTTATGCCGATCGTTATTCCGGTGATGAAGAAGAAGGTCATGGGATAAAGAGCGTGGCTACTCAAGTGACGGGGTTATTTATGAGATTTAACCTTTTACTTTTAGGTAATAAAGACGAGACAAAACAAGTCATTGGAATTATCCATTGAGGGTAATGTTAGTTAAGCTTACCGAAAGGGAAAAAACTGTTTTCAGAGGAGGAACAAGATTTGCTACAAACTTTATTCAGTGTTGGGGGATTTTCTCTTGGATCTTACGGTGTAGTGGTTGCCATTTCATTATTAATTGGTTTAGGGGTAGCCTATCATTTAGCCTCTTCTGAAAAGGAATACCGCCAGCACCTTATCGACTTGGTTCTCTTTGCAGTAATCGGAGCTATTATTGGAGCCCGTCTTTGGCAAGTCCTTTTCTACGAGTGGGAGTACTATTCTCTCCATCTCGTCGAAAGCTTCATGATATGGCATGGGGGCATGGCTATTCAAGGAGGTTTGGTTGGCGCTTTCATTGTGGGATGGATCTATACTCGTAAATATAAGCTTGATTTTTGGAAAATGGCTGATATTGCCGCCCCAGGGATTATCTTGGGGCAAGGGCTGGGAAGAATTGCTTGCTTTCTTAATGGGGATGCTTTCGGTAGCCCGACGAACCAAGGGTTTGGCCTAGTTTATCCCCCGGGCACTCCAGCTTATGATGCTTATGGAAGCGAACCCTTATGGCCAGCAGAGATATGGGAAGGGCAATGGGACATCATTGTTTTTGCGCTGATCTTAATCCTTCCGCGTTGGCTCAAACTGCCGAAGGGTATCCTCTTTGTCAGCTATATTGTGCTCTATTCACTTGGGCGGTTTGGATTAGAATTTTTACGAGGGGATGGCGCACGTTATCTATTCGACTGGACTTCAGCACAATGGAGTAGTATGGGGATGATTGTTATAGCCCTTATTTCTGCCGCTGTGTTGACGTTGTCAACGAGGACTGCGAAAAACTAGATGGTGATATATAAAATTGAAGGAGGCTGAATCGTTATGTTAGAGTTCTTAAACCAATATGGATGGTATTTTCTTATATTCGGGCTGATGTTCTTTATGCATCGACGAGGTGCGGGTGGGTGCTGCGGAGGGCATCAACAGGGTAAAAAGGATCAACAGGTGACTAAAGAACCCATATCCTTTGAACAAAAGAAGTAATTCGAAAGGTAGCCTGCGAAAGGACGATTATCTATGCTTATCTTGAAGGGGAAGAAGTCAAACGGCATTGTAGGAAAATACAAAAGTATTATTGATGCACGAAAGATCTTTTCCGACGCTCAAAGATATCTTACCCAGAATCAAGTGGATCAGGAGCTAATCTTGGTAGAGGGTGATCGTGTTGTAATGACATGTATGCTCAGAATGTTTAGTAACCAAGCCTCATTATCTCCTACCTAACGATCTAAGCCACATCGTTTCTTTAATTAAGAATAACCGAAACTGTTAATGCGTGAATAGACAGAGGGATTCTGAATATCAATCAGGGTCCCTTCTTCATGACTTACTCCATGCCTTTTCATGCTTTTATTGAACTCGAGCGTAAAATTCATAACAAATTCATAACAAATTCACAGCATATTCGAATTGATTCGATATACTTTGAGACATGAAGTCAGAGTTGTTGAGAAAATATTCTTAGGCAAAATTAAGGAGGAAAAATGATGAATAAGAAAAAATGGATTGTTGGATTATCAATTGCAGGCGTGATGGCGCTTTCGGGTACGGCTTTTGCCCTAAACTCTGGGTCAGTAGTCGCCCAATCCGTCGGACAAACACTGGGTGTAGCAACTGTTGCTACAACTCAAAATCAAGGAACTGTCAGTGATACCTTGGGAAGCAGCGAGGTAAATTCTAAAACATCGTCTTCTCCGACCAATGAATCGAATACAGTCACTACTCCGGAGTCCAATAGCTACATAGCAGGTTACGGTATGATGGGAGGCCAGGGTGCTAATGGAACCGGTGGAGGTTACGGTATGATGGGAGGCCAGGGTGCTAATGGAACCGGTGGAGGTTAC